>Ga0316608_1001104_pt1 | contig 11159 bp, 15 predicted proteins | sample MIS2016152B_MG_FD_207673 | JGI IMG/M metagenome (GOLD analysis project Ga0316608, IMG submission 207673) | Microbial mat bacterial communities from Middle Island sinkhole, Lake Huron, Michigan, United States - MIS.2016.152B | ecosystem: Environmental > Aquatic > Freshwater > Lake > Sediment... | reverse complement strand
GGCTCGCCGTGACCCGACAGAGGGCCCCCTCCTGGGAGAACCTATATGCCCCCCATTGCATTGAATCGCCATATTGCTCTCCGCCCCATCCTTCTCCCTTCTCCCTGCACATTGACACAATGGCAAGGCATCCAGGCCCCCGCTCTCACTTCAAACCATTGGCCCCACCTTGCGCCTTGAGCATATCCCGATGATATCCATTGATCCGTTTGGCCAACTCTTCACGGTATACTGCTTTCACCATTGATCTCACCGTTGGTTCAAATCCCCATGATCCATCCGATTGCACTTTTTTCTTGAGCACATAGAGGATCTCCAAAGGTGTGCGGGCATCCCCCACGCGCCTGGCAATCATGGATACACCACCGGATTTCATTATGAAGGGTTCCCCCTTCTTTCCCTTTTTCTTTGATGGTTTGCCACTTTGGGCCTCATCCATGAGCATGGCGACCATTGAGGGCGGTATCTTATGGGTTCCGTATTCGGAGAGAAGGTTGCCGGGCTTATATGCTTTCTTCACGGCACCCTTTGAGGTTCTGAATGAGTAGTTTTCCACACCTTCCGCCGGGACGGCAATATATCCACCCTTTGCGGATCCCTTTGATTCCCCCGTTTCATGGGGCACCATGAACCCCACGGATTTGGCCCCCGTCCCAGGACGCAAGAAAACGGATGCCTGGCAATCAAAGTGGGTGAGGATGGATTTCTCAACCGCTTTGAGTTGGCCATCCTTCTCCGGGGCACTCAAGATGGATTTGGGTATATAGTCGGAGTGGAGATTGTAGTGCTCCGCCGTCCTTTGCCTGGCGGCATCACGGGCCTGGCGGATGATATCCTGCATCCCATGGGCGGCAACCTTTGCCCAATATGGGCCCACGGATCTCCTCATATCGGCGAACATCCCCAAATCCACTTCCATGAACGCGGATGATTGTGTTGGTTTCCTGGCCATTATCTCCTCCTGGCATCCCAAATGTGTTTCCGGGCAATTCCCTCCGCCTCAATCCAATCCACGGATCCATCCGGCCCCGTGGCCCGGCTCACTCCATGATCAACGGCGGCCTCAACCTCCAGGGATGGGACGGAGCCCGCCCAATCCTGGCAAATCCGATGGATGATAGTTTCACGCATAGAGGCCCTCCAGGGGCTCAAAGATGGTTTGGGTGCGGCAAGGGCCCGCCGGAGGTTCATTCCATGGCGGGGCGGTGCCCATCTTGAGAATATAAGCAATATGCAACCATCTCACTCACCACGGTATCCGCATCATCATAAACCTCAACCCGGTATCCCTGGGCCCGGAGGAGGGCATGGATCCGGAGTTGGTTGGCCGTGGGTTTCTCTTTGGGTGCTTTCATCTCAATGTAAAATCCATGGAACCCATCACGGGCAACCGGCAAAAAGAGATCCGGGATTCCGGCCAACATCCCGCCCGCCTTTGCATCCAGGGCGGAGCGATATGCAAGCGGCACCCCGTTGAGGGAGGAGTGGAGCAATTCCAACTCCGGGATGGCACCCTCAAATGTGAGAGAGGCACCGGCAGCGATCAACCGGAGATCGGAAACGGCGGCGGCCTGGATCAATAATTCTGTTTTGTTGTTTTTACTCATAAACCCCTCCCACCATAAAAATAATCAACCGCGGCGCACCCGCCCAAAAATAATTTGTAATTGTAGGTATACAACTTTTCACCCCCACCGGAAACCACATCAATCACAAGTTGATTGATCTTTTTATATGAGAAAGATAAAGGCTTATCGGACGCGTGGCCGGGCGCGCGATACTACTATATATATACCCGTTCATGGTTTAGCATTATTATTGCCTTTATTCTTTCCATTTCAATCAAAATGGGTTGACAACACCACCCCCAATTATTAGTTTTTCTGTATGCACCTATATACTTGTATTCACTTTTATTTTGGAGGTTCAGCATGGCGCGATTCAAAAATGATCCCACCCCGGAGGATTTCACCAGGGATGCACTCCTCTCCGTGAGGTTGCCCCGCTCCCTTTCGCGGGTGATTTATGCCTCAAGGTTGGGTAAAGAGAGCACCAATTCCGTGGTGGAGCGGGCCCTGGAGTATGGGTTCCGGTGCATGGAATATGAGGGTGCCCTCCCTCCGGATTCCATCCCCTTGTTTGCCCGGCACCTATCCCTCCGGGAGTTTGCATCCCGTGCCCATGATATCCTCACCCTCCGCCTTTCCGTGGATGAGCGGGAGATGGCACTCAAGGAGGCCGCGGCATTTTGTGGGGTGGAAATATGAACATCCCGGAATTTATTGAGCGGAGAGAATTGAAATGGAAAAATGGGAGCATCCGCGGCCCCCATGGCCATTCCATCAGTTTGGCCAAACTCCATGGGGATTGGGTGGCAAACCTGGTGGCCGGTGAGGAATTTGTGCCGCTCCCCCTATTCACGGAACAAATTGAAAACACCCTCCGCCCTCAAAAAAGTGAGGAGGGAGAGGAGTATACATTCATCTATCCCACGGTGCACACCCCGGAGGAGTTGGTGCTCCAGGCGGTGGAGTATAATGAATTTAAGATATCCGCAACCGGGCAAAACATCACGCAACGGGGGCACTCCGCAAAAAGGGAGGATCTTGAAAAATACACCCTCCACCATCTTACCCACTATCGTATGGATTCAAAAAAAGATGGGAAATATGTGAGGGAGTTGTGGAGCGTGGGGGAAATGCAATATGCCCTATCCGTGGTGCTCCGGGAGAGCGATATGAGAACGCGGGACATGTTGAAGGAATCAATGGTGTTTCGGGAGGAACTATCCTCCTGGGGGGATCAAACGATTGATCTATTATTCTCCACCTTCAAAACCTCCGGGGATCCCGTTCTCAATCGGGAGGTATTCAAGCAATGGATGTGGCAAACCAAACGATGGATCCACGGGCTATCCGTGCAGGATCCCATTTTCCTCAATTTCTTTGGGAAACACCAACACACCGGAAAAACATATTTCATCCGCCGCCTGGCCTCACCCATGCAGGATTATTTTTCGGAGGTGGGCCTCACCGCCGATGAGAGATATATGGAGTATTGGAGCACCAATTTTATCCTGTTTTTTGATGAGTTGAGTGCCACGGATGAGGGTGATGTGCGGGGGATTGCAAACACCATGCCCGCCATCAAACGGCTCCTCACATCTAATGAGGTAACATCCAGGCAAATGCACACCACAAAACACACCACGGCCACCCGGACGGCATCCCCCATCTCCTCCTCCAATTTCCACCTGGCCCAGGCCATATTTGATCCAACCGGGATGAGGCGGTTTTATGAGATTGTGTTTGAATCAAAAATTGATCCGGCCATCCCGGCATTGATCGGCCAATTGGATATCCTCTCATTGTGGCAATCTATCAACCATAAGTTGGAAAAGGGATATGTTCATCCGGACGCACCCCTCTATGAAAAAATGAGAGAGGTGCAGGCCGGAATGAAACGCCAGGAGCCGCTTGATATCGCCATCCAGGGAGATATTGAGGGTGAGGTGCCCGCGCGGATTGAAGATATCCCGGATGATATCCGGTTGGCTATCCCTCATTGCAAAAATGCCAAAGAGGTGGATACCCTTCTCAAACCCATCAAGATGAAAACAATACCTGCCATCACTTTGAGAAAACGATACCTGGAGTGGATTGAAAATGCCGCCGGAAAGGATGTTGGAAAGGGCATCCCCTGGGTGAACAATTTTGGTGTAGGCCTCAATGCCCGCGGATATTTCTGCATTGAAAGCACCAACCCATATATTAATCTCCGGGTGGTGTGTTGGGAGGAGGAGTTGGGTTCCGGTTCCTCTTCTCTCACAAGTGGGGTTTCCGTATGAGAATCAAAAAAATGCCGGAAAGGTTTTATGTTTCTCCTGGGATTCCCATGGTGAATTGTCCCAATTGCCGCCGCCGCCCCTTCTTTCAATCCCGGAGGGTTCCCTCCTCCCAGGTGATATGCCCCCACACCGGGAAAAGATACATCCTGTTGGCCCATTATCAATTCACCGTTGGGTGTGTTTGCAACCCCTATCCGTTCAAGTGGGGGCCGGATCTTTGGAATACGGCAAAGGCATGGCGGAGGCGGATTCTATCCCTCTTTGGGAGTGGCACAACGGGGCAATTTATGAAGGAGGAATATGATGGAACATTATTTCCCGGAATCCAGGTATTGAGTGAGGTGGAGATCCGTGAGAGATACCCGGAATGGGTGGTATGCCTATCTCCCGATGAAAACAACTTCCAACCCGTTCCGGTGGACATAGGGCCGGAGGGGGTATCATATCCAACCCAAAAATGGTTTCGGGAAGGTGTTTTTTGATGTGATTTGAGGGCACCGTGCCACTATTTTTCAAATATCATAAAAAAGTATATACTTCGGTTTATACATTTATTATATTGAGATAAGAAAGCACGCCACCCCATGAAACAATACCAACAAAAAGAGGAGAGTACGATGAACTATGTGATGACTTCGGAGCTCAAGAAAACAATATCCGCACTCCTGGAGTGCACCCACAAGGCAAAGGGGTATGATGCCCGAAAGGCCCTCACCGGCATCCTGGTCGATTTTGCACAGGTTGTGGATACGGGGGCCATTGAGTGCCGCCTGGTAGCCACGGAGGGGGTGATGATCCTGGTAGTGAATGTGGCGGCGGCATCGTTTGCCTGGGAGGCCGTGGGGATCTCTCCCGATCTCCTGGTGAGTGGTAATGTTCTCACAAATGCCTCCGGAGTTTGGAAGAAGATGGATGAGGAATACCCCGACTGGATACGGGTGGTTCCGAAGTATTATCCCTCCACTCCGGCAGATGAGCCCCGGTTTTCGTTTGAATCCATGGTGCGGATCAATTCGATAATGAAGAAGATGAGAACCAAATGGGATCCCGACAGGAAAGCGGCACGCCCTGCATATTGGAATAATACAACATCCATGGCCCTCTTTGATGTTGAGGGTGGATACCTCGGTGTGATGCCCACCCGGATTATTGATGGGTTCAAGCAACGGGAGCCCATACTGGATTTTGACCCCACCGGCATTTCTCCCCTTCCCGCCATTTCTTACATCGAAGAGGTTTCAAATGCGGATTAATGCAATCAATGCCCTGGATGCCCTGGAGGATGCGGAATCCCCCCACACCGAAACCCTCCGGGATGAGATCTACCATTGGGAGTGCCAGGTTGAGGATCTCACCTCCTCCAATGAGAACCTCCGGGAGGATCTCAAGGATCTCACCCACACCCATTCCACATCCCTCAAAACGGCGGAATCCATCAAGGGCCGCGCGGATGAGGTGGTTGAGGAGTTGAAAAATGCCCTGGCCATCCTCCTCAAGGCCATCAAAGAGGGCACGGCCAAAGAGTGCCTGGATTGTGGCCGCACCTCCCGCCGTGAGGCCGTGATCAACATTGAATACCATGGCCTGGATCTCATTGATGCGGCCCAGGCGGTCGAGAGTGCAGAAACCTTTTTGATATCGGATATTTGAAATGGCCAACAAAACAACAACCCCCTCCCCCGATGTTCTCCGCAATTTCCTCTCCCTGGGTGAGGATGTTGAATATTGCCCGGTGTGCCGCGGTGATTTCATCGGTGGAGTATGGTGCCGCGATTGCGGCCATGATGAACGGCTCACCCCCACCGTGCAGGAGGCCACCAATGGCATTGAGTAACGAAAACCGCAACAACCTCATTGGGGTTGGCATCAAGGCCCTGGGCACCATCTTCACGGGTGTGGCCGAAAGGATCCGCGCCCGCCGCCTGGCACGGGAGGAGAAGGATGCCGGATCCGCGTGCAAAAAGTGTGGAACCATCCTCCCCAATGATGTGAGATTCTGTTGGGGTTGCGGCATGGCCATGATGGATGAAAACGCGGATAAACTCCGGGAAATATCAAAAAAATTGGGGGAGCAATGAGAAAATGGTTTTTTGGTTTGTTGGGATCCAAAACCATTGATCCCGCATCCGTGATCCACAATTGGAGAAACCAGGTGGTGGCAATGGTGCCAGGTGCCCGGTTCCCCGCAATATGGCGGGAGATCCTCAATGGCCATCTCTCCATCATGGATCTCAAATATGGGATCCACTCCTCCGCGGAGAGATCCCTGGAGCACCAGGACGCGCTCAAATATCGGGCACAACATGAGGAGAGTGCCGGGCCGATATACCCCGCCCATGCCGCCGGTAAAATCTGCATGGCGTGCATGGGCCGGGGGTGGAGGATTCCGATGATTGCCGGGACTATATACAAACCGTGCGAACCGTGCAAGGGCACCGGATTTGCCGATGGGGTGAGGAGATAGATATGCACTTGAGATATATGATAGAGCAAAACAAAAACGGGCTTTCAAAGGAGCCCCACCTCCAATATCATCCATCCCCATCCATATCCACCCCGGAGATGGATTCCGAAGGATGGCAGGATCTTCCCACGGTGATCAAACGGGAACGGTTTGATGGTTCCCATTATTATGAGGCACCGTTCCTGCACAATGGAAGAAACCCCCGGAGGCCGTGAATCCTCCGGGGGCTCTATGTGGCGGGGGAAAGGAAAGCAAAACCCCCGCCACCGTTCAATATACATGAAAAATAGGATTGAGAGCCGTGAATCCAACCGCCATCCCGCAAAATGCCCGCGCAACCTTCGGATCCCTCTTTGGAGGTTTCCCGGTTGAGATAGATTTTGAGTTTAACCGCTCATCATCTCCCACCGTGAACCTGGTATCCTGTTCATATTCCGCCAACGGTTGCCCGCCCGTTGAGGTGTGGCTCCATAATTCCCCCACGGCGGTGGAGATGTTGGCCCAGGATCTCAAGGCCCTGCATGAGGCCGGTGCCATCTTTGTGGGATATGCCATTGCCGCGGAGGCCCGTTCCTTTGAGGCCCTGGGCCTGGATCCGCACCATTTCCGGTGGGTGGATCTCTATGCGGAGTGGTGCCAACTCACTTTCAACAATGAATCATGCGAGTACGGCACATATTTCACCAAAACCGGATTCCGCCGGTATTCGGTGGCCCCGTCCTTTGATAAATCCCGCAACCGCGGAAAGGACAACAACAAAGTGGGCCGGGGCCTGGTGGATTGCACCGCGCAACTCTTTGGGGTGTGGATTGATTCCGAACGAAAAAAGGCCATGCGGGATCTCATCATTGCCGATCATGCAGAATACTCACCCCAGGAGCGGGATGAGATCATGGCATATTGCACCACGGATATTGCATACCTGGCACCGCTTGCCGTTGAGATGTTCAACCGGCTCCAACGGGCCACAAAACTGGATACCCCCACCCTGGCCCGCGTGATCCTCCGCCGCGCCTCATATTCCGTATCCATCGGCAAGATGGAAACAATTGGATTTCCCCTCAAATTGGAATGGGTGCACAACCTCCGCCGCAACTATGAACGGGCCCAGGATGCACTCATCACCAACCTGGTGGAAACCCAATACCCGTTTTTCGTGCGGGAGAGGAAACGCGCCTCCCAACTCATCGGCCAATGGTGTGATAAATATACCGCGTTTGAGGAATACCTCAAGGCCAATGGCCTTTTTGAGAAATGGCCCCGCACCATTGATGAGGCCACCGGCAAACCGTCCTCCACCCTCTCCAGGGATGAGCGCACCCTCTCCGATTATGACGGCATCCCGGCCATCAAGGCATATCGGACAACTAAAAAATTGATTGGGCAACTCAAGTGGTTCAAGGCACCGGATGAGAAAAAATTGAGGGAGGAGGGAGATTTCTTTGATGCGGTTGGGCCGGATGGGAGGTTGAGAACCTTTTTGGGCCCCTTCGGCACCCAAACGGGCCGAAACGCGCCAAAGGCATCCAGGTTTGTATTGGCCATGAGTGCATGGTTGCGGTGCCTCATTGCCCCGCCTCCGGGTTTTGTGATCATCGGGCATGATTACGCATCCCAGGAGTTTGGGATTGCCGCCGTGATGAGTAAGGATCCGGCAATGTCCCAGGCCTATGTTTCGGGGGATCCATACCTATATTTCGCAAAAGCCGCGGGAGCCGTCCCACAAAATGCGGATCCAAAATTTTGCAAGGATCCAAACAAAGCACCCCCCGAAGAGATAGAGCAATACAAAAAACACAAAGAGCAACGGGGTTTGTTCAAAAGTTGTTTGGGAGAAAACACCCTCATCCGGGTGAGAGGGAAAGGGTATAAAACCATACCAAATATTCTCCCCAATGATTATATTTGGGATGGGGGGCAATGGGTGCAAACTGATGGGGCCATGTATATGGGCACCCGATCCACCATACTTCTGATGGGCCAGGAGATCACCCCCGATCACCCAATATTGAATCAAAAAGGAGGATGGACAAATGCTGAAGAGATTGCAGAGTGCAGAGACGGGGAAATTTCAGAAAAAAACCCCAAACGATTTCAAGGGCCTGGTGCAAGTTGGGCAGATGTTTGGTCATTGGCGGGTTTTATCATCAGAAGTGCAACAACGCGGAGATAGTTATAGATATGTACTTTGTTCAGATGGGTACGATGAGCGGTGGGTATCCCTCGATAACCTCATATCCGGAAAAACCACCCACTCCAAAAAGTATCCACGGCACGGAATAGCCGGATATTCGGAGTTGAGGGCCCGGTGGGAGCAAATGATGGCCAGGTGCTATAACCCCGCCAACCCAGGATACAAAGGATATGGAGCAAAAGGGATTGCTGTTGAGGAGTACCTCCACACACCAAAGAACTATGCGGAATATGTCTCCTCCCTTCCAGGGTGGGCTCCAGGTGGCGGATTGCACCTGGATAGGATAGAAACCAACCATGGATATTTTCGTGGAAACCTTCAATGGATATCCGCAAAAGAAAACAACCACAAACGGCCAGGAGTGCTCCATGTTGAGTATGAAAATAAAAAATACCTTTTCAATGAATGGGTGCAATCCCATTGCAGAATTGGTGTTTCGTTTGCTCGAAAGTTGTTTATTGAAGGTCATTCCCTCCCGTGCATCATTTCCAGGATACCAAAGTGTAGGGGTTTGGGATATTGTAAATGCGGGAGAGAATCATCGGTATAGTGTTGGTATTGTGTCAACTAAAAAAAGTTGCATTGTGTCAAACTGCACCCTCGGATTGCAGTATGGAATGGGTGCGGCCAAACTATCCGTGAAACTATCCGCCGATATGGGCCGCCAAATCACGGTTGAGGAGGCCACCCGGCTCCTGGAGTTGCATAAAAAGGTATACCCGATATATTGGAGGTGGTTGGATTCCATTGAAACGGAATACAAATCCCGCCGCCGGTTGATCCTCCGGGATGGATGGGCCCTCCTGGGTGACAATGATAATATCCTATCCGTGAAAAACTTTCCGGTGCAGGGCACGGGGGCGGCCATCATGCGGGATGCCGTGCGGCGGTGCCATGAGGCGGGCCTCATGGTGCTCTCACCCCTCCATGATGCCCTGTATATCTATGCACGGGTTGAGGATGCCCTGGCCGCATCCGATACCCTGGCACGGTGCATGGATGAGGCCGTTGAGTGGGCCCTGGGTGATGTGCTCAAAATCCGCCAGGATAAGGATGTGCATGATCATTCCCACATTTGGATTGATGAGAAGGGTGAGCGGCATTTCAAACTCCTCTCCAAATATCTTGAGCACCTTGAAACGGATTCCGATGTGATCCAGGGCCTCTATTCAACCGTGATGAGGGATCCAATATGAAAACGGTATCTGAAATCACCGGCCTCCGCCGGATGGGCCCCGTGGCTTTGATAGATGTGAACCGGGATGCCTGGGATGCCCTTGAGGCCCTGGGGATGGATCCGGAGGCCCCCATGCCGGATCTCAACCGGGTGGCCTTTCAGCAGTATGCACGGGCCCGCCGTGGGGGATTCTTTGATCCGGCAATCCCCTGGGAGGATCAAACACCCCACACCCGCGGAAAATTGATTGATTGTTGGGAGTTGTTTTTGGAATACCGGAACACTACGGGCATCATTCCCGGTTTTGGGGTGGCCACCCCCGTGGATTGGCCAAGCCCTACCGATTGCTTGAATGTACCTAACTCCCATATATATCATCCGATCGGCCTTGACAAAGAGGAATATATTTTGAGTGAGATGATGAAAACCATTTACCGGAAGCCGGTGAAAATATGAAAAACAGACTATACCACATAGTGGCGATCAATGAACGCACCGGGCAAAAAACATATATGACGGTCTACCCGGTAACACATGAGGCCGCGGTGAATAACCTGAATAGAATATCCAAGCACCCCGCCCGGCGGGTTCAATTGGAGGAGGTGGCAGAGTGATCACATCCCACACCCGTGGCCACCCTATTGAATGGGTAGAGGGTCAATGGATCTATTCCGACACAAAAACACCGGTAGCCAACGAGGAGGAACGGCCATGTAAACGATGTGGGAGGCACCCCATAAATGGGCACGATGCTTGCATGGCCAACACCCCAAACGCGGTTTCCGTATGTTGTGGCCATGGAGATCCATATCACCAAATACTGATTCCATCCACAATAACAACACCCCAACCAAGAGAAAACACAAAACAAGGAAAAGAGATATGATACAATGCTATTGCAAAGACTGCGGGCAACCCGCCACCATCAACACATTGGCATCCGGTTCCAAATCAAATAATTATTGGGAAAACCGGAGCCGTTCCTCTTGCACCTGTGTTGATAGGGACACTAACCCCCAAAAGAGAATAGCCGGGCAAGTTGAATATGTAAATTTCAAAGTCCGGATAGAGGATAGAAGTGAAAGAGACAAGGCCCTGTATGAAAACAGAAGATACCGATAACCATAACAGATAAAAAACACCAACAATAGAGGGGCGATGAGCACGGAAACGGAATACAAAAAGATGGGCACCCGGATTGCCGGGGATGTGGCGGAGCATGATTTCATCCTCAATCTCCTGGTGGATTTTGTTGGCCGCATTGAACGGGCCGGGGAGAGATCCCCGCGGGAGGCCCTGGAGTGCCTCCGTTCCATGGATAGGATATACCAGGAGGTGCTCACCTCCTGCCTCCCGTACTATCCCTCCCAGGGCCTCCGCAATTACCTGGCAACGGTTGGGCCCCACCCCACCACCGCGGTACTCTTTGAGGGCATGGGATGGGATTTCAACCTGGCCCTCCACTCCGGCACTCCAT
>Ga0316608_1001103_pt1 | contig 11161 bp, 13 predicted proteins | sample MIS2016152B_MG_FD_207673 | JGI IMG/M metagenome (GOLD analysis project Ga0316608, IMG submission 207673) | Microbial mat bacterial communities from Middle Island sinkhole, Lake Huron, Michigan, United States - MIS.2016.152B | ecosystem: Environmental > Aquatic > Freshwater > Lake > Sediment... | reverse complement strand
CATCGCTGTGCTAATAAGAAACGGATAACAAAAGATACCATTTTTGTAAACTGTTGCAGTCTGTTCTAATTATTTTATTTAAATATTTTCTCTTCTGCCGCCTTTTGGCTTACCGTCCTTTTAATTTTGACTTCTGGGAAAGCCGAAAACCATCTAACTAACTAAAAAAAAAACGACAAAATGACTATTTCTAAAAAAACCGACAAAATTAAAAACCCTTTTGCATCAGCTAAGTTCAAAAAAACTAAAATCAAATCACACTTAAATAAAAACTACCATTTTGATAATTTTATTGAATGTGATTCTAATCAATTTGCTAGAAAAACCGGTTTGTTTGTTGCTGCAAACATTCACGAAAATCCGTTTAATCCTTTATTTATTTTTGGAGGTGTGGGCACTGGAAAGACCCATTTGGCATATTCAATTGGAAATGAAATAAAAAAGAGGTTCTTAAAAAAGAATGTCTTGTATGTTTCTGCCGATACTTTCACTCAACAATATATCAATTCTGTCAAAAAAAACATACGAGATGAATTTATTCGTTTTTACAAATTAATTGATGTTTTAATTATTGAAGATGTCCAATTCCTTTCCGGAAAATCGGGAACCCAAGATGTTTTTTTTCATATCTATAATTATTTGTATCAAAACAGGAAACAGATAATCTTTACTTCGGATAAAGCCCCTGTAGATATGGAAGATATTGACCAACGATTATTATCGCGCTTCAAATGTGGCTTTTTATTAGAATTGACGCAGCCAATTAAAAACACGCATCAATTCTTAACAAATTACCTGACCTATCATAACATAAAAATGTCAGAAGAAATCATCGAATATCTTGCCCAAAATGAAGAATTTAATTTGCGAGTGCTAAAAGGATTTCTATTATATGCGAAAGCAGAGTATCTCTTTAATGGAAATGAAATAACACTTGAACTTGCAAAAAAAAATTTTGAAAAACTTATGGGAAAGCCGAAAACCAACTAGAGTAGGCAAACTAAAAATAAACAATAAAATGGGACAAATGATCAACAAAGGAGAAGAACTAATTAGAATCAATCCTAAAAAGAACAACCAAATTGAATACTCAACAACTAATGGCAGGTCTTGGCACGTTCGCTATTCAGGATCTGGTTGCGGCGATTTTCAAGATTTAATTGATAATGGCAAGGAAATTCTCGCCAACACCTCAAAAGGACTTTTTTATTCCAAAACAGATGGAATGAGTTGGCACAAAAGAGGTTAAACAAAGATATTTATCTAAAATTCAAACCGTCACAATATGGCATTGTGGCGGTTTATTTTTGTTCCATAATAATTAAATACTCAAAAATTATGGAAGAGAACAACATCATTTTAGCTCTTGAAACTATTCACAATACCGCGAAAGACTCCCAACTGAAACTAACAAAATTTGATAGTATTTCAGTTGAAATAAAACTTGTTTGTGACTATTTTCAAATCAGTACAATAGAAGCAATTCTACTGGCAACTTGTTTTATACAATCTTGTTTTGACTCTGTTGCATTGCGCGAAATTATTAAACATTTTGGTTTAGAAAAGCATAGTTTTTTAAAGTATTTGGGGAGTTTTACTTTACTAGAATCCAAATCTATTTTAGTAAAGACAGATCGTCACAGGTCAGATAACGAATACAAACTGTCACAGCATATTTATGATTATATTCTTCATCAAAAATCAATTCCCAAGGAATTATTGGCGATAAAAGTCAAAGAAGATACCTTCAATGAGTTTTTGGCAGATATGGATAAAATTAGTGAAGAAAAGGATAATAAAGAAATCAGTTTTATCTACTTTACTCAAAAATTTATTGAATTATTAAACAGTTATAAGCATTTTAAATTAGTGGAATTTGCTATCAAAAACCTGCAATTAGTAGATTCATTTGTCTTTTTTGATACTATTTTGGATGCGATAAATGCAGGCGAAAATGATTTTAACACAGGATTACAAAGCACAGTGGATGACTATTATGAAAGAAATCGAGATGTTTTCAATTACATTAATAATTTTCTAGAAGGAAAAACAGCTCTTACCAAACTTGATTTAATTGAAAAGGATTCTAACACATTTTCAAATAGACATAGGATTCAATTAACCCAAAAAGCGGTTTCTATGTTGAAAGAATGGGAAGGCATTTCATTGGAATTTGTCGAAAAAAAAGACAAACGATTGATGTATCCAAACCAAATTCAAAAACGTAATTTATTTTACAATAGTGAAGAAGCATTGCAATTGGAACCCATTAAAAAGAGCCTTTCGCACACTGCCTTTACCCAATTGCAAAATCGGTTAAAGTCTAAAAATATGAATACAGGAATCACAGCTCTTTTGTATGGTGCTCCCGGAACGGGTAAAACAGAATCGGTGTATCAATTGGCCAAAAAATACAATCGCCCCGTTTTTAAAGTAGAAATTTCGGAAACCAAATCGATGTGGTTTGGAGAAAGTCAAAAGTTAGTTAAAAAGATTTTTACAGATTATTACACTTTCAAGAAAACGCAGAAAATTTGTCCAATTCTTTTGTTTAACGAAGCCGATGCCATCATTGGAAAACGGAAAAGTGCCGGTTCCTCATCAGTTGCCGACACCGAAAATGCCATTCAAAATGTATTGTTGGAAGAGTTGGAAAACTTTGACGGAATTTTGTTTGCTACGTCCAATTTGGTTGCCAATTTGGATTCGGCTTTTGAGCGTCGTTTCCTCTTTAAAGTGAAATTTGAAAATCCAAGTATTGAAAATGCAGCCAAAATATGGAGAAATAAATTACCTCTTCTTTCAGCAAAAGAAGCATTACAATTGGCATCACAATTTTCTTATTCTGGGGGTGAAATGGAGAATATTGCAAGAAAATCATTAATGGATGAAATTGTTTTTGGAATCAAACCCAACTTCAATAGAATCCTTTCTTTTTGTGAAAATGAAAAATGGAGTGTTAAAAGTAATGGAGCAAGAATTGGATTTTAATAATTTAATCAATACCCGCTTTCGGCTTTATCTCTTCGCTACGCTACGAGGATATCGCCTCTATCGGAGCTAGACGATGTCTTTTTGTTTTTCATAATACCCTTAAAAAACCCAAGATATTATTCCAAAAATAATTAAATTTGACCGTTTGGAAAAAACTTTGTCGTCTATCAAAACTCCAAACAAGGAAAAAATAAGATTAAAATTTTTAATTTCATTACCATTATTAATTAAATGAAAAAACATTAAAAATGAATATTCTTAATGACGAATTGCAGTATTTCTCTTTGTGTCAAATGGCAGAAGTCAGGAATCGTATTTTAGGTAGTATTATCATTTTAATCAAAACCAATTCTTAATAATATAAAAATGAAATTTAAAGGGCTTATTTTTGATTTAGATGGAACACTTGTCAATTCACTCGAAGATATTGCAGATGCTATGAATACGGTGCTTCAAAACCTTAACTACCCAACGCACAGTTACAAAAAATATCAATATTTTGTAGGCAGCGGTCTCCGGAATTTGGTCGGCAAATCCCTGCCTGAAAAGTATAACAACGAGACACAAATAGAAAATTGCTACCAATTGATGTTCGAAGTCTATAGCGAAAATTGTACTAACCTAACCAAACCTTACAACGGAGTCATTTTATTACTAGATTATTTGATTACCCAAAATATAAAGCTTGCTGTGTTCTCTAATAAATCAGATGCACTGACCAAAAAAATTGTCGCTACACTATTTCCAGGTTACTTCAATGCTGTGGTGGGTTTGAGTACCGAGGCACTCAAAAAGCCCAATCCTTTTGAAGCCCAATCAATTTGTAGAAGTTGGGGATTAGCCCCTGACGAAATACTATTCGTAGGAGATTCTGAAATAGATATGCAAACGGCTACCAACGCCAATATGAATGCTGTAGGGGTTTTATGGGGCTATCGGTCTGAACAGGAACTTACTGATAATGGGGCAAAACATATTATAAAACATCCATCAGATTTAATTCACATTTTAAATAATGTAAAAGAATGGGATTAAAGATGGGTCTTATTAAAAATGAAACTTTTATATAAATTTACAGCCATGACAAAACGAGACGAATTAGAAAATTTTCCTTTGTATCAGAAAGCGGAGCAGATTTACAAAATAACTCGGGGATTAATCGAAATTGTTCCTGCCGATAATGAATTTTTGCAAGAAACTACGGTTCGTTTTATGATGGAAGATGCGATGATAATCCCAGCAAAAATTGCTGGTGCTCAAGCAGTCGATTTGTATGATTTGAAAATGGAAAACGCCACCATAATTAGAAAAGCTGCCCGAGATCTATATGTTCACGCGGGTAGTTTGCGTTTCGATAAAGACATTCAGGATAAAGATTATATCTATTTATTGCGGAATGAAATCGACGAGTTTCGTTTGCTTTTCATCGATTGGGTGGCTAGTTTCGACGTTTGGAGTTACATCAAAGACGATTGGGGATTGTTCAATCCGCCGGGAGTAAGTGCCCACGATAAAGACCCCGACGAAGACATTCCCTTTAATCCGGATGATTTTTTGAATTTTGATGATGATGAAGACGACGACAACAAGGATGAATGATTATTAATTTCAAGTCCAAAATATTCTCAATACATTAGCATTGACCAAAATACTACTAAAATATGAACCCAAAAGATTTCTTCGCAGAAAAAGCAAATGATTACGATAATGAGCAGTCTAGAACTCAAAATGTGAGCACCATTGCCCAAACTATTTTAAGAGAAGTTTCATTTTCAAAAGAAATGGGTGTTATGGATTTTGGATCTGGAACAGGATTGTTGCTTTCAGAAATTACTCCATACATTGGCGAAATTACAGCGGTTGATATCTCATCTTCAATGAATGCCGTTTTGAAATCTAAAATAGCAGATCTAAAATGTTCCGTTCAAATCGTTCAAATGGATTTAACAAAAGAAACATTAGATAGAAAATTTGATGTTATAATTTCGTCTATGACCATTCACCACATTGAAGATACTTTGGCATTGTTCAAAAAATTTCATTCACTTCTGAAAGACAACGGAATCATTGCCATAGCTGATCTTGACACCGAAGATGGTTCTTTTCACACCGAAGATACTGGAGTTTTTCACTTCGGATTTGACCGTGAGAATTTTGTCGAAATGGTTAAAAATGCTGGATTCCAAAACATCAAAATTCAAAATGCGAGTACCATTGTTAAACCAACAAAAGATTATTCGGTATTTTTAATTACTGCTCAAAAATAAAATTCGCTACTTCTATCCACTACCAAATAGATTGCAATACTCTTTTACAACCCTATAAAGTCAAGTTTCTAACTTCGCTCGCCATAAATCTCTGTCCAGAAAGGCGTTTTTTTTTTTAATCTGTGAATCTTGAAACTTTTTATTAAAGTATTATAAAACAATTCGCTACACACAACCCGACCTTTACATCGTGGAAAGTTTAGAAAAATTTTCTAGAAAAATCAATCTCAATGAATAAAATATTCAAAGGATTAATAGCAGGTTATGGTGCCAACAAATTAGGTGGTGGCTGCTTTGGAACCATCATCGTTTTTGTAATTATATGGCTACTATTGGGGCGATGCAGTTAAAAAATAAAATTCAATACATTAACAATTAAATAAATTAAAAATTATGAGCACAGGTAAAGTAGTATTAGGAACAGTGGCAGGACTTGCCATAGGAGGAATTTTGGGAATTTTATTTGCACCCGAAAAAGGGTCGGTAACCCGTCAGCAAATTTTAGATAAAGGAAACGATTATGCCGATGATTTAAAATCAAAATACAATGAATTTGCAGATTCCTTGGCAGAAAAAATTCAAAGTGGAAAAGATTTTGTACAAGAAATTGCCGCAAACGGAAAAGCAGAGTTTGACGAATTAAAAAAAATGGATCATTCAGAATCTAAATTCAAACTATAAAAAATAAATCATGACTGACAATACAACACCCATAGCAGCACTTTTTGAACGGGCGGAAAATTACAGCAAAACAACTCTAAAATTGTTAGAGCTAAACGCCATTGATAAATCGGCCGATGTAATTTCATCTCTCTTTTCAAGACTTATAGTTATTATGACAGTTGTATTGTCAATCTTAATTATTAATATCGGGATAGCCTTGTGGATAGGAAAATGGCTTGGCGATACATTTTACGGCTTTTTTGTAATTGGCGGTTTTTATTTGGTTCTTGCAATTCTTCTTCAAGTATTCCGTAATAATTGGTTAAAATTTCCTGTCAGTAATTCTATTATTAAACATTTGATGAAACCAAAAAAAACATGAAAAACAAGAACGCAACCGACACTTTAAATGAAATGATTATTGTTCAAAAGATGATTTATGACAATGATTTGGAACAACTCAAGTTGCAATTTGAAGTTGCCTACGAAAGTGTAAAACCCATTAACTTCGTCAAAAATTTATTTCGTGAAGTAACTGTTTCTCCAGAAATAAAAAATAATTTGCTAAGCAATATAATTGGCTTTGGCACAGGATTGATTTCAAAAAAACTTTTGTTAGGATTTACTCACAATCCAATCAAAAAAGTATTGGGAACACTGTTTGAATTTGCAGTTGCCAATTCGGTTTCCAAACATTCCGATGGCATTAAAGCAATTGGAGGAAATCTCTTCAAACGTTTTTTCAATAAAAACAAAACAAATAAAAACTTACTTTCATAATTCGTTTCATCGACAATTTTTAGATATAGAAGTGATTTTATGTTTATAAAATTCTAGAACTCCCAAATTTCCCTGACTCTTTGTATTAATTTACTATTGAAAAATTTATATCCAAATTCAACCAAAAAATAGTATTTTCGCAACAATAAATAATCAAAACTTGCCGTAGCAATTTTGGGAATCAAAACCAAGATTAGGCAGTTTCTAAAACAATATTATGGGCTCAGGTTTTTTCGCACTATTGGATGATATTGCAGCAATTATGGACGATGTTGCTGTAATGAGTAAAATTGCAACCAAAAAAACAGCTGGAATTTTGGGCGATGATTTGGCTGTTAATGCCGAAAAAGCTTCGGGTTTTATTTCCTCAAGAGAACTTCCCGTTTTGTGGGCAATCGCAAAAGGTTCTTTCCTCAATAAATTAATCATTCTCCCCGTAGCCTTTTTGCTGAGTGCATTTTTGCCTTTGGCAATTATAATCATTTTAATACTTGGTGGACTTTTTTTAGCTTATGAAGGAGCCGAAAAAATATTCGAATATTTCTTTCCCCACAAGCATAAATCAATTGAAATTAAAGTACAAGATTTTACCGAAGCCGAAATTTTAGCCATTGAAAAAGACAAAATAAAATCGGCCATAGTAACCGATTTTATTCTTTCTGTCGAAATTGTAATCATTGCATTAGGCACCGTAATTGGCAAACCCATTAGCTCTCAAATTGCTGTTGTTTCGATTGTAGCAATAATAGCAACTGTTGGTGTTTATGGCATTGTGGCACTCATTGTGAGAATGGATGAGCTGGGTTTCAAACTTATTGCGTTGAGTTCCAAGGAACGAAGTTTGTCAAAAACAATAGGAAATATTTTGGTACAGGCTTTGCCCAAAGTCATCAAAAGTTTAGCAGTTATTGGGACAATCGCCTTAATTTTAGTAGCTGGTGGTATTTTTGTACATAACATTGATTTCCTTCATCATTTATTTCCACAGTTGCCTTCCATTTTGAAAGAATTTTGCATTGGACTCATCATTGGATTATTGGTTTTAGGAATAGTAAACGTATTCAAAAAGATTTTTAAGCTATAATAATAAGATTTTTTTTCTAACTCCTTCTCTTTGCTAAATTAGTAAGTCTATTTTACTATTAAATTTAGGTTAATCTTACAAACGATATTGTAAAAAAATATAAAGTAGAACTATTTTGATATATCTTTGTATAAATCGAAATAGAATAAATGCACAATCTTTTGAAAAAAGTAAAAACTTGACTTTATGAAAATTGAAAAATTATGTGATGAATTAAACACAATTTTACAATCTATAATTGACAATGAATCAAAAATAGATTTAACAATCTTGAATATTCACACAGATTACAGATTAAGTGCCAAAAATTTATGTAGATACTTAATTCTTAGGAGTTTTGATTTAACAAAATATCACGCCAATTTATCCGATTATGGTGTGTCTTCCCTAGGCACTTCCGAAGGTTATGTTTACAGTAATCTTTATAGTGTAGTTCGAAATTTAAAATTAATTCAAGGCCTTCCTATCGACGAGAAATCGAATATCGAAATCATAGGATACGAAAGAAGTAAAGAATTAATAAAGAAAAATGCCAATCATTTATTTAATGAAGGAAGCCGAAATCAATTTACCGAGATAATGGTTACACTCCCTAACGAAGCGGCAGAAGATAAATCGATTATAGAACAAATGGTGGAGAGTGGAATGGAAATTGCGAGAATCAATTTAAGCCACGGAGATATTGCAATGTGGACCAAAATGGTTCAATTTATCAATGAGATAAAAATGGAAACCCAGTATAAATTAAAAATTTATATGGATTTATCGGGGCCAAAATTAAGAACTTCACAAATACAAATTAAAGAAAAAAAAGGAAAAAAGGGAAAATTTAAGACTGGAATTCCTATACGAGTTGGCGAACATATTATCTTAACAAAAAGAGTAACCTTAGGAAAAAAATCAAAATATAATAAGAAAGGTAAACAAGTTTCAAAAGCTGAAATAGGCGTTTTATTACCTGAAATAATAGATGATGTCAAAATTAATGATGAAGTACTTTTTGATGATGGAATGATAAAATCAATAGTCATTTCTAAAACAGATGAAGACGTTGAACTATTAATAACTCACTGTTATAAACCAAAATTATCCTCTCAAAAAGGCATCAACCTTCCTGACACAAAATTGAACTTACCTGCTTTAACAGAAAAGGATATTGAAAACTTACCATTTGTTTGTAAAAATGCTGATATTGTCGGCTATTCATTTGTAAGAACGGGAAGTGATGTTCAGTATTTATACGAACAATTAAACCTGAATAATGCAAAAGATATAGGCATAGTCTTTAAAATCGAAAACAAAGAGGCATTCGAAAACTTACCTTTTATCCTACTCGAAGGAATGAAAAGAGATAAAATTGGTGTTATGATTGCCCGAGGTGATTTGGCCGTTGAAATAGGTTTTGAAAGAAGTTCAGAAGTTCAAAATGAAATACTTTGGTTTTGCGAGGCGGCACATATTCCAGTTATTTGGGCTACGCAAGTGCTAGAAAATTTAGCAAAAACGGGAATTCCAACAAGGGCTGAAATTAGTGATGTTGTGCAAGGCATGCAAGCCGAATGTATTATGCTCAATAAAGGTCCTTACATTAACGATGCTATTAAAATGCTCAAAAATATATTAATTAGAATGGAAGCACATTCCTTCAAAAAAAAGAATTCTCTTAGATCCCTAAATATTGCCAAAAACGCTGTAAATCTTATTATTGGCGATTTAGATCAATCAAATTTAAAAACTAAAATGTAGCTGTTTTTTTTTAAATTATAGCCTCTATAACTTATATTTTCAAACTATAAACTAAAATTACTTTTAAAAATAATTTTAATAATCCCAACTTACAGCATAACTATTAGATAGTTTCTCAAATCAAAGACTATTGTATAAAGACTGAAATTTCTTGTTTTTCGCACAATTCAAAACAACACAATGACATAATTATTTCATTATCTTTGAATTACAAACCAAAAAATTATAATTATGAAAAACATCATCCTTAAAAACGGAATTTTTGGCGGAATAATCGTAAGTATTGTTATGATTTCGATGACCCTTTATATGAAAACTAATCCCGATAGTGAACCTAGCCCAATCATTGGTTTTGGCAGTATGCTTCTTGCTTTTATCTTTGTAATTCTTGGGATAAAACAAGAGCGTGAAACTAATAGAGGCGTAATTACTTTTGGAAAAGCATTCCTAACTGGCTTGAGTATTTCATTAGTAATTTCAACCATTTATGTTATTGTTTGGCTCATTGTTTACTATAATTTTTTTCCAAACTTTATGGAACAATACAGTGAAATGGTGCTGAAAAACACGAATCCTGAAGAACTTGTAGCAAAAACTGCCGAAATGAATCAAATGAAGGAATGGTACAAAAACCCAATAATGATAATTTTACTCACTCTTATGGAAATTTTACCAATTGGGATTGTCGTTTCATTGATTGGAGCATTAATTTTAAAGAAAAAATAGCCTCTTTTTCAAAGTTAAAAAGGGATAAATAACTATTTTTGCACTCTAAATTTTGCCTTATGCCAAATAAAAAGTATAAAATCGCAGTTATTCAATTGAACCTTAATGATGTCGCTGAAAACAATCTAAAAAAATGTTTGTCTTGGGTTCGAGAAGCCGCCAATCAAGGTGCCGAAGTCATTTCATTACCCGAATTGTACAGCAGTCACTATTTTTGTCAAAGTGAAGATGTCGATAATTTTGCTTTGGCAGAACCTTTGTACAGTACATCATTTATTGCTTTTAGTGCTTTGGCAAAAGAATTGGGAGTCGTGATTATCGTTCCATTCTTCGAAAAAAGAATGGCAGGAATTTATCACAACAGTGCTTACATCATCGACACCGATGGTGCAGAAGCAGGATTGTACCGCAAAATGCACATTCCAGACGATCCCCATTTTTACGAAAAATTCTATTTCACGCCCGGAGATTTGGGTTTCAAAGCATTTCCGACCAATAAAGGAAAAATCGGAACACTCATTTGTTGGGATCAATGGTTTCCCGAAGCGGCTCGTTTGACCGCTTTGCAAGGTGCTGAAGTTTTGTTTTATCCAACAGCCATCGGCTGGCATCCACTCGAAAAAGAACAATATGGCGAAAACCAACACGGTGCTTGGATGAACGTGATGAAAGGTCATGCTGTGGCGAATGGCGTGTATGTTGCCGCTGCCAACCGAATTGGTTTAGAACAATATATCGAAGGAACTGCTGGAATTCAGTTTTGGGGTTCCTCCTTTATTGCTGGTCCACAAGGCGAAATTTTGGCACAAGCCTCACACGATAAAGAAGAAATCCTGATTGCCGAAGTGGATTTAGATTTACAAGAAAATGTACGTCAGAACTGGCCTTTCTTTAGGGATAG
>Ga0316608_1001102_pt1 | contig 11161 bp, 9 predicted proteins | sample MIS2016152B_MG_FD_207673 | JGI IMG/M metagenome (GOLD analysis project Ga0316608, IMG submission 207673) | Microbial mat bacterial communities from Middle Island sinkhole, Lake Huron, Michigan, United States - MIS.2016.152B | ecosystem: Environmental > Aquatic > Freshwater > Lake > Sediment... | reverse complement strand
ATCCAACCTAAAGTTAAAGTAGAAGCTACTAAATTGATCGATCGCAAATAGGGATTGACTAAACTAATAACAGTTAAAACACTCCCCAAACCAAGAGTAAGGTTTTCGCCAAAACTGGCAAGTTGAAACTTTTGCTGGCGGTAGAGCCATTGCGTAGCACTTACCATTAATATTAAATAAGGAAAGAGCAAAACACCCCACAACGCCCAAGGAGTTGACTGAGAATTTGTAATTTGAGTTAAAAATCCGACAAATTGTGTTTTAATTCCGACAGGAATCACCCGCCAAAACAGCAAAACAGTCTGAATCCCAACCCCGAAAAGCATCAGCAAATCAAACTTTTGCCAAAACCTGACTAAACGGTTGTAAAAAAACCAAATAGCCAAGGCGCTAACGGCGATCGCCTGTAGGGGCATTTCCGCCACGGAAACCAGCCACCCCAAACCCAACAAACTCCCTCCGGCTAATTGCCAATTAAAGAAGTTGCTAGGATGATACTGCTTGGATATATTGTTTGCAGTAGCTGAAGATTCTCCCAATTGCTGCCAATCCAGCCAAGCCAAAAGAGTACCGCAAATCCCCAAAGCTAAACCCATTTGAGCGATATCTACACCCTTGACAAATATCGCCCGATTCAGTAAAACACCTAATGTATAAACTACTAAAGCCGCTTTTTTGTAAGTAAGAAAATCTTGTTTTGAACCGAAAGCAGCAGTCAAATTTTCACTGCTTGTCTCGCGTTTTATAGATGGCAACGGTTGTTGTAGAACTTGATAAACTGTAGCGGCAGCAGTGCCCACCGTGCCCAAATAAACGGCAATCAGCGAAAAGCCCGCAAATCCCCAGCCCCAGTGCAAATAACTCAATCCTAAATGATTTAGGGCGATCGATAAAGTTACATTTTTTCCCGACAATTTTTCATACTGATCTTTAATAATCCCCCTAGTCATCCAAGTTAAAATAATTGCGGCTGCGATGACAACCGCCCAATTCCAAGGATACCGCCACAATCCAAAACTATCCATCGCCCAAAAATTGATCGGCACCAGTAATAGCGTCACAATTTGCAAAGTTTGAGCTGTCAAGTGTAAATTTTGCTGTCTTTTCGCCCAACTGCTAATCGCCCAAAAAGTTAAAGTATAAGCTAGTAAAACTGCATATTGTCCCGCCGCCGGAAATTTTTCCCACTGACTGGCTGCTAATACTCCAGAGGAGACAACTACCATGAAGACTCCTAAAAATAGCAGCCACACGACGCTAATTTCTGCCATGAGCGAGTGCAGAACATCAGGGATTAGATTTGGAGTCTGAGGTGTTTGTGTGGGTGTAGAAACGTTTTTTAGGCTGTTAGGTAATGATTTAGATGTTGATAGGACAGGTACTTTTTGTGCTGGAAGTTGAGCGATCGCCCTATCAATTTCAGGGCGATCGACAACGGGCTCTTTTAACGGGCAAACTAGATACTGGCGGCACAATTGCTCAACCTCAGCGGGCGAGAGTAAACCCAGCCGCAGCCACACATCTAAACCTGTCAACAACTCTGGATGGGATGCTAAGACGCTCAATTCAATTTTGCTCGATCGACCTTTGGGAGACAACATCGGCTTAAACTGGTACTAGCTACATTCAAGCTATAGCCTAACTTACGGTCGATCGAATATCCGAGTATTCCGCCGCAGGAATTGGCACAATAAGTATTGATCACCAAAAACCTGTATCAGCCAGTATTTATCGGTTAAAAAATCCAAATTATCCGCGTACATCTGCGCGAATCTGCGGTTAAACACTCCCAATTAGGACAAGGCTCCCTCTGTAGGGACACGGCATTGCCTTGTCCCTACAGAGGGAGAGATTTCAGCAAAGTTTCCACACTAAGATTATGGTCTATGAAGGAGAACAAATGTTTAAATAAGAGTTTTCCGTAAGCATCCAAAACAAACTGAGCCGGCAAAGGAGCTCCCAAAGCTTGACCGACTTGATAGGCGCGAAAAATCTGACAGCTAGGATCACTCAGTAATGGCATTTTTAATCCTAAATCTCTAACCACAATCTGGCTTTGGCGATCGTCGGTACTCGTCACCATCAATAATTCTATATTGCGATCGGCAAATTTTTCCCAGTTTTCATTCAAAGCTTTAATATGAGGAAAACAGAAAGGGCAATATTGCTTTTCAGTAAAAATCCGAGTGAAAGCCAGAACCACGGGCTTATCGCCGCGATAATTAGACAGGCGTACCAGTTTGCCATTAGTAATATCCGGCAACTCAAAATCTGGAGTCATCTGTCCCGGTTTCAGAGAATTAGTAGCCGGAACCGGCAATAAATTTTGAAAAAACCGCTGATTTAACAAGCCACTAAAATCTGTAGAAGTCAGCATATTTCCTAATTGGGTAATTGGGAATTGGGCAATGGGAACGGGTAATTGGGAATTGGGAATTGCACCGAAAGTTTCGAGTTTTGAGTTAAAAACTCTTTCACTCAAAACAAAGCGGGCGGGCACTCACAGGCGCCGCCCCTACAACTCAAAACTATCAAGTTAGACAGCAGCAAAGAATACTTTAGACTTGACGGGATCGGGAGTCATAGTCTTGTCACCGGGCTGCCAGCCGGCGGGACAAACTTCATCGGGGTGAGACAGGACGTGTTGAATAGCTTGCAGAGTGCGGAGAGTTTCGTCCACGTTGCGGCCGAAGGCAAGGTTATTGACAGTAGAGTGTTGGATGATGCCTTCTTTATCAATGATAAACAGACCTCTGAGGGCAATACCTGCTTCTGGGTCGAGGACGTTGTAGTCGGTACTAATTGTTTTTTTGATATCGGCAACTAGAGGATAGTTGAGGTCGCCGATGCCGCCGGATTTGCGGTCTGTTTGTATCCATGCGAGGTGAGAGAATTCGCTGTCAACGGATACGCCAAGGATTTCAGTATCAATTTTATTGAAGTCTTCAAAGCGATCGCTAAATGCTGTAATCTCAGTCGGGCACACAAAGGTGAAGTCCAAGGGGTAGAAGAACAGGACTACATACTTTTTGCCTTTATAGTCAGACAGTTTAACTATCTTGAATTCCTGATCAACTACGGCTGTTGCTGCGAAGTCTGGTGCAGCCTGACCAACCCGGAGGCATTCACTCGTCATAGATTTTGTTTCCTTGTTTACGAACTGTTACAAATATATCATACTCATAACGACTACAACTACCTTAAATAAAAATTCAAAAAACACGCTCTCAAAACTGAGAGCGTGCTTATTTCCATTACATTATGGCTCAGGCGGGATTTGAACCTGCGACCTTGGGCTTATGAGTCCCCTGCGCTAACCAACTGCGCCACTGAGCCAAACTGACTTCACGATTTACTATCTTAGCACAGTATGGGGAACTACGATACCTGCTTGACTACATTATTTGTAATGAATTGAAGTAAAAGTTATGAGTTTTGCTAATATATCAAAACCCATAACTTGAAACTACTGCTTACCGAGAAGCGCTGGAATCATCGTCTGGCAGAAAAGCCATCGGATTGACAGCACCCTGTCCGGCGGGATGAATTTCAAAGTGCAAGTGTGGGCCGGTACTGAAGCCAGTGCTGCCCATTTCCGAAATCTGTTCGCCTTGAGCGACCTTCTGACCCTTTTGCACCAAAATCCGGCTGTTGTGGGCATAGACAGTCTCAGAGCCGTCAGGATGGGTAATTTCTACCAGATAGCCGTAGCCACCATCGTTCCACTCTGCATAGGTCACTACCCCGTCAGAGGCTGCCACAATTGGTGTGCCGATCGGCCCTGCAATGTCAATTCCCTTGTGCATCCGTCCCCAGCGCCAGCCGTAGCCAGAAGTGAGAACGCCCTTAGCCGGCCAAATAAACCCATTAGCCGACCGTTGTTTTGAGCCGTTAGGCAGATAAGTATCAGGGCTAGAAAGCGGGGGCAATTCTGGAGAAACCATCTGTCCCAAAGACGGGTTGCTCAGGGGGTCGTAACCATCTGCACCCAAGGGAGCAGTTGCCACCACCGGCTGCTGTAGAGCATTGGTCGGCATCAGGTTGATCGGTTGCAATTGAGCAGCGCGATCCGGGTCAAAACGCTCTTGCTGCTGCTTCTGAACCTGCTCTGACCACGCTCTCGACGGAGGTCGGCTGATTTCATTCTGCACCGCTCGATCGTACTCAGGGGTGTAGAGATAGGGATTATTCAGATTTTGGCTATTCTCAGATGGGTCTTCCGTGGCGACTTGCGCCAGAGGCTCCTGATTGGGAGCCAGGGAGAGGGAGGAGGCCCCGATCGAATTGCGCTCGGCCTGATATTCCGATCGCAGCCTGACAATTTCCGCCCTCAAGCGTTCGGCATAAGGGTCGAGAGCCTGTCCGGTTGTCCGATCGACCCTGGCATCGCCCCCTGGCCATTCTCCTGCTACAGGAGCTACCGCCAGATTCGCATCGGGTACAGCGTTCGTTGTCTCAGCGCCTAAACCCCCGGTGCTAGAAATTGGGGTCAAGTTGGGGATTTTGGGCAGCGCACTGGTATCGACAGCACCTGTAAATGTTGGTTCGCCTTGAAGTTCCAGCTTCCCAGGGTCGCTAATACTTTGAGAAACTTGAGTTAGCGAAATGCTGTTAATTTTGGGAACCATCGGCTCTGAAATGTTCAGACCTTCCAAGTTCCCAAGGGGAGAGACTATAGGCACTGTTGGGGTAATGGCGGCAACGCCAGCACCGCCAAGTTCAGGGGTTTCGGAGCTGGGGTTCAAAGATGCGGGAACCCAAGCAGCCGAGAAGACTGATGTAGAGTTGGAGGCAGAAATAGAGGCGGAAGACTGCACCGTCGGATTATTTAATCCAACTTGGGGAATTTTCAGCCGTTGATTGACATTCAGCAAGTTGGGGTTTCCCAGCTTGTTGAGCGAGCTCAGGTCTTTGGCCGACACGTTGTGACCTTTGGCGATCACATCTAGCGTATCTCCCGGACGCACGCTGTACAACACCTCAGTCGGTGCGATCGCGCTACCTGCGGGGGGGACGACCACAGCAGAAGGTAAACCTGGTGTAAACAGCGACTGTTCAATGGACTCGAGCGCTCGATCGGGTGCTGCATTCAGAGTCGCGGGATTTGCGCCTTGAATTACAGGTGTTGCCGACTGGTCGGGAATTGCTGTCTGCGTTGCCGCTCCGGTAGATTCCGGCGTTGGTGCTAGGGCGGGCAAAGATACAGCAGATGTAGATAATGCAGTTCCCTGATCAGACATCAACTCCGATCGACCCGGTGCTGATGAGCGGTTTTCCGGTTTTTTCGAGGTGTTTTCGACCTGTTGTCGAAGAGGCTCGATCGCCCCGTTTGGGTTCGGAGGAGCGATCGAACTTTGCGGGAGTACCGTCGAGGCCAGCGGGGTCGCTGCGGTAGATTCCTGCGGTGACTGAGCCGTCGTCGCCAACGGTTCAGAGCCTGTGAGATTTAACTCTTGTTCGGGATTGACATCCGCAGCGCGCAAGGCGGCCGTGGCTGCGGTGTTGCCGGCGTTCTGTTGTGATGCGACGACCTCCGCCGGCCCAATTGTCAGTTGTTGCCCTACTTGGAGTACGGTTTCGGGTTTGATACCGTTAGCAGTTGCTAGTGCCTTGGGTTCAAGTGCGTAGTCCCGAGACAGCTCCCAAAGGGTTTGTCCCTGTTGCACCTTAACCGCCACCGGGTTAGGTTTTTGATCAAAGAGGGCAGCCTCTGTTTGGGCGGGGGAACCGTCAACTTGTGCAGAAGGATCTAGCCCGTTAGCTGATACAGACTGTACTTCAGCGGTGGAATCAGCCGATTGTGCGAGTTCAGACGCGCGAGCGCTGTCCCCTGTTCTCGGCAGCAGGATGCCGGAAGCACCTACCGATATTGCCAATCCGAGGGTGGCAAGAGAGCGAACTCTGCCATTCCTCTGCGTCTGTTTGGACGATTCTGCGAAATCGTCTCTGTCTATCTTTATTAGCCTGAAGTGGCTGGTTTTTTGGGGATATGTTCGTTTCAAAAAAAACAACCTCCTACTGAGAAGCGCTTAACAGTCCTTGGAAACACTCAAGGGTATCGCATGACGCCGTTATAAATCAACAACCAAGAATATTCTGATTGTTGACAGCTATCATGCTTAGGCAAGATTAGCTTGCTTTTCAAATTTAGACAAGCTCGGACAGCCACAACAATTAAAATTTCCGGTAAAACTTGCTGCTATTACACCCCAGAAGCCTTACAAGGCAATAGCTAGAACAAATAAATAAAATACCGGTTCAGGCATGGGCTAGGAGCGTCATCTTTGATGATCGGACTCTATCCTAATTTCCTGCCTAGCTACAACCGTATATTTACTAGATATACCGTGGGTTTGTGACCTACGTGCGGTCATGGGCGCTACCAATGGCAGCAAATCTATGTTTTATTGGTTTGATCATCTCCGATCGGTAATTTAGTGTTGTTGATCACAATCTGTTTTTAGATGAATAAAATCTATTAATCTTTGCTATCTAGAGTTTCACCGCTTTGATATGAATTTCTTATATTTAGATGAAGATTTGGCAGTAGCCGGGAGCTATAGCAGAAGAAAGAAGGAAGAAGGCAGAAGGGAGAAGGAAAATGCAATAAGATCAATGGTTTCAGCAATTAAAAATGTTCTAATCACCGAGAAGGGAGCTATTAAAGATCTATCTATGTATGGTGTTGATCATGCTTTATCCCAGCTCGCCCAACTGTCGCCTCGCCTCAAATAAACCTACAGCTGCGCTGACAGAGAGGTTTAAACTCCGCACTCCAGGCTGGCTCATGGGAATAAAAACTGTGGCATCACAGGCATCTAAGACGAATTCAGGAATTCCGATAGTTTCCGAGCCAAACATCAGCCAGTCGCTGGATTGAAATTGGAATTTCGCGTAACTGTATCGCCCGCCAGTGGTGAATCCGATCGATCGTCCTCCCCGTTGCTGCTGAATCGCCAAAAAAGCCGCTAAATCTTCGTGACAGTGGAGGTTGACATAGGGCCAGTAATCTAAACCGGCCCGTTTGAGGTAGCGATCGGTAATTTCAAACCCCAGCGGCCCGACTAAATGCAATTCAGTACCTGTGGCAGCACAAGTGCGAGCGATATTGCCAGTATTCGGGGGGATTTGCGGGTGAATCAAGACAAGTTGGGGCATGAAGCTATAGCAGATGTTGAAGTCAGAAGTCAGAAATCAGAAGTCAGAAGTCAGAAGTCAGAAGGCTTGAGTTATCTAGGAGAACGGTCAGAAGTAGATGCGATCGGGCAATAAAATCAATGGTTTCAGCAATTAAAAACGTCAAACATGACCGATCGGGTTGCTATGTAAATCTACCCAAAGGTAGATACAATTCATAGCTTTTATTTATCACCGGTGTCGCGTTCCATTGATTAAATATTCTGATCGGTCACGCTCGCGTAGTCGAAGTGTTGATTGCTCCTTTCAAGCAACTAACATGGCACACAAGTTATCTTCGAGCTCCCATTCCTGGTGAGCCATCCCATTAATCCCTTGCAGAATAATACTCTGCGTGTCCAAACCACTATCATGGAGCTTCAACCACTGCTGGGCGGTGTTGCCTTCCCGAAGAATCTTTTTGAGCGGCGATAGAAAGCAGCTAAAGCCACGTTTTTTGGCAAATGGCCAGACTTGCTGGTAAATTTCCTCAATCCAATCTCGTGCCAGAATAGTTCTGCCATCTTGCCAGTGCGTAAGTTCAGCATCCAAACTTTGGCGGGATGCAGCAATTTCGTTGGCATCGGTGAGGGCAACTAAGTCTTCGTTGCGGGTAGCCGCTGGCAAAGTGCTGAGTTCCAATGGGTCTAAGCTGGGGTCTTCCATCATCTGCCAAATCCGAGCTTCTAACAAGGCAGTAATGGCCAACAGGGCGAGAGGATTGACTTCGAGGTCACAAATTCTCAGTTCCAGGCGGTTGAGACAGTAGGGGCGACGATCGCCATTTGGGCGCACAGCAGACCACAGGTGGCGGACATTTTGCATGGTACCGAGTTCTAGCTGTTCTTCAGTCCACTGGATGTAATGCTTGTGACTTTCAAACAGGGGGACAATGGCTGGAGTTTTGGGAAACAAACCCCACCGGGTGGAATGATAGCCGGTGACTGAGCCGTCGAGGAAAGGGGAAGAGGCGCTCAAGGCAAGGTAGAGGGGTGCTTCGACGCGGGCGAGGCGAATTGCCCGCATCAGCATTTCTGGTTGAGAGATGCCGATGTTGATGTGAATGCTGGCGGTGACGACTTTGGTGCCGTAGGTTTGCTCGATGTAGGTGTGGTAGGGGTTGTTGGGATCGGAGCGGTAAAATCGATCGCTCCCTCCGAGAGACAGGGTACTTCCCGGCAGCAAGGTATAGTCGCCCAATTGTTTTAAATACTGTCGCAGCCGGACTCGCGGCTTGACTAGGGCGCACAGCAGGCGATCGTAGCTGCACATGGGGGCAGTCGTGTACTCCACATTGCGACTATCAGGCTCGCGCACAAATCCCTCTAAATCGGCGACTATGCGATCGGAGAGACCGACCACATCACCTTGTGGCGTGCCGGTATACATTTCTACTTCAAAGCCTTTTGATAGCAGCACGTTTGTTCCTCAGCTAAGTTGAGTGCTATTTCTATTATCCCAAAAATTGACCAATTAAGACTATCTTCCACACAAGGCAGAGTTAAAATTTGCGATCGACTCCCACGGAAACCTGGTTTTATGGATTGAAGAATTAACCCCACGGCTCAATCTGCGGGCTCCGGGCCCAATTGCTTGATTGTCAATAAATAAATTGCAATTCCGTAGGGAATCTTGCTTCTTCGGGTTCGGGATGGTAAATGTAATCGCAGTCAAAGCGCAAAGCTTGAGCGTGGCGACTTATAGAAAACCCGCAGTTAGTCACCATTTCTGTAGTAAAACTTGCCATAACTAACTCAATTACTTTCTTGTGGGAAATGTTAGGCATTTGAACGTAATAAGCGCGTCTAGCAAAAAAAATTTTCTCATCTTTCGGTACAATTATGCCGTTAATTTTGTGTGCGTGTTGAATCGGTTTGATATAGGTGTCAATAAACTGCGACTGATTTTTTTGTAGTCTCGCCAATCGTTCGTGTTGCAGCCAGCTCATTTGAAACACAATCTTAAGAAATTCAAAACCTAAAATGTAGTTGAAAACATTATTGCGTTCTTCTGTACTCAAGACGAAGCGGAGTGCAGATTCTAAATACTGGTCAGTTGCCCGGCGTGATTGTTGAGCTGAGTGGATGTAAAATTGTTTGATGTAGCTTCTTAAATCTGATTCGTTTAATTCTTTTTTGACTCGGAACCTGATTAAATACTCTTTGACTCGGTGCAGAGTATCTACGTCTTCAAACATTTTTGAAATTAAGCCGTCTGCTGTGTAGTCATCTAAAAATTCTGCTTGCAAGTCGGGAGTGGACGCGCACAATATGTAACAGAGGGACAATAGATAACGGCGCTGGTTCCAAGGCAGGCTTTCTGCCCAATCTTTAACTTCTACAGGAAGCTGTCCTAGGATGATATCTGTATGTCGGCGTTGAGAAAGGTCGGCATCTTTATTTTTTTCTTTAATCATTGCCTGGAACCTTGATGATTAAGTAGACGGGTTAATATATCGCAGACGAGGGCAGAGGACAGCAATGGTGGAGAAATACACTTATTATTTTTTGATCCCTTACCCTAGTATAGCTCTTGTTCTGGCTGCGGGAGGTGATATAGATCACACTTTTTCGGGTGGAAAATCACCGGTCACGAAAGCGGGCCCCCACGAAAGCGGCCCCCACTGAGCGAAGCCGAAGTGTAGTCGAATGGGTAGCCGAAGTGTGAGAATTACTCCCGTCAGTCAGCCTGCGCTAGGAGAATGAATTCGGGGGGTTAGGAACGATGCTACGCTTTTTAAAGTCTCCGTCTTGAGTCTGCGAAGGAATGAATCCGGGAGCAAGAGACCAAATTGCTTGATTGTCAGGGCGTACTGGTGATTGAAGGGTATCATACCTCGATCGCACATGACTCCAAATTATTTACAGGGTGTGTTGAGTGCCTAGTTGTTCGATCGCTAAAATTAGCGTTCATCCTTCATAATATCAAGGGATACTTGAGATATGAGCTAGCATCAACTATGTTCGGTTAAAATTAAGATCAAAGAGTAGCCACCAAAAAAACAAGTATAAAAATAATTTAACAACCTAGTTTGAATAGGGGAAGTGAATATGTTTAACGGAACTGAACTGCTGATAGAAGCTTTCGTGAATCGGCTAATTGAAGGCTACCGCCATACTTACGGCAGCTTCAAGTCCGACTATGGAGAGATTATTGCTTGGGTAGCTGGTATGGCTTTGGAAAATATTGCCAATAGCGATGCTCTTTACCATAATGTGGAACACACTATTTTAGTCACCTTGGTGGGACAGGAGATTCTGCGCGGCAAGCACATCCACGAGGGGGGTGTTTTATGTGAAGATTGGCTGCATTTCCACATTGCTTTGCTGTGTCACGATATCGGGTATGTGAAGGGGGTTTGTCGGCAAGATCGAACTAATTTGAGACTGTATGCAACGGGGATAGAGGATAGGCAAATGACCCTACCTCCGGGGGCGACGGATGCTAGTTTGACTCCTTATCATGTCGATCGGGGAAAAATGTTTATTGACGAGCGTTTTGGGGGTCACAAACTGATTGATGCTGAGCTGGTTAAGCGTAATATTGAGCTGACTCGTTTCCCGGTTCCTACGGATGAAGATTATCAAGATACTGTGAATTATTCGGGTTTAGTTCGCGCTGCTGATTTAATTGGTCAGTTGAGCGATCCGCGATATTTGCAAAAGATTGCTGCGCTGTTTTACGAGTTTGAGGAGACTGGCCAGAATCGGGTTTTTGGCTATCAGAATCCGGGGGATTTGCGGGCTAGTTATCCGAAGTTTTATTGGAATGTGATTGATCGGTATGTGACGGATGCGATCGGCTATTTGAAACTGACGCAGCAGGGAAAACAAATTATTGCTAATTTGAACTCGAATGTGTTCCGGGTGGAGCATTCTGTGGTCCCAGAGTCGGCGGTGGCTGTAGTTCGTTGATTCCTTGTCATTGCTGATACCTTGTCATTGCGAGGAACGAAGCAATCCCAGCGTTGATTCCTTGTCATTGC
>Ga0316608_1001101_pt1 | contig 11165 bp, 6 predicted proteins | sample MIS2016152B_MG_FD_207673 | JGI IMG/M metagenome (GOLD analysis project Ga0316608, IMG submission 207673) | Microbial mat bacterial communities from Middle Island sinkhole, Lake Huron, Michigan, United States - MIS.2016.152B | ecosystem: Environmental > Aquatic > Freshwater > Lake > Sediment... | reverse complement strand
AAAAATTAAGTTAAATTAAGTTGGTTTCGGTTTGACTCACACAGGACAGGTTCTACTCAATTTTTTTAGATCTTTTACCGCTGGCCATTTTTTTAAAATCAGGAATTAAGTGCCATGAAAATTACTGGTAAATTACTGTTAGGATGTTTAATTACTGCTATTTTTAGTATGGCAGGTCGGAGCAATGTAAAAATGCTACCAGCAGCAGATAGCAACGGGGATCTGGCTGTAGCAGGAACTGTAGCAACGGCATCTCGTCCGAGTATTTTTGCAAGGGCCGACTTAGGGGATCGCTCATCCCAAATACAGCCAGTGAATCCGCAGGAAAACTATCTCGGATCTACGGCAGAAAATCCCCCCCAAAATGATGGTTATAGTTGCACAAAAATTAGCTCTTGTCTGGCGTTTATTTCGGTAGTCATCTCCTTATTAATCAGGAGGAATATACCAAATATGTTAGATCGGGCGATCGAGTCAATCAAACCGAAGTCTGAAACTGACGAATATCCAAGGTTAGACCAAAAAGTTGTTCATCAAAAACAAAAACAGGATATCGGGGATACTCTTGCAAAAATGACCCAAGATTTGCAGCAAACTGCGGAATACGCACTCGATATTTGCGAGGAAATGAGTGTTTCCATAATTGCGACCACGCCGGGAGGTCATATCCTGTCGTTAAATCAAGCTACCTGTCAACTTTTGGGATACTCTAAAAAAGAGTTGTTCGGTAAATCAATATCCACAGTTTTTAAGAAAACAGAATTACCGTTTTCAGTGTTAGAATTAGAGAATGTAACACCAGAAGGTTTGGTGCGAAACGTCGAGAAAGTTTACTTATCGAAACAGGGTAAAAAAATAATTGTACTGCTTTCTATCTCAACTATTCGCGATGGGAAAGGCCAGGTGAGCGGCCAGTTATATGTAGCGCAAGATATTACGGAACTCAAGCGGGTAGAAAGAGATTTGCGTCGCAGTGAAAAAAAGTTTCGGCAACTAGCAGAAACTGTTAATGCTGCTGCATTTATCTATCAAGGCCGGCAATTGCGTTATGTCAATTCTCAGATGTCAGCTATTACCGGATATACTCGCGAAGAATTGCTAGCCGTAGATTTATACGACTTAATTCATCCCGATTTTATACCGATAGTTAAAACCTGGGGTAAAATTACCAAGCAGAGAGAAGAACTTAGCTCAAAATATGAAATACAAATTCTTACAAAAACGGGGGGAAAATGCTGGATTGAAACAACATTAGATCTGATTAAATTCGAGAGAAAAGCGTCAATATTAGTCACGGCTTTTGATATTAGCGATCGCCAACTAGCAGAGTTAGAACTAGAAACATCTCTTTCCTTACTTCAAGCAACAATTGAATCTACGGCGGATGGCATTCTTGCAGTTGACAGTACAGGAAAAATTGTCAGCTTTAATCGCAAGTTTGCCCAGATGTGGAAAGTGCCGGATTTCCGGCTCGATTCCCGAGATAACCACCAAATTTTTGGCTGCAGAATCAACCAGTTAGGACTTACGCAAGGGAGCCATTTTTACACTATCTGTGCAGGAATGTGTGCACTGCACACCCTAGAGAAAGAGTCGGCGCATAAATCCTGTCAGTTAAAATACCCGGAAATATTTCTCAACAGCGCTAAACAATTGTCCGATCAACCGGAATCTGAAAGTTTCGATATGATCGAATTTAAAGACGGTAGAATCTTCGAGCGGTACTCGCTCCCGCAGCGCACAGGAGGAAAAATTACTGGTAGAGTGTTCAGCTTTCGAGATGTAACTGAACGGCTGCATTCAGAAGAAGCACTACGCAAAAGCGAAGAACGCTTTCAATTGCTGACGCGAGCCACAAATGATGCAGTTTGGGATTTAGATTTGTTGAAATCAGAATTCTGGTGGAGCGAAGAATTTGATCGATTATTTGGCTATAAAATTCCTAAAAATCAGACTGTAAAATTTGAATTTTGGGGCGAACAAATTCATCCAGAAGAACGGGAAAGAGTGATTGCACATTTCAAGAATACGATAGCTAGCGACGCGGAATATTGGTTAGAAGAGTACAGCTTTCGCTGTGCGGATGGCAGATATGTTTTTGTGCTAGATCGGGGCTATATCATCCGTAATGCAAGCGGCAAAGCATTGCGCGCGATCGGCACGATGATGGACATCACTCAGCGCAAGCAATCTGAAGAAATTATTCGCTATCAAGCTGTTTATGACCAACTCACTGGTTTGCCGAATCGCCTACTTTTTAATGAGCGTCTATTGGCGGCATTAACCAAGGCTCGCAACAGCCAAAAAATGCTGGCTGTGATGTTTTTAGACTTAGACAAATTCAAAAAGATTAATGATACACTAGGTCACGCAGCGGGCGATCGCCTGTTGGAAAGTTTTGCCGCACGCATCAGCGACAGTTTGCGATCGACTGATACCGTGGCCCGCTGGGGAGGGGACGAATTTACTGTGCTTTTACCTGAGATTATTTCCCTAGAAGATGCAGTCAAAATGGCTCAAAGAATACAAGAGAATTTAAAGCCAGTATTTAAACTGGAAGAACAGTCACTGCACGTCACCAGCAGCATCGGTATTGCCCTCTATCCCGAGGATGGGGAGGAAGCCGAAACTTTAGTCAAAAATGCAGATGCAGCCTTGTACCGCGCTAAAGAAAGGGGAAGAAATAACTATCAGTTTTATAGTTCAACTATTAATCCCCAAGGCAGTCAGTTGCTCACTCTAGAAAACCGGTTGCACGAAGCTCTACAAAAGGGAGAATTTGAGGTTTACTACCAGCCAAAAGTCAACATCACTACTTGGAAAATACAGGGCATGGAAGCCCTGTTGCGCTGGCATCACCCAGAATTGGGTTTAGTTTCTCCGGGTACATTTATTCCGATCGCCGAAGACAACGGATTAATTATAGCTATTGGCGAATGGGTGCTGGAAACTGCCTGTACCCAAACTAAAGCTTGGCAGGATGCTTTGCAGCCAGATTTGCGGATAGCAGTTAACTTTTCGGCGAGGCAGTTCCAGCAATTTAATTTAGTGCAACTGGTGGTAAACTGTTTGCGGAAAACTGGTTTAGCACCCAAGTATTTGGAGTTGGAAATTACGGAAACTACAGCCATGCAAGATGTGGATTATACCACAAAAGTGCTGAAGGAGTTGCAGAGTATGGGTGTGCAGATTGCGCTGGATGATTTCGGAACGGGTTATTGTTCTCTAAATTATCTCAAAAAGTTTCCCCTCAATATCTTAAAAATAGACAAATCCTTTGTCAGCGGGCTGACAATCAATCCCTGCGATCGGGCGATCGCAAATGCTGTAGCAACTCTGGGGCGAGATTTGAACTTGAGCGTGGTAGCAGAAGGAGTAGAAACTCAAGGGCAGTTGGAGTGTTTGCGATCGCTCCACTGTCAAGAAATTCAGGGTCATTATTTTAGCCCTGCGCTCTCGGCTGGCGATGCTAGCAAGCTGTTGGTAAATTCTTTGTTGCGAAAAGTGAAAATTGCTTAATTAGTGAAACAATTTTGGGCATGGGGCATGGGGCGGAGCGAAGCTCCCTCGATGGGGCATTGGGCATGGGGAATAGTTTCTTTTTCTTGCTTCTTCAGATTAGGGTCGATCGCCCCCCCGCGAGTTAAAACTTAAAATAGTGTGCAGATTGACCGACTTGTGCCCCAAGACATAGGAAAATATCCCTACCCCAAAATATAGAAGTTGTCTATGCAGCCGATTCGCACATTTAACGTTTCCCCTTCCCTACCGACAATTCTCGAACCCCTACGCAAGCTTGCCTACAACTTGTACTGGGACTGGAACGTCGAAACTAAAGACCTCTTCCGTCGCCTAGATAGAGACCTCTGGGACTCCAGCAACCAAAACCCGGTACTGATGCTGGGAACCATTTCTCAGCAGCGATTGCAAGAAATGGCCGAAGACGAAGGCTTCATCGCCCAAATGAACCGGGCGGCCCAGCAATTAGACGATTACCTCAAAAATCGCGCCTGGTACCGTAAACAGCGCGGCACCGAGCAGCATGAATGCTACGCTTACTTTTCGATGGAATTTGGCTTAGTCAAAGCCCTGCCCATCTATTCCGGCGGTTTGGGCGTGCTCGCGGGCGACCACCTGAAATCTGCTAGCGATTTGGGATTGCCCCTAGTCGGCATTGGCCTGCTTTACCAAGAAGGCTATTTCTCGCAGTATCTCAACGCTGACGGCTGGCAGCAAGAACGCTATCCGCTCAACGATTTCTACAATATGCCACTCCACCCAGAACGCAATCCCGACGGTTCGGAATTGCGGATTGAGGTGGACTATCCGGGCCGCAAGGTTTACGCGCGGATTTGGCGGGTGCAAGTGGGTACGGTGCCTCTGTACCTGATGGATACGAATATTGAACCGAACAGCCGCTACGACCAAGATATTACCGACCAACTTTACGGCGGCGATAAAACCCTGCGGATGCACCAAGAAATTATGCTGGGCATCGGTGGTGTGAAAATGATGAAAGCCCTGGGGCTGAAAGTCACGGCTTATCACATGAATGAAGGCCACGCGGCTTTCATGGCTTTGGAACGGATACGGATGCTGATGGAGGAATATCACCTGACTTTTGAGGAAGCCGAACAGGTGGTGATATCTAGCAGTATGTTTACGACTCACACGCCAGTCCCTGCTGGGTTTGACTTGTTCGAGCCTGGTATGGTGATGCACTATCTCGGTCAATATCCCAGGATGTTTGGGTTGTCGCAAGAGAAGTTTCTGGGATTGGGCAGGGAGAATACTGGCGATTTGTCCGCACCTCTGAATATGGCAATTTTGGCAATTAAAATGTCGAGTTTTGTCAATGGGGTGGCGGCTTTGCACGGTGTGGTGTCGCGCCCGATGTTTGGGGGACTTTGGCCGGGTTTGCCGGTGGATGAGGTGCCGATTACTTCGATTACCAACGGGGTGCACGCTCGCAGTTGTGTGGCTAAGTCTACTCAGGAGTTGTACGATCGCTACCTGGGCCCGGATTGGGAAATGACTCGCAAGCAAGATCGGCTCTGGGAAAGGCTATCGTCGATTCCTGATGAGGAATTATGGCGGAATCACGAACGCTGCCGATCGGAGTTAGTGGTGTTCGCGCGGGAGTGGCTGCAAAAGACTTTGCGTGAGCGGGGTGCTGCAAATGCGGAAATTGAGAACGCACGGGAGGCTCTCGATCCGAAGGTGCTGACGATCGGCTTTGCACGCCGCTTTGCTACTTATAAGCGGGCTACGCTGTTTTTGCGCGATGTCGATCGCATTATGCGGATTATGCGCGACAAAAACCGCCCGGTGCAGTTTGTGATTGCTGGGAAGGCTCACCCGATGGATATTCCGGGTAAGGAATTGATTCGGGATATTGTTCACTTCATCCGCGAACACAACACGATGAGTTCGATGGTGTTTTTGCCGAATTACGACATTAACGTCGCTCGGATGATGGTTTCTGGCTGCGATGTGTGGCTGAATACGCCGCGCCGCCCCCGTGAGGCTTCTGGTACTTCGGGGATGAAGGCTTCGATGAATGGTTTGCCGAATCTGAGCATTCTTGATGGCTGGTGGGATGAGGCTGATTATGTTCGCACCGGTTGGCCGATCGGACATGGGGAGTTTTACGAGGATACTAAGTATCAGGATGATGTCGAAGCTAATGCTTTGTACGACTTGATAGAGAAGGAAGTTGTACCGCTGTTTTACAACCGGGATTCTGATGGAATTCCGCGCGGTTGGACGGCGAAAATGAAGGATTCTATTCGCTTGAATTGTCCTTTGTTCAATACGGCTCGGATGGTGAAGGATTACGCGCGGCGGGCTTATTTCCCAGTCAGCGATCGATTCCGCACTATGACTTCGGATAATTGTGCTCCGGCTAAGGAGTTGTCTCACTGGAAGAAGCATGTTCTCGCTAAGTGGTATGACATTAAGATTGAGGCTGTGGATATTTCCCAGGATAAGGAAGTTAAAGTCAATCAGTCGATCGATGTTAATGCTCGGATTAATCTCATGGGATTGACGCCGGCTGACGTACAAGTCGAACTGTATCAAGGTTCGATCGATATTAACGGCGATATCATCGGCGGCTTGCCGGTGGTAATGGAGTATTTGGGAGAAGATGCTCACAATGCTAGTCTTTATAACGCTGACATTACTTATACTTCCAGTGGCTTGCAAGGTTTGTCGCTCCGGGTTTTGCCGAAGCACGACAATCTCAGCAGTCCCTATGAAGTTGGCGTGATTCTCTGGGCACATTAGAAGGTAGTCATTAGTCAGCAGTCATTAGTCAGCAGTCAGGAGAAATAACAATCAAGGGAGATTTTTCTAATTCTCCCATTCTCCTTCTCTCCTTCTCTCCTTATCGAAGTTGGGGAATGACGATATAGCCGGTTGTGCGATCGCCCAATACCAAATTCCGCTCGATTCCCCAGTACCACCAGTGAGCGCCTATATAAGCGCACAGCAAGGCATCTAGCTGGTCTTCTAAGGCTTTGAGGGTGGCGATACTGGTGGGGATTTCGGGGAGGTTTGAACCGCAGATAAACGCTGATGAACGCGGATTTTGTTTCGGGATGTTTGCGAGATTAAGACTTGGTTCAAGAGTCGGTAAAATATCTCTAATATACTGGCAGAGTTTCATCAATTCTAGTTGACGTTCTGCCAGTTTTCCTTTTTTGTATTTAAGAATTCTGTCTAATTTAAATAAGTTTATTGTGGCTGGATGGGGAAATACTTCTATTTGATATCTGCCTAATTTTTGAGCTTCTATTATCGGTGCGTGGACAAATCCTCGGCTTCTAAACTCAGGCCAAAACGGTTTTTTGGGCGAAGGGGCTTGGCGGGATAGCAGCCTGCGTGGTAGCGCCCGAAGTGTTTGTGGGTGAGTTGATCATCGGTTTGGCGCATTCCCGTAGGTTGGCGATGATTGTGGGGGCATCTACTGCGATGATTGCTGCTGAGGTTGGGGAGATTTTGGTGTCGATGTGAGAATGTCGTTAAGGGATTGTTGGCGATCGCACTCTGTTATGAAACACGGTAGGGACACGGCATTGCCGTGTCCCTAGGAGGATTGAACGATAAGCCGATAAATTTCATAAGAGATTTTACCGTCAATTTAGCTATTCAAAAATATCATTTAATTATCATAAAAATGTAGGTAGGGAATCGCCCCGCCCCAAATTTATTTAGACGGTTGAGAAGGTGCGGGACTTATAATTAACAATTGATCGCCGGCTTGACTTTGTTGAACAGCAATCACTGGCGGGCGAGCGTTAGGATCTTTTTGCTGTTCTTTTGTTAAAGCAGGAAACAAATAAATCCAGGTACCTCTTTCCAAAAGCAACCGCCAAACTCTAGGTTCTTTGGGGTTATTAATATCAGTATAATCTCTTTTGCTCAAATCTTCAAATAGACCTGCATCGCCGATCGCCTTAAATCCTTTGGGGGCTAGTCGGAGTGTTGGATCGTCGAGTTTTCTGCCTAAAGCAATGTTGTCTTGCTTGGCGATTAAAACAACGGCGGGTAAAGACGAATTTTCCCCCGCATCGCGTCGGGCATCGGCAATACCTTGGTGGTAAGCTGACCAAAACAACACTAGCAATACCCAACCGACGATGATAATTTCGTCAACGAGCGATCGCAATAATTTGACTGAGTTATATCTATTGACATTAAATTGTTGCCAAGACTTCAGAATGCGGTAAAGCCACCTGAATCTTGTGCCGTAAAGATAGGAAAGCCACCGTGAAATTGTCCGATTGATTGTAGTAGTAACTGTCTTGTTTATACTATTGACCAGCCACAAAGTGTGGTAAATCGCGAGGGATGTGAGCAGAAGGGCGATCACACTTTTGAGGATCGTCCAGCTATCACCTAAAAACACCTGAAGCGGGACAATGAAAAACGATTCAACTGGTAAATCGAGGGTAATTACATTGAGCTGAAAGCAGTAAAAATAAGACCAGCGATAAATCCAGCCAGTGAAAAACAAAGCGGCACCGAGCAAGCCAATCACACTGGCAAAGTTGCCTAAAATATTCGATTCGGGAGTAGGTTCGCCAGAAGCGGTCACGGAATCACCTTCAAGGGATGTGGAGTATAATTGTATAATGGTAGATGGTTAACACCCTTGAATGGGGTTTAGGGGGACTATGAAATACAAAACAGTTTCATTTCTGGTTGTAGCACTTTTTGCGGTAACAGCGGGTATGGCAGCACAAGTTAATGCCGCCAGTCAGGAAGTCCAGAAACAGAATTTGCGATCGATACAAGCACAGGCTAACGCTAGCGGGCCCATACCCGTAGCGTTGCCGACGCAAGCGGAAATTGTGATGAAAGGGGGGGATAAAAGAGACGGTCGAGTTGTGCAGATTGATGAGAAAGAGCAACAATTATGGATACAGGGAGCAGGGGAAAAGCGATCGCTTCCTTTGAGTCAAATTGATCAAATCGTGTTTCCCAACAATGCAGTGGTTTATCTCAGTAATCGGGGGCCAGTTCTTCGGGGCGATCGCACTCCAGCGAAAGGCCGTCGAGAGACTTGGCGCGGTATTCCCATGAACGCTTTTCGCTTGCTAGATCCGAATAAAGGTCAAGCGGATGTGAAGCTAGAGTCTATTCTTTCTCTTGACAAGTTGGACAGTCTCAATTCAGTCATTGTTGGAGATGGGAAAAATAAACGACAGTTTGTCGTTGATGAAATGCAATTTGATGTGCAGAAAAAGACGATGACAGTTGTAGCGACTCCCTATTGAGTCCGTCGCGGGGCCAGAAACCGGGTTTTTTACGAAAATATTTCGTTGCAGCCAGCAGATTCGATACACTTCGGCTTCGCTCAGTGCTTTGGTCGGAGTGCGTAAGTCGTGTAGAATTAAAATCTATACTCTCTTTACTAAAACCGATGGAAACCATCAATCTTAAAGAAGAAGTCCGCAGCTTAATCGATCGACTGCCTGAAAACTTTACTTGGTCTGACCTGATATCTGCAATTTATCTCAGGCAAGCGATGAAATCTGCACCTATCCAAGTTAAAGGCATAAAACAAGGTAAAAACATCCAACTGTCAGAAGATTTTAACATTCCTGACGGCTCCGAAGTTCTGATTGAAGTCCAGGAAGTTTCGCCTGTCAACCATGAGGAGAAGCTGAAAAGGATGAAAGAGTTTTTAGCGTCTTTGTCAGATGAAGACAGAGAGGAATGGAAAAAAATAGGAGAATTTCTAGAGGGCGATCGCACAACCAATAGAAAATCATCGGTGCTGCCTGCTAAAAAGCGCCGTGCACCGCTGTTTGGCAGCGATCGCGAGGTGATTGCCATATCTGATAATTTTGATGAACCGTTAGAAGATTTTGAGGATTATATGTAATGAGACTTCTGTTAGATACTCATACCTTAATTTGGTTTTTTGCAGGCGATTCTCAACTTAGTGCCATTGCACGGATTCTAATTGAGGACGAAGATAATCATAAACTGGTCAGTATAGCAAGTATCTGGGAGATGGCAATTAAGGAAAGTCAAGGGCGTCTGAATTTGACTTTGCCTTTTCAGGAATATATGGGGCAAAAACTCAGTTTGGAAGACTTTAATCTCCTGAATATCAATTTAGATCATCTGAATGCGATCGTGACCATGCCTTTTCATCATAAAGATCCGTTCGATCGCTTGCTCATTGCACAAGCAATGGTGGAAGGGATATCTATATTAAGTAAAGATTCTGCGTTTGATGCCTATTCTATTAATCGAATTTGGTGAATTATGAAAAATATGAAACGAATTATTATCAGTGTTTTGGTTTTGGGTGTGTGTTTGACTCCTCTGACTGTGCCGCTGATGGTGCAACCTAGTTGGGGGCAAAGTCAAGATTTGCAGGTTGAAAAATTAGAGCAACTTATACAGCAAGCAATACAGCAGGAGCAGCAAGGAAAACCGCGAGAGGCAATAGAAACATGGCAGCATATTCTAGCCATTTTGCGACCACTTAAAGAGAGAAAATTTGAAGCTATAGTGCTCAATGCTATTGGTTTTAACTACCACAGCCTCTCCCAACCGCAAGAAGCATTGAAATACTATAACCAAGCTTTGCCAATTAGGCGAGAAGTTGGCGATCGCTCTGGGGAAGCTACTACTTTGAATAATATTGGTGCAGTATACAACAGCATCTCCCAACCGCAAGAAGCATTGAAATACTATAACCAAGCTTTGCCAATTCTGCGGGAAGTAAAAGATCGCTCTGGGGAAGCTACTACTTTGAATAATATTGGTGCCGTATACAACAGGATCTCCCAACCGCAAGAAGCATTGAAATACTTTAATCAAGCTTTACCAATTCTGCGAGAAGTTGGCGATCGCTCTGGGGAAGCTACTACTTTGGCTAATATTGGTTTAGTTTACAACCGGATCTCCCAACCGCAAGAAGCATTGAAATACTATAAACAAGCTTTACCAATTATGAGGGAAGTAAAAGATCGCAGGGGGGAAGCTACTACTTTGAATAATATCGGTTTAGTGTACGACAACATTTCCCAGTCACAAGAAGCATTGAAATACTATAACCAAGCTTTGCCAATTAGGCGAGAAGTAAAAGATCGCTCTGGGGAAGCTGATACTTTGAGTAATATTGGTGCAGTGTACAGCAGCATCTCCCAACCACAAGAAGCTTTGAAATACTATAACCAGGCTTTACCAATTAGGCGAGAAGTAAAAGATCGCTCTGGGGAAGCTGTTACTTTGAATAATATTGGTGAAGTGTATGACAGCATCTCCCAACCGCAAGAAGCATTAAAATACTATAACCAAGCTTTACCAATTATGCGGGAAATAAAAGATCGCGCGGGGGAAGCTACTACTTTGAATAATATCGGTGCAGTGTACAACAGCATTTCCCAACCACAAGAAGCTTTGAAATACTTTAACCAAGCTTTACCAATTAGGCGAGAAGTGGGCGATCGCGCGGGGGAAGCTGTTACTTTGCATAATATCGGTGCAGTGTACGACAGCATTTCCCAACCGGAAGAAGCATTGAAATACTTTAATCAAGCTTTACCAATTAGGCGAGAAGTGGGCGCTCGCAGGGGGGAAGCTACTACTTTGAATAATATTGGTGGAGTGTACGACAGCCTCTCCAAACCGCAAGAAGC
>Ga0316608_1001100_pt1 | contig 11169 bp, 24 predicted proteins | sample MIS2016152B_MG_FD_207673 | JGI IMG/M metagenome (GOLD analysis project Ga0316608, IMG submission 207673) | Microbial mat bacterial communities from Middle Island sinkhole, Lake Huron, Michigan, United States - MIS.2016.152B | ecosystem: Environmental > Aquatic > Freshwater > Lake > Sediment... | reverse complement strand
TTATCTTTATCATTTAATGGTAATATCCACTTTCTTAATGTAATTTCAGGTTTTAATTCTTCTTTTATCATTTTAACTTAGTTTATTATTAATTTCAATTGTACCATTACTTTTATTTACTTTTACAGGTTTTATATCGGAATTTTTATAAGTAGGTGGAAGTCCTTGATTAGCTCTTCTTTTATCATCTATTTTTGTATTTTTATCCGATGTGTTTACAATTTTATTTTTAGCCTCATCAACATCTTTTTCAATACTATATAATAATCCAATATCTTCTATATTAAACATTTTAATATCATCACCACCTTTTACTGAAAATGGATTTAATATATTGTTAAAAATCATAATCTCTTCAACATAATCATTACTACCATAATAATCATTCGATAGCTTATCTAATCTCATTTCATACATTTTACTTAATGTGATAGTTTCATATCTAACATTGTTGGAATTATTTATTGTAGTTCGTTTAAATAAATCAAATAAATTGTTTTTGATTTTTAAATATGGAAATGAAAATATATTCATAGTATTTTTAATTATTTTATGGTTTTACAACATCTGATGGTGGTTTCGTTTTGCTGTATATACGATTGTAATTGTTATTCATTATCGAATATAATTCCTGCTTGCCCATTTTTCTACCAAAAGAAATTGTTAAATTTGCTGTTATATACATTGGTAAATCGTTGAAAGCTATTTCATTACTAAAACTAACCTCAACTTTAGATACTATCATATTACCAACACTTATAGTAGGTTGATATGGATTACCAATAGTTAAATGCCAAGGTGTTGTATTCATACCAGTCATAGCACCAACACTACCAATAAATTGCCATTTATATTTTGCAACAGTAGAAGCTAATATACTACCAATTAAACCTTCACCTAATTTTAGTAAATTTGATATTACAGGATTGTTATTTAATGGATTTTCTACACTTGGTAGTGCTGGTGCTGCTGGTGCTGCTGATTGTTGTGTCTTTACACCAAAACTCATACCACCGCTACCTGTACCACTACTACTATTGCCACCACTTGAACCACTTGGTTTAGCAGTATTTTTTATAATGTCAGCAGAAGCACCAAAAATTTCACCAACTGCATCAACAAAACCTGTTATAACTTCACCTATAAAATTAGTCCAAGCTGCAAATTGTTCCGATGTACTTTTACCCTGACTATTAGCTGCGGTAATTAAAGATTGTATCATTGGGCTACTTGATTTTAATATATATTTGGTATTGGATGTTCCCATTGTAAGTAAATTGTTGATAATATCTAAAAACGCCATTGTTGAATCTACACCATTAGTTGATTGAAATTTTTGTTCAAATACGACTTTCATATTATATGTAAAATCACTTTCTAATCCGAATTTTTCAGTTTCTCTTGTTGCACCTTCTTGTAAAACGTTTGGATTACCTTGTGGTATTAAATTTGTATCGAAATCTTCAGTTGCTCCCATTTTTTTTAAAAACCCAAATAAAAGACCTTGTGAAAATCCTGGAATAGCAGAAAACATTTCACCTTTTATTCCAAATTCGTTTGAAAGTACTTCTTTAATAATTTCATGTACCATTCTAGTTTCAACTGTCCATTTTTCATTGAAACTAAATTTGAAAAATTCTTTTTCATCTGTATCCGACCATGTAACAATAGTTGAGATTGGTTCTAATGATGGTTTCATTTTCATAAGATTATGTGGAACGATAACACCTTCTGCAAATCTTCTTAATACTATCATTTTGTTTAAAGGTTGTACACCTAATTCTTTTAAATAAAAAAAATGAGATGGTTTAAATTTAACACTTCTATAATATTTCTTACTGAAATCTTCTATTAATTTTATATAAGGATTTTTATCACTATCATTATTATATACTCTTGTTTTTAAACTATTTTTAATCGCCTCACTACCATATACACTTGGATTTTTATAAACAACAGCATAATTGCCACCACTATTATGGTTGGGAAAATTTGTATTAAATATTCCAGCTTTATTATCATTGTTGCTCATATTATTATATAAGAGAAAATCTAATTCGTTATTCATCGACTATAATTTTTATTATTATATATTAAATAATTATGTTTCAAATAATTTTTTAAAAATAATATCAAATAAATTTTTTTATATGGAAATAAAGTTGTAATTTTGTAATATAATTTAAAAACTTAATAATTATGAATCACGAAAAAATATTTAAAAGAGAAAATGGTACACAATATGCTATTGTTGTAAGAATGTGTTTACCTGTGTGTTGTTTTAATATTGATTATACTGTTGATGTATATTTTCGTGAAAAAGGTAAAAAGAAATGGTTAAGTTTACCAGATTCCACTATGTATTATAATATACCATTTAATGAAAGAGGAACATATATTTATAAAAATCAATTAAATTATGTTTCAAAAGAAGAAATTTTTGAAACTAAAATGGAAGCTTGGAATTTATTAAAACCTGTTGATTAATTTAAAAAACACAAAAACTTAATAATTATGGTAACAAAAAATGTAAAAGAAAATGAAAAAATTTTAGAAGTTAAAAATATATATGCTGCAGTTATTGCTGAAATTTATGCTGAACATCATGTTAATGAATTTCATGATTCGATTAAACATAGAGATGGTATCATTAAAGCTATGGTAGATTTTGCAATATTTTATAAAGAACATTCATCTAACGAATTAAAACTATAATTATGAAAAGAAAACAAATTGATAGATATGTTATTATTCAGGCAATAAAAACAATAGATAATAATTTAATTCCTATATGGAATGATGATATTATATTTGATGATAGTGAATTTGATGATATTGGTAATAGAATAAGATTAAATGGTTGTAAATATTTAGATGTTGTCGAATGTATTTATGATTTAAAAACTAAACAAATCTCAAAAGGTATAGAATTAGATTATTATCCTATTGATGATGCATTAGAATTTAAAAAAGGTCAAAATGTTTTATATGAAAAATCATATAGAAAATTGTCAGAATGTACAATTGTAGATATTGTGTATGAAGAATTTGTTATGGAAATTAAATTTGGTGGCAATTTTGATAAACGTGATATTGAAAAGTTTAAAGATATTAAAATTGATGTTGATAAATTTTATGTATTAAAATGGTGGACACCTTTTTATGTTTTGGATAATAATATTAAAATTAAACATAGTAATCAATTATACCATAAAGCTTAAAAAATATGAAAATTTTAGAAAAACTTTTTTGTAAACACGATTATGAACAAATCAACCAAGTTGTAATGGAATCAGAATATGATATGGTTGTAAATAGTTTTAAAATACCTAACACACATTTAAGTTTAACTCGTAAATTAATTACAGATTATAAATGTAATAAATGTGGAAAAATTAAAAGATTTATAGAAAAAACAGCTTAATTATAAAATTATGGAAGATATAATGTATTTTAATGCAGATAGTGCAAGAGAATTATCTGAATCAACATATTACAAAAAATTGGAGGTGATTTTAATACTGATATGTTTAAGGAATTTTTTGATGAATTTAAAAAATAAAATATGGCAACTGTATATAACATCAAAATAAAAACAGTAAGTCCATTTATGGCTTATGATGAAAAATATATTCAAGAGATGTTTAAAAAATTTCTTAAAGAATATAAAGATAAAGATACTAAACTCGGTTTTGAAAGTACTGAGATTGTTGTTGAAAAAATATAAATTATTAAAAATTAATATTATGAAAAAATTTAATTATTTAAACATTATTATTGTTGTGCTATTATCAACATTATTAGTGTCTTGTGAATATAAATCAATATATCCAAGATATAGTATTGAAAAAATTAATATCGTTCCTGATAGTTTAAAACCTGCTCATAGAGAGTGGATTAAAGAAACTGTAAGAGCTGCAAGTACACACATGACTGGTGGAGATTATGAAGATGTTGATGAAACGATTTTACAAGCTGAACAAACTGCTAATAGAATATTTGAAATTCAAATTATTGGTTTGAGGAAAGAAATTGATGAAAATTCAAATAAAGATATTATAATATTACCAAGTGAATTTACAGAATATGAAAAACATGTATTAGATAGTTTAAGAAATAATAGATAATGAAAAATATAATCTTAATTATTACTTTGATATGTTTATATTCGTGTAATAACAATAAGCAACAAATCAATAGAAATATTGTAATTGATAAAAAAGAATGTTATGGAAGTTATTACGAATATCGTTATTATAGAACAAAATATAACGATACTATAACATTTTACTATAATGATAGTGTATTTAAAAATAATGATGAAATTAAATTTTAAATTATGAAAAACTTAGCAGGAAATTCTAATGCAGATGAAACAATATTAGAAGATTTGTATATTGCAAATATACCAGCAGTTAAAGTAAAAGATGTAAAAAGTGAAGTACCATATACTTATATTGGTAAAATTGGTAAATGGAAATTTCATAGATCATGGTATTAATGGGTTGTAAGTGTTGATAAAGATGAAAATGAAAATGAAATCGGATTACCTTTAAAATTCGCTTTAGAATTATATAATAAAAAGCATCCTACTAAAAATGAAAATTTAGGAAATGTTATTAGAGCAGGTGGAAGTGCAGGATGTATATCACCTGATGATTATGTTTCACAACCTATTTATAATGATGAATTAAATGAAAAATTAGTAGCAATTGGATATGAAAAAGAATATTCTAAATTTCTTGATAAATACTATGTTCCTATAACTAATGTTCAAATCGCAGAATTGTGTAATTCAGGTAAATTAGATGTTGAAAGATATGTAGATTGCTACCATATTGATGAACAAATTGGTTTAAATGAATTTGTAAAATTTATTAATGAAAATAACTTATTTAAATAAATTTCATAAATAATTTTTTTATTTGAAATTAATTACATATATTTGTACTATAATTTAAACAAATAAAAAATATTATTATGGAAATTGCTAAAACTATATTAAATCAATTAGGTGGAAATAAATTTGCTTTTGCAACTGGTAGTAAGAATTTTGTAAGTGATAACAAATCACTAACATTTAAACTATCTATGAATAGAAGTAAAGGTAGATATATGAAAATCACTTTGAATGGTAATGATTTGTATGATATTAAAGTTTTAAATTTAAAAGGTAAAGTAATAGTTGAAAAAAACGATATATGTGTTGAAAATTTACAATACACATTTACCGAAATAACTGGACTAATAATCAACATATTTTAATATAACAAAAAAGTATAAAATAAATTTTTATGATATATATTACATTTGAGCAATTTGATGAAATAATCAAATTAGTTAAGAAACAATACGATAGTGATAACAAACTATGTGATTTTTTAGAGGGTTATTTTGATGGAAACATGATTCCAACATTTAATGAAAACTATCATAATGCTATTATGAAATTATTAAAAATTGCATTTTGTGATGATAACGATAATAATGGTTGGATAGATTGGTTTGTATATGAATGTAATTTTGGAGATAATCCTATGCAATGTAAATTAGATGGTATTGAATATAAAATTAGTAGTAGTTTAGATTTCTATAATTTCATGTTAATATATAATGAAAAAATGGAAAAATAAAAATGGATGTTATTATGGAAAAGATGAAATTAACAGAAGATTATATCCGAGCTAATAGAAAAGGTAGTAGAGAAGCAGAATTAGAAAATAGTAGCGGATTTAAAGCTGTAAATAAAACACACAAATCTAAAAAGGATTATAACCGTAAAAAGTTTAAAAAACACCTTAAAAAGATAGCAGTATTATTACATTCTTAATATTATTAGATATGATTATAGCAAATATAACAACGTATGATGGTACATGTGGAGATGCTGAACATTATTATTGTCAGTATTGTGAGGTGGATGATGATTATAAATTTACTACATATAATCAAACATATACAGATGTTGATTTGGTTAGAATACTCACATCAGAATCTGAATGTTTATATTTAAATAAAAAAGATAGAAGTCGAAATTATATTGGTGGTGAAACATTTAGATTTAATAGTATTAATCAAATACATGATACATTAATTTCACAATTCAAAGATAAAAAAATAATAAGCTATTTAGATAATATTATATTTTCACAATCATTATATTATAATGTTGATGTGTTGAAAGATGTGTTTTTATATCTACCTAATAGCGTTTATAAAGATATTATACCTGAAAATTACATTATTAAATGTTCAGATTGTGGTAAAGAATTTAAATTGGAAGATATATCAAAAGAAACCTTATATAATGATAGAATATTAATAGTATTTAATAGAATTAGTTATAAGAATAAATGTTGTGGTTTTGTTGATTTAGTTTGGAATGTAATTTTATAATATGTTTAATTTAAAACTTGGTATAATTTATAAAGATGGTAAAATTATAAATCATAGGTCGTTTATAAAAGTTGTTTTCAATCCTATATTAAGATGTTTTGGTTATTATATTGGTAGTAAATCTAATAAGGATTTAACAAATATTATTGGTATGAGTATTTTTAAATGTGATAGGTGTAAATTAAAATATCAAAAATATAATTGTGAATATGATTTTATAATTAAAAAAAGATTATTTTATTAAAAATTTTTTTATATAAAAATAAAGCTGTAAATTTGCAGTATTAATCAATTAAAATAAATAAAGATGACAGAATTATATGATTTTTTAAACACTCAAAGTGGCGATAGATTAGTTTGTTATGGTATAATATTTACAATATGTGTATTTTTTTATCATGCAAGGTTTAGTTTATATATTTGACTCAATTTTTAATCACAAAAATAAATAAAAATGAAACAAACATTTAATGACTTCTCAATTCATAAACATAGAAGTTTTGAATTGTTTAGAAGTGTTGATAAAAAACTAACATCGACATATTTTACAAATAAAGAAACAGAATTTTCATATTTTGATGTGATTGTATTCGATTATGAATATGGTTTAAGAAAAATTTATATAAAATATCCTAATATAGATTACTTTGTTGAAATGTATGATGGTGGCGAATCTTCTAATGGTAATATGCAAAATCTTTCATTTCAAAATATTTGGAAAGATTCATATTATGAAAAAAATATCGAAATATTTAAACATGATAAAAATATGATGTTGAAAATATCAGATAAATTTAATTTCTTAGAATGTATTTCCACAAATTATAATGTATTAGCTAATGAAAAATATTTAATGCTTCCATCAGACACATTTACAACAACAGATTGTTATAAATCTAAAGATGAAATTCCAACATATTATTTTGTAAATCACCCAACTTATTATTTTAGCTATAATACACATAAATTCTATTCAGTTAAAAATAATGTAATAAAACAATATGAAATTACAAATTTTGAAAGATATAGAGATGGTGGAACAACTATTATAAAATTGTTAGATGGTGGTAATAATGAACACGAGTTTTATAGTCCGACATCATTCAATAAAAAATTAATTCCATTATTCGATGATTTTGGAATTAATTGAAACTACAATAGAAGAAAAACTACATATTGAAAATTTAATAATAAATAACATATTAAAAAACAAATGAAAAAACTTTTAAACAGACAAATTAAAGCAGATTTGATTAGAATAGTAGGTGAATTTGCTGCTGGTGTTTATGATTTTAAAACAGCTATTGAAATTGCAGAAAACGAAGAATTAGATTTAATTCAAATGAGTTTTGATGAAAAAACTAATACAGCTATTTGTAAAGTTATGGATTACAAAAAGTTTTTATATGAAACTGAAAAGAAAAATAAAAATAATAAATGTAAAAATGAAACAAAAGAAATTCAACTTTCGTATAACATAGCAGAAAACGATGTGAATACGAAATTGAAACAAGCAATCAAATTTTTAAAACAAGGAGATAAAGTTAAATTGACTCTTATGTTAAAAGGTAGAGAAAATTGCTATAAATCTAATGCTGAATTGGTAATTTATGATTTCTTAGATAAAGTTTCAGATGCAGGTATTCCAGAATATATGCCTAAATTTGAAGGTAATAAATATATGACAATTATTAAAAAGAAATAAAAATGATTTTAATTGGTTATATTTTAGCGTGGTTATTTATAATATTTTATATAATATATTGGATTTTTTATTATTTTTGGAAAAAACATAGAAATAAAACCATCATTAAAAACAAATAATTTAATTTAATACTTTTAAACTTTAATGTGAGTATATGATTGTTTAAAAATAAAATGTTTATAAAATGGAAGAACTTGAAATTTGGTTGCAAGGATTTATAAAATATACACAGAATAAAATTGAGAATATTAAAAATATAAATCCAAACCACCATAATATTAAAGTATTTGAAGGTGAACTTATAATGGCTAAGAAAATTGTTTCTAAAATAAAAGAACTAACTAAAAAGAATTAAACTATTTAATTGTATATACATCAAAAAATGTAAAAATAGCTATTATTAATAATAATATGTATTTTTAATATGTTGGATTAAATATCATTTTTAAATACAATAATTACAATCAAAAAGAAATAAAAATGACAAAAACTGAAAAAAAAGATAAATTAAAAGCTATGATAGAATTAGATATTCCATCATATAAACGCAGTGCATTTATGAGATTTGCTAATGATTATGGTAGATTTAATTTATATAATGATTGGAAATGGTATGAATATTCTCCATTAGAAGCTAAACATAGATGTACTTTAACAATGGAACAAATGTGGAAAATGTATAATGATAAAATTAATTTAAAAACAAAATAAGATATGGAAAACGAAAATAAAAAATTAGTAGGTGATATTTGTTATGCACTTGAAAAATATAAAGATGGTTGCTGTGGACAATATCGATTTATAATGTGTAAAACCATCGATAGATGTAAAGAAATTATTTCATATATTTATAATAAACAAACTACTACTGATAACGATATTCAAAATTCTAAAACATATAGAATTATTGAAAAGTTATATGATGATGGTAGGATTGAATATTTTCCACAATATTATAATGAGGAATGGAAAAAAATGTCAAGATTTAAAAGTGATGGTTGGTTTCCAATTTCTGAAAATGGTGATATGGTTTTTAATATTGGTTATGATACATTTGAAAAAGCAAAAATTCAAATTGTTAACCATAAAAATAATATAAAACCATTAGGTCAGAATATTATAAGCGAAGAAACACATTGTATTGATTAAATTATTAAAAAATTAAACTTATGTCACACTCATATATTTATGAAAAAACAACTTTCATTGGTAATAGTGATTTATCAGGTGATATTACTATCAAAAATAATAAAGGTGAATTAAATGTTAACGGTAATGATATTTTAGATTTTATCATTGAACATTTAAAAAGAGAAGCTATTGCTAATATCGAATCATCAAGTAATGATGAATTTGTTAAAAATTTTATTAAAACAAGATAAAATAATAAACGTTTTTAATTAAATAATATTTTTTCATGTTTTTTTTATTTAAAGGGTGCAATTTGGATTCCTAATAATTAGGAATCCATTTGCTATTTTTTAAAATTCACAAATAATAAAATTAATATATAAAAATAAAAGTATATGATAGATTTCAATTCAACATTATTTGAAAAAGATAGAATAGAAAATATAATCAATGATTATTGTTTTAACAATTGGAAGAAAATTAAAACTTCTGAAATTACTGCAAAAAAAATTGTAGAAGATTTAAAAGTTTTATTAAATGGTATGCAAATTAGTGTTATACCACACTATAAAAAAGAAACAGCTTTAATTGTTGAAAAAGATGGTTTAACACAAAGTTCAGTAGAAGTTGAACATGTTAAAAAATTAGATATTACATTTGTATATGAAGATGAAATGGAAGACAACAAATTAAAAGGTAAAAACTTAGAAATAAAAATAGATAAATAATTATGAATTTTAACGAATTATATTTTTTAGATATAGATGAAACGATACTACATGTTGATTCTAAAGTACGTGTTATTAATAAAAGAAATCCAAATAAAGTATTAGCTTATTTAGATTATCTCGAATACTATAACATAATTGACAATAAATATGTTGATGACAATATCAAAATATTTTATAATAATGATGTATTTTATATTAGTCAGGTATTGTTTGATAAAATATCTAAATATAATCCGAATATTAAAGCTTCTGATTTAGGTATGTCATTCGTTGAATTTACAGACGAATTTATAGACAAAACCTCAGATAATATTACATTTCTAAAAGATAATTACAAACATTTAGAAAATAAACAAGTTATATTATTGACTGCAAGAAGTAATAAACATAAATCTGAAGGAGTTTTAAAATTAATAAAAGAAGAATTAGATAAATATAATATTAGTATTTATAAAGATTATTTTGTAGGCGATTATTCTAATGTAACAACTGCACAAGTGCCTTATAAAAAAGCTACTATAATATTAGAACATCTTATTGGTTATAAAATTGATTATAATAAATTTACAGAAAAATTACAAGATACTTGTGAAGCTGCTTATTTTTATGATGATAACGAAAATAATATAAACACAGCTAACGATATTCAAAATATATTAGATAGTATTTTACATAATACTAAAGATGATGAAATACATAATAATATTATTTATAGAATTAAAACTAATAAATTGTGTATGATAAATAATTTAGTTGGTAGTAATAAATTAAATCGTTTTAAAACTACTGAGATTGATATTAAAAAACCTGTTAAATACGGATTGAATGAAAATTTACAAAATATAAAAAGTTTTTATAACTTTAATAGATAAGAATTATGGCAGTAGAAAATGTTGAATTGGGAATATCTATGACAGCAGAAGTGGATATAGATAAAATTATAAAAGATTTCATGAGTTGTGTACATGACACTACAGACGATGTTGTTTTAAAAGCTTTAGCAGATAGAAGTAAACCACTACCAAGTTTAGTTGAAATGATGATAAAAATTTCATATAAAGTAGTTGGGGTTGCTGTTGAAACTGCTATAAATTTTTTGAAACCTACGGTGTTGATGGTTAAAATGACAATGATAGATGTACCAATTATTGCAGCATTAGCTGGTACACCACTTCAACCAATTAAAGCACCAATATTATTAGCAGA
>Ga0316608_1001099_pt1 | contig 11174 bp, 5 predicted proteins | sample MIS2016152B_MG_FD_207673 | JGI IMG/M metagenome (GOLD analysis project Ga0316608, IMG submission 207673) | Microbial mat bacterial communities from Middle Island sinkhole, Lake Huron, Michigan, United States - MIS.2016.152B | ecosystem: Environmental > Aquatic > Freshwater > Lake > Sediment... | reverse complement strand
TTTCAGTTTTTTTTCTTCGACGAGATTTTCAGAATCAGCTTTCTCGCCATTTTTGTGCTTATCGCGTTTAATCTTTTCAAAATAGAGGAGATAGAGAAAAAGTTTATAAACAGCTTGTGAAAATTTTTCAAAAAAGCTTACGAAATCAACTCCTTTTTCATACAAAGCTGCTTTTTCAACAATATCACTCAGATTTTCCGGTGCAATCTTATAATTCTCAATCGAATAGGCATAAGTTTGAAAAATATAAGGATTGCTATTTATAGGTTCAGCCTTTAGCAAATGATCAAAATCACTGTCAATACAGAGAATAAAATGTTTATCGGCATTTTTTATATTAGCTTCGGTCAGTACTACTGATTTACCGCCAGATTCTTTTTCTCTTGAATGTGGATGAAACTCAATCTTTAACCAAGTTGCAAATTTTTTGAAGACATCTTTCCAAAATGCCACATCATCCATACCTTCGACACAGGCAATAACATTTACTTTCAAAAGTATAACTTGCCCAGCCAGATAGTCCGGATCATCAAAGGCTTCCATAGAATTGATTGTCATAATTTTACCTTAAATCACTCTTATTTCTTATCAGATTTTTCTTCTCTTTTTGGTTTGATAATATCCTCCATCTTGGTGATCTTGTCTTTCCAGCCCCTGCTGAATACCCCAGCCGAATGAGTAACAACGATAAGCTGACAATTTTCATTGAGTTTTGTAATGGTTTCAATCAGTTTTAATTGCCATGTCAAATGCAGTGATAATTCCGGCTCATCCATAAGCACAATAAAATGCTGATTTTCCTGTAAAATTATTTTTAAAAGAATTATCAGAAGTTGTTTTTCACCTGATGAAAGTTTATACGGACTGATAACTTTACCAGCTTTATGAAAAATAATTGAATTATCTTTATCAAAATCAATTTTCTTCTCTGTATCCTTAAAAAAGTCATTGATTTCAGATAAAAACAAGTTCTTCTGCCTGTATATTTCTTCTATTTTTATATCTTTTTTACGAATTGTTTCTCTCAATTGTTTTAATTCTCTGCTATCGGCTTTATCTTTTTCCGATAATTGTCTGATTTCCCCATCAAAAGCCGATACTTCCGCTCTTTCCGAATTTCTGAGTTTTAATTGATAACCCTTGAAATCTTCAATTAATCCATACAGAATTATATCCAGTTCGGTTCTGTTATCTTTAATCGAATCCTTTTTCATTCTTTCTCTGTTTCGTAATGTCATATCGAAAGTACTGATATAGTCAAAACTGATATAATCCGAAAAACTTTCAGACTTATCGCTTTTTATTTTTTTTAAATTACTTACTAATTGATAATCTGATAAGTCTTTTTTGTTAATAAGTTTTAATAATATGAAAATATCATTATCAAAATTTAATTTGACTTGTTCAAAAAAATATTCGGTAAATTTTTCAGGCTGCTCTTTAACAACAGAATTGATAAGTTCAAGCACTGTTGTTTTTCCACTTCCGTTAATCCCGATCAGAATATTTACTTTGGGATCAAGCTGCCACTCCACATCGCTTTCACCCCAAAGATTTTTAATTTCAACTTTTTCAAGTCGCTGAATTTTTTTTATCATTTAATCCTCACAATGAATAATTTGAATTTTTAAACATACATATTCAAATTTTATACCCTTGTCAAGAAAAACGAATACTGTTATATCAGCATCTGAACGGACAAACTGAAAGAATATGTGAGAAAACTCATGAAAAAACGATACCCTTTATTTTGGAAATTGTACCCTTCCTTTCTTCTGATGATACTTATTCCGCTGCTGACGGAAAGCGGATATTCTGCTTATCTGATGCGACTATTCTTTCTTGAGCAGACAGAAATACACCTTGAAATCAGTGCAAATCTGCTCAAAGAAGAGGCGACATATCTTCTGATTGCCGGAGATGAAGCATCCGCAGACCGCTTATGCAAAAAAGCGGGCAAATCCTCTGATGCCCGGATTACCGTTATCCTTGCTTCCGGCAAAGTGATCGGGGATTCGGATAAAAATCCGTTATTAATGGACAATCACAGCAACCGCCCCGAAGTGGTAAAAGCCTTGTCAGGACAGACAGGCAGCTTCACCCGATACAGCGATACAATTCATGAACCCATGATGTATCTTGCCATTCCTCTTCAAGAAGGAGGAAAATCAATCGGCGTCCTGCGGATTTCTGTGAGCATCAGTGCCATTGACAGACAACTGAAAAAAATCCGACTCAGCATATCGCTCGGAGCGATTCTGATAGCATTTCTTGCCGCAGGCGTCAGTCTCTTCATTTCCCGGCGCATCAGCGATCCGATTGAAAAAATCCGTAACGGAGCAGAACATTTTGCAAGGGGAGAATTGAATTATCGGCTTGCGGTCTCTGATTCACCGGAAACAACATTGCTGGCAAAAACAATGAATGACATGGCGGCAAATCTTGAGGATAGAATGCAGACCATCATCCGCCAGCGGAATGAGCTTGAGACAGTGCTTGCCAGCATGAAAGAAGGCGTTATCGCAATCAATTCCGAAGAAAAGATTATCAGCATCAATCAGGCTGCGGCAAAAATGTTTCATCTCAGCCCATCCGCATCGCTCAACCGCAGCATTCAGGAAATCATCCGCAATCCTGCCCTGAACCGCTTTGTCGGAACAGCGATTTCAGATGAAATTTCTTATGAAGAAGACCTGTTTTTTTATCATCCCGGCGAAGCCATTCTGAACACCCGCAGTTGTCCGCTTACAAATGCCAAAGATGAGCGCATCGGAACGCTGATCGTCTTAAATGACGTAACCCGTTTAAGACAATTGGAAAATATGCGCCGTGATTTTGCGGCAAATGTCTCGCATGAAATCAGAACGCCGCTGACGGCTATCAAAGGCTTTGCAGAGACATTGCGCGAAGGCGCGTTGAATAAGCCCGAAGAAGCAGCGCAGTTTGTGGGCATTATCGAAAATCATGCCAACCGCCTGATTGCCATTATAGAAGACCTGATGAGTCTTTCAAGAATCGAGCAGAAGACTTCGGCGCATGAAATTGAATTGAAAGAAACTGCCATGAAACCTTTGCTTGTTTCAGCAATTCAGGTTTGTCAGGCAAAAGCAGATGAAAAACAGATAAGCATCGGACTTTACTGTGATGAATCGCTGTCTGCAAAACTCAACGCCCGGCTTGCGGAGCAGGCTTATGTCAATCTTTTGGATAATGCCATCAAATACAGTCATGCGAAAAGCTGTGTAGAAGTCAGGGCAAAACAGCATGATTCGGAAATCATCGTTGCATTTCAGGATTATGGCATCGGCATCGGAAGAGAACACCTGCCCCGCCTGTTTGAGCGGTTTTACCGGGCGGATAAATCCCGAAGCCGGAAACAGGGCGGCACAGGGCTGGGACTTGCGATTGTCAGGCATATTGTCAATGCTAACGGCGGCTCTGTTACGGTGGAAAGCGAGATTGGAAAAGGCAGCGTGTTTACGGTTCATTTTCCCGCATAAATTAACCATATCAGTTCCGCGGTCACTTTTCTGCTTTGTTCGTTTTCAGCATCGGATTTCATCCTTCCGAAATTCTTCAATCCTGACTCATATCAGCTCTGTCTTGTAATAAATCTCTTCAAGCTTAACTTCATACTCAAGCGACCTGAAAACAACGGTTTTTTCAATTCCGGCGATTACCGTATATTCCCAGCTATTACGATCTTTTCTGAAATACGTCTCAATTTTGGGCTTATCCTGAGATACCAGAATATATTCTTTCAGCGACTTGACAGTTCGGTAAAATTCAAATTTTTTGCCTCTGTCAAAAGATTCCGTACCCGGAGACAGGACTTCGATAATCAGTACCGGATTCGTAATCACATCAGTCGTGTTTTCAGCAAGTTTTACATCTCCGCAGACCACCATCAGATCAGGATAAACATAAGCATCCGCTTCGGCGATCTCCAGTTTCATGTTGCTTTCAAAGCCGCCGCAGTCTTTTTTGTTACGGGTTGCCTCCCGGATAGCCCAGTTCAGATTGACACAAATCCTGCTGTGTTTCGGACTTCCGCCGGACATGGCAAAGATTTCACCCTGATAATATTCGCTTTTATAATCAGCGGCAGCTTCCATTTCCAGATATTCTTCTTTGCTGTAATACAGCTTTTTTGCCAAAGGTTCTCCCATCTCAATGCTCCTTCTGAAATTGTAATCAATGGAATTAATGTCGAACTTATGATGGTCGTATAACACCGGTACGAACATTGAGCCTGCTCAACTTGAGAGTTATCACAGATTGGTAACAAAATCAACTTTTAGTCCTTTTGAATAAAACTTTAACTCAATCCTAATCATTTTCTAATAATTATAGCCTAATATCAGAATTTCTATAAACCTGTAATCAAGCGGTCGGAGATTATTATGACAGAAATACCTGATACGGATTGGCTTTCACGCCTCTCTCATATTGACTTTGCGTTTCAACCCATTGTGAACATTCATACCGGAGTCTGCTACGGATATGAAGCATTGCTGCGGAATTACGAAGCCGCAGGTTTTAAATCCATAGATGAGTTTTTCGATCAGGCATATCTTGACAATGCGCTGTATCCGGTGGAACTGGCGCTGCGCGAAAAAGCCATTGAAAAATTTTCTCGATTGGAATGGAAAAATCATGTCAAACTGTTTTTCAATCTGGACAACAGGGTTCTGGATACAGAGGATTATAAGGCTGGAAATACTGTAAATATCCTGAAATCGAATGGTTTATCTCAGGAGTCGGTTTGTTTCGAGATTTCGGAAAAGCACGAACTGCAAAATAACAAAGAAGTTACCGGCATTCTCAATGCGTATCGTACTCAGGGCTTTAAAATTGCCGTTGATGACTGCGGCACAGGTTTTTCGGGCTTGAAACTGCTGTATTACACCAAACCGGACTTTATCAAGATTGACCGTTTTTTCGTTCAGGACATCACAAACGATCCGCATAAAAGGCTGTTTGTTTCAAGCATTGTGAATCTTGCTCATGTTATGGGCAGCATTGTGGTTGCAGAAGGCGTTGAAACAAAACATGAATATTACAGTTGCCGGAATATCGGCTGTGATCTGATTCAGGGTTATCTGGTTCAACACCCCGAACTGAATATCTGTAAGCTTCAGAGACATTATGAACATATCAGGGATTTCAGCGAAAAAGACCGGCGCAGTGAGAAATACGGCGATAAAAAACTCATCTATACGGAAATGGAGTATATTGAGCCTGTTCTGAACTCCGGCAATGTTTCAGACGCCTTTGAACGATTCAAAGCCAAAAAGAATTTTTCTTTTTTTCCGGTTGTCAATAACAATAATGAGCCTATGGGTATTATCAGTGAAAAAAGTTTCAAGGATTATACCTTTTCACGCTTCGGCGCCGAATTGCTTCGGAATCCGGCTATCGGGAAAAATCTGAATAAATTTATCGCCAAATATCCTATTGCTGATATTCATACCCCGGTGGAAAAGATTTTGGAAATATATTCTCATAATGAAAACATGGAAGGCATTATTATTGTTGATGATATGAAATATAAAGGATTCTTAAGCGCACGCTCTCTTCTGAAAGTCCTCAATGAAAAAAATGTTGCTGTTGCGCGTGATCAGAATCCGCTGACAAAGCTTCCGGGAAACACGGTGATTCACGAATATGTTTCAAAAGCCCTGCATGAAACCGATTCTCATTATTTTTTTGTGTATTTTGACTTGGACAATTTCAAACCCTTTAATGACACTTACGGATTTCGGCGCGGGGATCGGGTTATTATGCTTTTTTCGGAGCTTCTCAGAACATGGACACAGTACACAGGCAGATTTGCAGGGCATATCGGCGGTGATGATTTTTTCATGGGAGTCAACGGAGTCGGACTTGAAAAAGTCTGTTCGGATGTTATGCAGATGACAAAACAGTTCCGCAATGATGCCGAGAGCTTCTATGATCCGGAAGCCATTGAAAAAGGATATATTGTTGCAAAAGACAGAAACGGAAATAACGCTGTTTTTCCTTTGCTGACGGTCAGCGCGGTAATTCTGGCATTACCCGCGGGCAGAATTGTCTGTTCTTCAGAAGAAATCAGCAATCTGATGGCAAAAAATAAGAAAACTGCCAAAAACAGCCCGGAAAAACTCTGTATTATCAGTATCGGAGGTTCAGATGATTATTCAACAATGCCGAATTAATATCAAATCTGAAATTAAAATCGCCATCAAAGCCCCGAAATAAATTTCAGGGCTATAAGCTAAAGCAGGCTGAAGCCGGCTCATAATAAACAGCGTCATTTATGACGCTTCAGCTTTTAGCCGGGCGATTTATCGCTTGGCATGATTCAGGAGATATAAACATGAATCTCAGTAAAAAAATCGTTATTCTCAATATTGCAGGTCTGCTTGTGCTGGGGATTTTATTTATTATCACAAGTGCTTATACATGGAATAAACGTCAGCATGAAGAAATCGCTTATGTCCGCAGCATGATGATCAGCGAAAGAAAAACTCAGTTGAAAGACCTGATTTCTGTGACATATTCGGTATTGGAAACCGCCAACTATTACGCTGACGCCCGAAAAGCCGTGTCAGCTATGCGGTTCGGTAATGAAAAAAATAATTATTTCTTTATCATAGACAAAGACGGCATGTTCTTTGTGCATCCTGACAAACCCGAACTTGTAGGAAAGATTCAGCTTGACATGACTGATTCCGATGGGAAAAAGATTGTTAAGGAAATTCTGAAGATTGCGATGGAAAAAGGTGAAGGATTTATCGAATACAAATGGTCAAAACCCGGTACGGATAAGCCGATTTCCAAAATGACGTATATCAGGATGTTCAAAGAGTGGAACTGGGTTTTATGCACCGGCGTATATCTGGATGATATTGAAGAAGCAACAGCTCAGAAAGAAAAGGAAATTGTCTCAGAAATGTCTTTGCAGATTCGCAGACAAATCGGTCTGATAGTGATTATGCTGCTCGGAGTCATTTTTGTCAGCACTCTGATAACCCGGAAAGTCTCAAAGCCTATTCATCAAGCGGTTAAAACGCTCCGCAACGTATCCGAAGGTGTTGCGGCTGTGTCAGCACAGGTTTCCGGGTCAGGATGTTCTTTAAATCAGGGAGTGTCTCAACAGTCTGTTTCTTTGGAAGAAATTTCATCTTCTCTCAAACAGATGTTCGGGATGATTCAGCGCAATGCGGACAGTGTGAGCAGCGTCAGAATTCTTACGGATGAAGCTGAAACGATTCTTGTCAAAGCTGATGAGTCTGTGCGCGAACTGCTTTATTTCATCAAAGATATTGCCGAAACCGGCAAAAAAACGTCTGAAATCGTCAAAACGATTGATGAGATTGCGTTTCAGACCAATATTCTGGCGATAAATGCGGCAATCGAAGCGGCAAGAGCTGGCGAAGCCGGTTTGGGATTTTCAGTAGTTGCCGGTGAGGTGAGAAACCTTTCTATGCGCTCGGCAGAAGCGGCTCAGAAAACAACCCATCTGATTGATACTACCGTGCAGAAAATCAATTCCGGCGTGGAGATGGTCGGAAAAACCGGCGAATCTTTTTCAAAATTGAATCTGAACAGGACTGAAAGAAAATCGCTGATGGATCGGATTGCTTCTTTGTCTCAGGAACAGGCAGGGCAGATCGCATTGATCATCAAAGCATTGAGCGGAATGGAAAAAGTTGTTCAGGACAATAAAACCAATGCTCAGAAAGCTGCTTTGGTTGCGGAAGCCATGAATGCTCAGGCGATTCATGCGAAAAACGTGGTTGCAGGACTTGAGAAGATTATCGGGAAAAACGGGCATAAAAAAACGGCTCTTTGGTAATTGGCGGGGTAGTAAAATCAGAAAAGCCCGAAAGGGTGATATTTATGTCATCCCTTCGGGATTCCGATGATGTGTTTCATGCTTTTTCTGTAATAATATCAATCCTTCGGATTTGGTTTTCACTACCCCGCAAAATACCAAAGAACCAAAAAACAGCATTTTAAACGTTTTATCCTCTTTATGTGCATTAAATCAATTTCAAAAAATCATCCACTTCTAATCCCGCATTTCGGATTAAAGCCCGAAGCGTACCTACGGACAATTCTTTATGTTGCGGAATGGAAAGATTAGCCCTCATATTCTGTTTTACCATGACAACATGGCTGCCGACTGCCCTATCTGCTCCCATCCTGCCTTTTTAAAAGCCTTTAGGGATTGCAAAGAAAATAATTTATCTTATTCCGAATAATATTGTATATAGGAGTTACGCAGTTGAAAAATAACATGTTGATTTTTATAACACCAAATTGTGCATTGCACAAATAGCTATCAATAAAATCAATTATTTAAAATCCAAGTGCGTAACTCCTATCCGGTATAACATGACAAAGTAAAAAATAATAAGGAGCTTCAAATGGAAAAGCAAAAGAACATCCGCTTAAGAGATGACGCTGAAAAGAAACTCTCTCAAAATACCGACACCTTCACGGAAAATACGCCTGAAAAACTTGTTCACGAACTGCGGGTTCATCAGATCGAACTTGAGATGATGAACGAAGAACTCCGAAGGGCAAATCTTGCTTCGGAGGAAGCCAGAGACAAATATATAGAATTATATGATTTTGCTCCTGTCGGCTACTTTACGTTCACCGACAAGGCTATGATCTCAGAGGCGAATCTTACCGGCGCATCAATGCTCGGTATTGAGCGCGGAAAACTGATCAACAGAAGGTTCAGGGCTTATGTTTCATCTCAGGACTCTGACCTGTGGGACAGCCATTTCCTAAGCGTGTTGAAGCATGGAAAAAAGCAGACCTGCGAGCTTGGAATCAGACGGGCTGATGATTCCGTGTTTTATGCACAGTTGGAAAGCATCCGAAGGGAGAGGAGCGGGGAGGCTGTGGTTTGCGTTACGATAAGCGACATTACAGAGCGCAAACGGGCAGATGTTGCGCTGCGAGAGAGCGAAGAATGCCAATATATCTACAACAACACGCCGGTCATGCTGCACTCGATAGATACAGAGGGAAGATTGGTCAGCGTCAGCGATTACTGGCTTGAGGTTCTCGGTTATGAGCGCAGCGAAGTACTGGGACGTTCTCCAGCCGAATTTCAAACAGAAAAATCAGCTCGTTATGCTATGGAGATTGCCTTACCCGAATTCTTCAGAACAGGTTTTAACAATGATGTTCCTTTGCAATTTGTCAAAAAAAACGGGGAAATCATTGATACGCTTCTTTCTGCAATTTCCGAAAGAGACAAGGACGGAAACATCATACGGTCTCTTGCCGTAATCATTGACATAACCAAGCGCAAGAAAGCAGAAGCAGCATTGCGGGAAAGTGAGGAAAATTTCAGAACATTCTTTGATACGATTGACCATCTGCTGTTTGTCTTAGATAATATGGGAAATATCCTCAGAGTCAACTATGCTGTAACAAACCGATTGGGCTTTACAGAAGCGGAACTGCTCGGAAAGAATGTCCTTATAATTCATCCCGAAGAACGGCGGGAAGAAGCCGCTCAGATCGTTGCGGATATGCTGTCCGGGGAAAAAGAAGCCTGTCCCATCCCTCTGATAACCAAAGACGGAAAATATATTCCTGTGGAAACACGGATAGTAAAAGGAACGTGGAGCGGACAGGACGTTTGGTTCGGTGTTACCAAAGACATCTCAGAGATAAAGGCGTCAGAGGAAAAATTTTCAAAAACATTCTATTCCAACCCTTCTGCTATGGCGATTACTGATTTGGAAAACAGGTGTTTTGTTGACATAAACGAGGCGTTCATCAGGACAACGGGATATGAACGGGATGAGATTATCGGCAAAAATTCGTCTGAACTCAATCTTTTTGTCGGCAACAGTCAACAGAATTCGGCAATGGAAATTATAGCGGCACAGGGTTATCTGAAAAACCATGAAGTCAATATACGCAAAAAATCCGGTGAGATTCGCTGCGGATTGTTTTCAGCAGAAATGCTTGACATACAAAACCGGAAACTTTTGCTGACTATGATGAATGACATCACCGAGCGCAAGCTGTCTGCGGAGAAATTGAATAACCATATAAAGTTTTCAGAATCGCTTATGAATGCTATTCCCAATCCGGTTTTCTATAAAGATATTTCAGGAAGATACATAGGCTGCAACAACGCATTCGAGACATTCGTTGGTAAAAAAAGCGAAGAAATTATCGGCAAAACGGTTTATGAAATAGCACCAGCCGGGATTGCTATGAAATATGAAGAAAAAGACCTTGACCTGTTCAGAAATCCCGGAAGGCAAACGTATGAATGGCAAGTAAAATGCTCCGATGGAACGCTGAGAGATGTGATTTTCAACAAGGCAACTTTTACCAATGCCGAAGGCGAAATTGCCGGGCTGATCGGAGTAATCCTTGACGTTACAGAGCGCAAGCAGATGGAAATGGCTATGAACGCATGGAAAGAAGAATTGCAGACAATTCTGGATGCTGTTCCGGCATTGATCTATTATAAAGATTCGGAAAATCGGATTATAAGAGCCAACAAATTATGGTTTGAAACGCTCGGGCTGAGCGAAGATATGGTTATCGGCAAAAGAATGTCCGAATATCTGCCTGAAAAAATCGTAGCCAATTTTTATAAACAGGACGTTGAAGTCGTGAAAACAGGAAAACCCCTGAAGGATTGGCAGGAAGTCATGGCACTTGGAAATGAAACCGTATATTTTCTGACGTCCAAGTATCCGTACCGGAATGCCGAAGGCGATATTATCGGGGTTATCGGATTCAGCCGTGATATTACCAAGCGCAGGCAGGCTGAGGAAGAACTCCTCAAAGCCAAAGCATGGGCTGAGGAACGAAGTCAAGCCGCCGAATCAGCGAATCGGGCAAAAAGCGTATTTTTAGCCACAATGAGCCATGAAATCCGCACACCTATGAACGGGGTTATCGGTCTGACGGATCTGCTTCTGGCAACGGATATGACCGACATTCAGCGTAATTATCTTGATAATCTCAGATATTCGGCTTATTCCCTGCTTGACATCATAAACGATATTCTGGATTTATCCAAGATCGAAGCAGATAGACTCGAACTTGAGACCATTGAGTTCAATCTTTCGGAAATGATTGAAAGAACATCTATGATGATGCTTCATAAATGCCGTGAAAAAGGGATCGCCCTGATTACA
>Ga0316608_1001098_pt1 | contig 11184 bp, 14 predicted proteins | sample MIS2016152B_MG_FD_207673 | JGI IMG/M metagenome (GOLD analysis project Ga0316608, IMG submission 207673) | Microbial mat bacterial communities from Middle Island sinkhole, Lake Huron, Michigan, United States - MIS.2016.152B | ecosystem: Environmental > Aquatic > Freshwater > Lake > Sediment... | reverse complement strand
CATAAAATTGATGGGAATTGGAGCAGTATTACAGGTTGGCAAACAAGCCAAAATAATTGGAGGAACTAAGGCGTTGGTAGTTACAGATAAATCAATGGTTAAAATTGGTATATCCGATAAAATAATTAAACTTCTTGTTGAATCTGGTACTGAAATAGTTTTGTATGATGCTGTTGTGCCAAATCCAACGATTAAAAATGTGCAGGAGGGTGTCGATTTATACCTAAAAGAAAATTGTAATATTCTTATTGCCGTTGGTGGTGGAAGTGCGATAGATTGTGCAAAAGGAATTGGGCTGATAGCAACAAATGGAGGTTCAATTAATGATTATGAAGGTTTAGACAAGTCAGAAAAAAAATTGCCACCTTTTATTGCAATAACAACAACAGCCGGTACTGCAAGTGAAATGACGCGTTTTACAATTATTACAGATACAGAACGACATATAAAAATGGTCATTACTGATTGGCATTTAACACCAACGGTTTCTATCAATGACCCTGAATTAATGGTTAGTATGCCACCTTCACTTACTGCCGCAACAGGCATGGACGCACTGACACATGCTATTGAAGCATATATATCCACTATTGCTACTCCTCTTACAGACGCAACAGCAATAATGGCTATTAATTTGATAAATAAATATTTACGTGTGGCAGTTGCAAATGGTAAAAACATTGAAGCAACAGAAAAAATGGTTTATGCTCAATTTATGGCAGGTATGGCATTTAATAATGCAAGTCTTGGAAATGTACATGCTATGGCACATCAATTAGGTGGTTTATATGACTTACCTCATGGCATTTGTAATGCAATTTTACTCCCACATGTTGGAAAATTTAACCTGATTGCATGTCCAGACCGTTTTGCCAATATTGCAGTTGCAATGGGCGAAAATATTGAGGGCTTATCAATAATTGAAGCTGCTGATTTAGCTATTGAAAGTATTAAAAGATTGTCGAAAGATATTGGTATTCCTTCTGGTTTAAAAAAACTTGGTGTTAAAGAAGATGATTTTTCAATATTGGCAGATAATGCACTCAAAGATGCATGTGGACTTACAAATCCTCGCATTGCTTCAAAAGAAGATATTATTAAAATTTTTAAAAATGCAATGTAAAATTAATACAAAGCACCGGATTTTATGACAAAATATTACGAATGTTTCTCATCATAAGTAAATTAGAAAAATGAAATAAATTTGTAATAATTACTAGGTAACAATTTAATAAAAATTAAAACACAAATATGAAGTTAGTTTTATTACGACATGGTGAAAGTAAATGGAATAAAGAAAATAGGTTTACCGGTTGGACAGATATTGATTTGACTACAAAAGGTATAGAAGAAGCTAAAAATGCCGGAATATTACTTAAAAATGTCGGATTTCTTTTCGATGTGGCTTATACTTCGTTATTAAAGCGAGCTATTCATACTTTATGGAATGTATTGGACGAAATGGATTTAGCATGGATTCCGGTTCACCGTTCCTGGTTGCTTAATGAAAAAAGTTACGGAGCTTTACAAGGATTGAACAAAATTCAGACAGTCGAAAAATATGGTGAAGAACAAGTTTTATTATGGCGTAGAGGTTTTGATGTGCGACCACCAGAATTGGAAATATCGGATAAACGACATCCTGCTAATGAACTAAAATATAGTACGATAGATAAATCGTTATTGCCTTCAACCGAAAGTTTGAAAGATACTGTTGAAAGATTTTTACCTTATTGGTACGAAACGATTAAACCTGCTATTCAAAATCAACAAAAAGTGTTAATTGTAGCACATGGAAATAGTTTGAGAGCTTTGGTTAAAATTCTTGACAATTTATCTGACAAAGAAATTTTAGAAATAAATATTCCAACGGGAATTCCGTTAATTTACGATTTAGAAGAAAATTTTAATGTCAAATCAAAAAGTTATTTGGGTGATGAAGAGAAGATTAAACAAGCTATAAACTCGGTAAAAAATCAGGGTAAACCCAAATAGATTTACTGAAAAATAATTATAAAATATCATGACAAAAGATTACGAATGTTTTTACTGTTTTGCGGATACTTTCAGAAAATTAATTGAAAACGGCAATTTAACTCTAACCGAAAAAAAAGAATTTACAATTTTTTTTGCACAACTTGCTGTAAATAAACACGAATATTCGAGTGTAGAATTTGCAATTGAATTACATCGAAAATTTAAACAATTATCTGGGATTGAAGATATTTACTTAACCGAAAAGAAATTAAGCAATCAAAAAGCAAACGAATTGGCTATAAAATGGCTTCCTGAAATTCAAAAATCCGAAAATAAATTCGATTTAGTACTTCGACTTGCAATTGCCGGAAATATAATGGATTATGGAGCTCCTACAAATCGTGATATTGAAAAAACAATAGACTATGTTCTTAAATCTGATTTTGCAATTGACCATAGTAAAAATCTGCAAAATGATATAAAATATGCAAAACAAATTCTTTATCTTGGAGATAATGCAGGAGAAATTGTTTTCGATAAACTTTTTATTCAGGAAATTAATCATCTAAATTTATATTTTGCAGTTCGCGGATTTCCGATTATTAACGATGTTACTGAAAAAGATGCAACTGATTTAGAATTGGATACAATTGCAAAAATAATTTCAAACGGGTACGATGCTCCTTCTACAAATTTGGAAAAATGCAGCAAAGAATTTTTAGAAATCTGGAATAATTCCGATTTAATAATTTCAAAAGGACAAGGAAATCTCGAAGGACTTTTAAACATAAAAAACAAAAATATTTACTTTTTACTGATGGTAAAATGTGATGTAATCGCAAGACATCTGGGAGTTAAAAAAGGAGATTTTGTGGTTTATAATAATTTGATTTGAAAATGTTGATATACACAATTATAGCATTAATTTCGGGAAGTATTGGAAGTGTTGGATTGGCTGCACTTTTATTATTGGCAAAAAAGGACAGACTTGAAAAAATTTCAACTTTGTTGATGTATCTTGCCGGAGGAACGCTTCTTGGTGCTGCCTTTCTGGGAATGATACCCAAAGCAATTTCTACATTAGAACCCGAAATTGTTTTGCAATTTGTACTTGGCGGAATTTTATTTTTTTTCGTTTTGGAAAAAGTAATTCTCTGGCGTACATGTCGTAACAAAAACTGCGAAAGACACGTAAATGCTGTTGCACCAATGATTTTAATCGGTGATGCTTTTCATAATGCAATTGACGGAATTGTAATTGCAGCATCATTTTTAACTTCTGTTGAACTTGGAATTTTTGTTACAATTTCAGTAATTTTTCACGAAATACCGCAAGAATTAGGCGATTTCGGAATTTTATTAAAAAGCGGATTATCGCGTAAAAAAGCATTGTTGTACAATATGTTATCCGGTAGTACTTCAATCGTTTTCGGAATTTTAGCATATTTTTTTATGGGTTCTATGAAAATGCTAATTCCGTATGTTTTAGCGTTTTCGGCTTCGAGTTTTATATATATTGCTTTGGCTGATTTAATTCCCGAAATGCACAAAAAAACAACATTGAAAGATTCTCTAACTCAAATATTATTAATTATTTCTGGAATTTTTTTGATTTATCTAATTAAGCAATTGTAATTTGAATATTTATGGAAAAAATTAAAATCGGAATAATTATCTGCGACCGTTACAGAAACTGTGCAGGTGGAAAATGTTTTCGCTCTTTCGAAAAAAGAGAAGGTGCATTTTCAATTTACAATGACAAAGATGCTGAAATTGCTGCATATACTTCATGTGGTGGTTGTCCGGGTGGAAATGTTGAATATGCTCCCGAAGAAATGAAAAAAAACGGAGTTTCGGTCATTCATTTTGCTACTGGTCTTATAGTTGGCTATCCGCCTTGTCCAAGAATTGACTATTTCAAGAAATTTATTGAAGAAAAATATAAAATAAAAGTTATTTTAGGAACACATCCAATTCCTGAAAAATATATGATAACTCATACTAATTTAAAAACTTGGAACAGTGAACATTGGAAAGAAATTATTAATCCAACATTATGCACTGAAGAAATTCGTTTAGCATATAATTAAAATCAATTTGAAGATGAAAATCAATTTGAAAATTTGAACTTTTTCACGAGTTTACAAGTAAAATGAAAAAACAATTTTCAAATTAACCAATTTTCAAATTTTCAAATTAACTAATTAAATTATGATAAGTTTCGGTCCAATTCCTTCACGAAGATTAGGCAAAAGTCTGGGAATTAATAATATATTTTCGCCAAAAGTTTGTACTTATGGTTGTGTTTACTGTCAGGTTGGTAAAACAAAAAAATACAGCATCGAAAGACAACAGTTTTTTGAACCAGATGTAGTTTTTAATGATATTACAAAACATTTACAAAAGCTTAAAAATGAAGATTTTCCTGATTATCTGACTTTTGTGTCAAACGGCGAACCCACACTTGATATAAATCTTGGTGAAATTATCAACAAACTAAAAATCTGGCAAATACCAATTGCAGTAATTACAAACGCTTCACTTTTAAGTAATGAAGATGTTGTAAATAATTTAATGTTAGCCGATTGGGTTTCTATAAAAGTTGATGCTTCTGACAATGAAACTTGGCAGAAAATTAACAAACCGCATAAAGATTTGAATTTTGAAAATCATATAAATGCTATTTACAATTTTTCATCAAAATTTAAAGGAAAATTATGTACTGAAACAATGTTCGTTGCCGAAATTAACGATACTGAAAATCAAATTAATGAAATTTCTGAAATTGTGAAAAAAATTAATCCGGCAACTGCTTATTTATCAATACCAATTCGCCCACCGGCTTTTTCCGAAATTAAAGCTGCAAATATCGAAAATGTAAATTCAGGATGGCAAATATTTTCAAATCAAGGAATTAAAACTGAATTATTGATTGGTTTTGAAGGTACAAATACCGGTTTTACCGGAAATGCTTACGAAGATATTTTAAACACAACAGCAGTTCATCCATTGCGTGAAGATACTGTTTTAGAATTACTTAAAAAAGATAATTCAGATTTTTCGATTATTGAAAGTTTATTAAATCAACGATTGATTAAAAAAGTAAATTACAATAATCAAACATTTTATTTTAGAAATTACTTTGTTTAATAAAAAATGGAAAAACTAAAAATTGCAGCATTTTTAATATTCTTTATTTCAATAAATTACAATTTAAAATCTCAAAATATTGATAAATTGCAATCAAAAGACGTTTTTTTGATGTTAAATAAACTTGAAAATTCAAAATTGCAAATTATTGATGGAAGGGATAGTTTAATGTTTAATTCAGGACATTTAGAAAACTCAATTTACATTGATGCTTTTAGCGAAATTCTTGAAAATGGATTGTCAAAATACACAAAAAATGATAGTTTGCTCATTTATTGCTCAAATCAAAGACGTTCGGAAACAATCATCGAAAAGTTAATTGAAATGAATTTTGCAGGAAAAATAATTTATATGCAAGATGGATTAAATGGTTGGAAACAAAATAATTATCCATTAAAATTAGAATGAATTAAAATGAAGCTACATCATTTAGGAATACAAGTAATTGAAGAAGATGTGGAAAATTTTTATGTAGATATTCTGGATTTCAAAATATCAAGAACATTTTCATTAACAAACGAAAAATCAATTGATACTTTCGATATAAATGAAAGTCCAGCAATTATTTATGGTTCTTGCGGGGATGTTGAAATTGAATTATTTATTTCAAAATCAAATTTAGAAAAATCATTTTCACATTTATGTTTGCAAACCGAAAATGTTGAAAATATAGTTGAAAAAGTTAAACAAAAAGTATATAAAATTTATGTTCACAAAGCAAATGAAACATATTTTATAAGCGATTCGAACAATAATATTTTTGAAATAAAAAAAAATTATAAAAATTAATAACTTAATTTAATTTAGTAATATGAAAAATACTGATGTATTGATTATTGGCGGAAGTGCGGCCGGAATGGTTGCCGCAGTTACAGGAAAATCATCGTGGAACGATAAAAGTTTCATTCTCGTAAAAAAACAAAAAGATGTGATGGTGCCTTGTGGTATTCCGTATATTTTTGGCACTTTGGACAGTAGTCAATTGAATATCATGCCGGTAGATAATATGCTTGCAAAAGCTGGAATTGAATCAATTGTTGATGAAGTCGTTAGTTTTGACAAAGATACAAAAATTGCGAAACTTGCAAGTGGAGAAGAAATTAAATACTGCAAACTTGTTATTGCAACCGGTTCTACACCATTAGTTCCTAAATGGTTAAAAGGTACAAATCTTGATAATGTATTTGTTATTCCGAAAGATAAAACTTATCTTGATGAAATGAAAGCCAAAATAGCTGGATTAAAGAAAGTTGTAGTCATTGGAGCCGGTTTCATTGGTGTTGAATTTTCTGATGAATTAAATAAATCGGGACATGAAGTTACGTTGGTAGAAAAAGAAAAAAATATTCTTGCCGCAGCATTTGACGAAGAAGTTTCAGTTAAAGTTCAAGAAATTATCGAAAAACGTGGAGTTAAAGTAATTACTGACAATGGAATTAGCGAAATTATTGGAAATTCAAAAGTGGAAAAAGTAAAATTGGCTAATGGTGATACTATTGATACTGATGCTGTTATTTTATCTATTGGATATCTTCCAAGTACAGAACTTGCGAAAAATTCCGGTATTTTTATTGACGAAAGTGGTTTTATTGCTGTTGATGAATACATGAGAACTCATACAAAAGATGTTTTTGCAATTGGCGATTGTGCCCAAAAACGAGATTTTGTTACTCGCAAAAGAGTTCCAACTATGTTAGCATCAACAGCTTGTGCCGAAGCACGAGTTGCAGGTATGAATTTATTCGGAATTAATGTTGTAAAAACTTTCAGTGGAACAATCAGCATATATTCAACTGCTATTGGCGAATGGGGTTTTGGAACTGCCGGAATTACCGAAAGACGAGCAAAAGAAGAAGAAATTTGTGTTGTTACAGGTCTGTTTGAAGGAGTTGACCGTCATCCCGGAAATTTGCCCGATACTCACAAACAACTTGTTAAACTGATTGTTGCAAAATATTCGGGTGTAATAGTTGGCGGCGAAGTTATTGGTGGTTTAAGTGCCGGCGAATTAACAAATGTCATCGGACTTACAATCGAAAATCGTATGTCCGTCAATACTTTACTGACTTCGCAAATAGGAACACATCCTTGTTTAACAGCTTCACCGGCTGCTTATCCTTTGATTAAAGCTGCTGAAATTGTGGCTGCCAAAATTAAATGTAAAGATTAAAATGTACTAAAAAAGGATTATATTTTACTTTGCCAAAGTTCTAAAACTTTGGCAAAGTTGAACATATAAATTGTCGAATTTTAAAAAAGTAGTAAAAAATGAAATTAGCAGTAGCAAGCGGAAAAGGCGGTACGGGAAAAACTTTTGTTTCAACAAATTTGTTTTATGTTGCACAAAAAATTGGACATAAAACTTGTCTGGTTGATTGTGATGCAGAAGAACCAAATGTTTTGGGATTTTTAAAGGGAAATGAAAATTATAAAATTCCGGCAGTTCAGAAAATACCTGTTTTTGATAAAGAAAAATGTACTTTTTGCAAAAAATGCAGCGAATATTGCGAATATAACGCAATTTTCATTCTGCCAATGGTTCAGTTTATTCAGGTAACGCCCGAACTCTGCCACAATTGCGGTGCATGTTTGTATGCTTGTGATTTTGATGCAATTACAGAAACTGAAATCGCAATCGGAGAAATTACAAGTGTTCAGTATTCAGAAAATGCCGAAATTATTGAAAGTAAAATGAATATCGGAATTGAACGAGCTGGCGAAATCATTAAACTTGCACAAAAAAAAGTTACAAACAATACTGAATTAGTTATTTACGATAGTCCGCCCGGAACTTCGTGTCCGTTTATTGCAACTGTCGAAAATGCTGATATTGTGTTAATGGTCGCTGAACCAACACCATTCGGATTGAACGATTTAAAACTTTCGGTAGAAGTTTTGAAACAAATTGGAAAACCAATCTATGCAATTATAAATAAGCATGGTATGGGAAACGACGAAGTCGAGAAATTTTTAAATTCTGAAAATATCGAAATTGTTGCAAAAATTCCTTTCGATTTGGAAATTGCAAAAACATATTCGACCGGAAAAATACTTTCGCAAGAAAATTCAAAATTCTTTGATATTTTTAATGATGTAATTGAAAAATTAAACACGAAGGCACAAAGACACTAAGAATTAATTTTTATATAAAACTTTGTGTCTCTGTGTCTTTGTGTTCAAATAATTAACAAAATGGAAATTATAGTTTTAAGCGGAAAAGGCGGAACCGGAAAAACAAGTATAAGTGCAGCGTTTGCAACTCTAAATCAGAATATTGTAATTGACGATTGTGATGTTGATGCTTCAAATCTGCATTTAATCATGCAACCCGAAAATTATATTGAAGAACCGTTTGTAGCTGGTAAAAAAGCACTGGTAAACAACGATTTGTGTACATTATGCGGAACTTGTATCGAATATTGTAGGTTTGATGCAATTTCGATTGTTGATGATAAATTGAAAATCTCGGCAACGGCTTGCGATGGTTGTAAACTTTGTGTAAGAGTTTGTCCGGAAAATGCAATTTCGATGTTTGAAAATAATCTAAGTCGCTGTTATGTTGCAAATGTGCGAAACGGAACAATGGTTCATGCACGACTTTCGCCCGGCGAAGATAACTCTGGAAAATTGGTTGCTTTGGTAAAAAAGAAAGCTCGCGAAATTGCAAAAGATAAAAATATTTCGACAATTTTGGTTGACGGACCTCCGGGTATTGGCTGTCCGGTAATTGCTTCAATTTCAGGTGCCGATAAAATTGTTTTGGTAACAGAACCAACAATTTCAGGAATTTCGGATTTGCAACGAATTATTAAACTTCTGAAAAATTTCAAAGGACAAAAGTATATTATTGTAAACAAAGCCGATATCAACGAAAGTTATACATTAGACATTGAAAAATTGGCAAACGAAGAAAATATTGTATTTTTGGGAAAAATTCCATATAATAAAATTTTTACCGATGCAATGGTTAATTGTCAAAGTGTTACAGAATTTGAACCAAAAAATGAAATAAGCGAATTAATAAAAAAGTTTTGGAAAGAAATAATTGAAAATAAAATTTAAATTAAACAAAACCTAATTGTGTGAATTATATAAAATTATAATGAAATTGTGTAATAAATTTCTGATAAAAATAGATTAATTTTAGTAAGAATTTAAAATATGTATTAAAATTCAACTGAAAAGTATTTGAACTACATATTTATCTTATTATTAATTAAATAACATTATTTATTCACATTTTAAATTTTAAAATTATGCCAAATTTAGATCACACAGGACCAAAAGGTCAAGGACCAAAAACTGGTAAAAAAAAGGGAGATTGTTCCAAAACAGACGAAGAAAAAAAAGAGAGTGAACTTAATGAAAGTCAAGGAAAAAATCACAAAAAAGGAAAAGGGAAAAATAAAAAATCCTAATTTTAAATGAAAAGAAATAAAATCTGTAATAAGTAAGTGGACATAATTATATTTGTATTTGATTAGTTATAAATAATTATTTTATAAATAATTCAATTACTTTTTAAAATTGTCCACTTTTTTTGTAAAATCCGATTTTTATCAGAATATTGAAAATGAACATCAAATTCAAATGCTTCTTTTGCCTGAAAATCCGATAATTTCATCAATAAAAAAAATGATATAGAAATTATCCTAAAAAACATAGAATTATGGAAGAAATCGAATTCGCTATCGCAAAATTCAAATACTCAAAAGACGATTTATATGTTGTCGAAATAATTGAAAGATTTAAAACATACGAACAAGCATTAAAGATTTTTAATGAAAAAAATTATGCAAATTCAGGTGGTGGTACATGGCAAGAGGCATATAATTATGAAATTATTGACATCAAAGATAACATAAATTTTTATCACAAAGGCGGAAAAATAGCCACAGTTTTGGATTGAAAATCAGTTTAAATCAAAATTTGCAAGATGAATAAATGTAGTATTTGTTCAGATTTTAAAGAAAAAGAAACAAGTTTTCAAAAATTTGGTTCTGAAAATAATAATACTTATTTACCTGAAAATGCAAAAAAACTTATAATTATTAAAGATTTTAAGCTCAATTCTGACAGATTAAAGCAATTGAAACAATGCCCCGAGTGCAAAAGATATTACTTATACGAAACAGATTATGAATATTTTGCATTTGGAAGTGAAGATGAAGAATTTTTATTACTTTTGTCAGAAAATGAAGCATTAAAATTGTTGAAATCTGATAAATAAATTATTCAATATCAAAAATTTAATAAATGAATGAGAAAACTAAAACTGATTTAGTTTTACGCGAAAAACTTGCTGTACAGAGAACAAATCTTGCAAATCAAACAACTTTGCTTGCATTTGTACGTACTTCAATGTATTTTCTTGTTGCAGGGGTTAGTATTGATAATTTATTAAAGTTTAATTATAAATATCTAATAACTAATTCATTTTATCTAATTTCGTTTATTCTTTTTATCATTGGTATAACTAATTTTGCCATTCAAAAAAGAAAAATTAATGATAGCGAAAAACATATAGGAGGATATAAAGAAGAATTTGAAAATGAAAAAACAATTTGAAAATTTAAAAATGGAACAATAATTTGAAAATGAAATAATAATTTGAAAATGAAACAAATTATTGAAACAAAACGGATTGTTATTTATTGCAGATTTATACGAAGAAGTCTTAACTTTTCATAATATGGAATTTATACTAAACCGACATCAAAAACACCACTGCAACTTTGAGGTGTTTTCACCTCAAAGCGTAGAATATCAGGTGAAAACACCTGATATATGTATATTTTTATCGCTAAACTTGATGTCGATTTAGTATTATATGATATTTTGGTTTTAATCAAGGAATTTTAATTTAATAATTAACTAATAACTGTTTTAAAAAGTATTAATTTTGAACAATCTTTTGAAATTGAAATTGCAAATATTAAAAAAATATCCTGTATTTCTAATTAGTGTGCGTCCCTAAAGTAAAAATAAGATGGAAAAATTGAGTTAGCCAAATAAAATTAACATAAAGTAACAATATTTTAATATTTTTAATTATAT
>Ga0316608_1001096_pt1 | contig 11188 bp, 10 predicted proteins | sample MIS2016152B_MG_FD_207673 | JGI IMG/M metagenome (GOLD analysis project Ga0316608, IMG submission 207673) | Microbial mat bacterial communities from Middle Island sinkhole, Lake Huron, Michigan, United States - MIS.2016.152B | ecosystem: Environmental > Aquatic > Freshwater > Lake > Sediment... | reverse complement strand
CACTGCCGCGCAGCTCGCGCTTTCTGCCATTTCGACCACTAAAATATCAGCCCGCACGGTTTGTTTAATGCCTGCATTGGCTGTGCCTAAGCGAATGCCCGCGATAGGCGGCATTTCTGGAAAATTGATGTGTCCTACTGCCATTTTTTCACCTTCTGGTTAAAATAAATTTGTCTGATTTTCAGAGTACGAAAGTTTAGAAAGGATAGCCTCCGATTGAAAACCATCTTCTAATTTTATCGCTTTGATGTTTAAGTCATTTGATAGTCGCAATCGCTCACAATATTTGTAAAAAGTTTTAGCATCATCTGTCAAAATGAAAGGAATTTTTTCAGATAAAGCTTGAGCAATAATTTTCATGTCATCTTTAATGACAGCTCGATTGTCACCGCTGTCGCGTCCATCGAGTAAATTCCATAGAGCTGCCGCTTTCATAGAGTGGGGAATATTAAAAGGGAGGGGGATAAAATTGTGAAGTTCTAAATCGGTAATCGGTTGTTTAATCGCAAACTCCGACGCGACGATGGCAGAAAAATAAAGCGGGATTTTTTGTTCAAGTAGATATTTGTAATACTGTTTTGCAATGGCATGATGGGCGCGGTTACTATCAACCAGCGAAATAAGAAAGCTGGTATCTAACAAGACGGAACCTATCATGCTTGATAGCCTCGCAAAGTTTGCAGCCAGTCCGTAGCATCCGTAACGTCTGCCCAAGCTTGCGTGCCGCGTGCCACCATTTGGTTAAAAGTCGTTTCGTTGTAACTAGGCTGATAATCTACAAAATCAAGTAACCTATGGTTGCGTAATTGACCGGTGAGCAAATTTTCTTCCGCCATAACGTGAAGTAAAGCAGGTCGATATAACCGATTCTGTTCGCCTTGCGCTAATTGTTCTTGAGTTGCAGCAATTTTTAGAGTCGTTCCTTCTTCTAACTCCAGATGAACATTTGCGATTATTTTTCCCCCTATATCAATTACTTTGCCGTGTAAGTATTTTTCTACTTGAATCCATACATTTTCTGAGCTATGAAAATTAGAATTTGCATCAACGGAAAAAGAAAATTGAGCGGATTTGTTTGTCACAAAATAACGCCTATGCGCATTTTTTTTGGCAAAAGTCTGCCACCGCTCTATCACTTTTGCACGTTTTGGGTCAATTGAAGCAAGTGAGTTTGATGTTTGTAAGCGTTCTAAATCGTTCCATAATGTACTGGCTGTGAGTAATCCTGCGGCTAAAAAAGCCAACGAGCCTTGTTCTATTGAAACAATCACTTCGGCCAAATTAATATCGCGATTTGAACCCTTTAAAAAATTACTCACATCTTCTTGAAATTCACCGAGTAACGCCAGCGGAACAAACGAAGGACTGACCTCATTACCATCAATATGGTCACTGACAGCGAAATGTAATTGGTTAATCGGATTCATGGTTTGTTATGACTCAATGTCTATTTCTTGAAAGTTTGATATTGTAGGCTCACTGGCTTCCGACCCGCAACACAATCACATACTCCCCTTCCACTTGGGTAGCAGATAAAATTTTATGCCCATTAATCCGACACCACGCAGGAATATCTTGCATCACCCCTGGGTCAGTGCAAATCACTTCTAACTCATCGCCTGTTTGTAATTGTTTGACTTTATCTTGAGTGCGAATCACAGGCAACGGACACAATAATCGCCGCGCATTTAAGCTATGTGTTGTCATATAAACCAGTCCTGTGGCATTTCAGTTTCCAAAAACGGCGCGACAAGCATTTTTTTCACTGCGCCGTTTAACAATTTAATTTCTACTTCCACGGTTTCTGCGGCTCTGCCTTGCCCATACCGTGCCACTAAACGGGCGGCAAGTTGTAAATCCTCATCGGTAGGCGAGCCATCAATTAAGGCAAGCGGCCCTTGATGACTGACACAATATAAATGGGTAAATACTTTTTTATAGCCTTCCAAAAAGCGTCCCTCGCCATCTTCACGCGCAATAATCACTTTAAAACGCGGATTGGGGCGCAAATGTCGCCCGACTTTTAACAGCATAATATCATCGAGTTCATAGTCTTTATGCCCACGGGTTTGCCACAAATCAACCAATTTTTTAGAATAACTTTCATCGGTTAAAAAACAACAGCCGCCCGCTGGTTGCGCATAATCGGCAATCTCAAAGTGCTTCGCCAGTGCCATTTGCGGTTTACGCGACCGTCCGCTGAAATTGAATAATTTTTCTCTATCCAACCAGCCTTCGCGCTCTGGCAAGGTTTCGGGTAAATTTTGGGCGCACAATGGACGCACTAATCTATCATCCGCGCCGGATTGTGCGGCAATAATCGGCATGGTGGCTTTGCGTTGTGACATCGGGCGTTGTCCAATCACTTCGCCGGTGATGATAAAATCAAAGCCGTTTTCTTCCATCCATTGTTTGGCTTTGCGCACCATAAATACTTTGCAATCTAAACAAGGATTCAAGTTTGCGCCGTAACCGTGTTTAGGATTAATTAACACGTTTTTATATTCTTCAATCACATCAATAATATGTAATTTAATCCCCAACTGTTCCGCAACCCACAGAGAATTATTGCGCTTGGGTTTGTCGCTGTCGCGTTTGCGAATCGCGTGGGTATGCCCTTCGACACAAAACCCTGTGAAAAAATTAATCCCTTCAACATGAATGCCTTGTTCTAACACGGCTTTGGTGGCGAGCATGGAATCCAAACCGCCCGAAATAAGAGAAACGGCTTTTATTTGCTTATTCATAAACACTTTTTGACTGGCTAAATTGGCTTATTATACGTTCAAATCAGGCTGGTTTTGCTTAAAATCCCTCGGCGCGGATTTGTTTTTAAAACTGACCACTTGCTGCAACGGGCTTAAATTAAGCTCATCAATCACGCTATGCGGTGGGCTGTTTAAAATGTAATTAACCGCCGCCGCCACGTCCGCCGCGTGTAAATGCTGCTTTTCTGCCTCGCCTGGGGCAAAATCGAGCGTGTCAAAAAAAGGTGTTTCCACCATCCCTGGATTAATCAAACTCACCCGCACTGTGCTGTGGCTGCATTCATCGCGTAAGGCTTGACTAAAGCCGCGCAAGGCAAATTTGCTAGCACAATACACGCTGCCTTTGCGTTTGCCTTGCAATGCCGCTTCTGAACCGATAAAAATCAAATTCGCTTGAGGTTTTTGTTTTAATTTTGGCAATAACGCGCGAGTTAAAAAAGCCACGCTGGTGAAATTCACCGTCAATAAGTCATTGATTTGTGCGTAAGAAAAATTTTCTAAACTGCCAAAGCGTCCATAGCCTGCGGCAAAAATCGCGCTATCTAAAGTGGGAAAGTTTTTTTCCAATAATTTGACTTGAGCGGCTAAGGTCGATAATTGGCTAAAATCCATTTCACAGACAGAAAAATGCGGATGTGGGGTGATAAATTTTTTTATATCACGCGATACGCCAATTACTTGATGCCCTTCTGTGAGCAGCAATTGGGCGATGGCGCGTCCAATCCCTGAGCTTGCGCCCGTGACTAAAACCGTGCGTTTTACAGTTGACATGGAAAAAAAAGTTCTTTGGGAATATAGCGTAATAATAACTCACGGCAATAAGCCATCATTTCTGCTTCAATTTCTGCTTGATAGGAAACAACGCCATGTTGCTGAGTTAAGGGACTGGCAAATAATTTTTCTTCAGGATAGAGCTTGTGGATTTTTTTAAAATACGCTTGTGGCAAACGAAACACCCCTAAACTGACCGAATGTAAATAATTTAAGTCTAGTTTTTCAAACACTTGTGCGAATAAAGCTTGATACTGTTGTTTATAATCGGCTTGATAAATAAGCGGGTCAAATCGCAAACCAACTAACCAACCCTGTTGCTGTAATTTCAGCACCGCCTCAATGCGCCGCGCTAACGGGGGTGCTTTGGCTTCTACCTTATCGGCAACCGTTTCAGGCGATAAACTAAACGCCACCACACAACGTGGCAAGGGCGGCTGGGCTAATAAGCCTCTGATTTGGGTGCTTTTGGTGCGCAATTCCAACCACGCATTGGGTAATTGCGCAAAAAAAGGCAAAAATTGTGCGGCGAAATGGGTAATCGGTTCAAGTGCTAAACTGTCGCAGTCATAGCCTGAAAAAAAATGCACCGCTTCGTTGGAATGCGTTGCGCAAATTTCAGCGATAGCCTGCTGATAGTCTTCATAATTGATAAACCACACATAATTTGCTGATTGATACATTCCCTGTAAAAAACAATAGCGGCAATCGTATAAGCAATTGAGAAGATGGGAAAAGTAATAATTATGCTGTGCGCCAATGTGATAGCCTTGCGGGGCAGGCAAGGCAAAATGCTGGTGCTTTTGGGCTAAAATCAAGGCAGGACGTTGTTTTTGCAAACGAAAGTTTTGTGACTTGGGATTAAACACTTCGCTGTAACGTTCACATTCAATCACTCGCGCCTTAGGAAAACGTTGCAAAATCAAGCGGCTGCGTGGATGGTCAACCAGAGCAGACTCTACATAAAGTGTGTCAATCACGATAATTTTTGCTGTAAAAACTGCGTTAAAATTTGTAGATTGGCTTCAACATTAACCAGCCCTAGCGTTACATCTTCAAATGCCCCTTTCACGGCTAAAGGCTCTAAACTGCGCAGTTGAGCTTCTATTTTTTCAGCCCCCAACGTGGCACAAATCCCTTTTAAAGTATGCAGTTCACGTTGCAACACGGGGTTGTCTTGTGCCGCTAACGCAGTATGAATCGCATTCAGATAGCCTTGCTGTTCTTCTAAAAACAACCCGACCATCATTTCTAAGATGTCAGTTTCTCCCCCTAAACGCGCTAAGGCGGCTTCCCAATCACAAATAGTTTCCAGCACTTGATTCTTTTCCACTGCCACCTGTTTAGGGGTGGGTCTGTTTGGAAAAAAACGGTTGATTTCATCCAACAAGGCTTGGACATTAATCGGCTTAGAGAGATACGAATCCATCCCCACCTTCAAAGCGCGTTCTTTGTCATCCTGCATCGCATTGGCGGTCATGGCAATAATTAAAACATGACCACCGCGCTGTTGTTCTATTTCTCTGATTTTCAGACTGGCATCTAAACCATTCAAATTGGGCATTTGAAAATCCATCAAAATTAAATCAAACAGTTGTTGTTCAAACAACGCAACCGCTTCGACCCCATCATTGGCAATAATGACCGTATGCCCTTGTTTTTCTAAGACTTTTTTGGCTAACTTTTGATTAATTAAATTATCTTCTGCAAGTAAGATATGAAGAATGGGTTTTTGTTCTAAAACCGTATGACTTGCATTTTCGCTCACTGTAACCTCGGGGGATGTATCATTTTTTAAAGATATATTTTGTATTGAATTGGGGGAGAGTAATGGTACAGGTGTTTTCACATAACCAAACCAAGCCGTAAAGCAAAAGGTTGTTTTAATATTTGGCACACTTTCCACGCTGATTTTACCGCCCATTAACTCAATTAACTGTTTGGAAATCGACAAGCCCAAACCTGTTCCGCCAAATTTTCGAGTCACTGAGGTGTCGGCTTGTGAAAAAGCTTCAAAAATACTGGCTTGTTTATGTTCTGGAATACCAACCCCTGTATCAATCACTTTAAATAACAAACAGCAACGGTTGGTGTGTTTTTCTTGTAAGCTAACCGAGAGCGTCACTGAGCCTTTTTCAGTAAATTTTAACGCATTGCCCAATAAATTAACCAAAACTTGCCGTAATCGCCCCGGGTCGCCAATCAATTGCGTTGGCAATTCTAAATTATCAAGGGCTTCTATGCGTAATTGCAAGCCTTTGTCTGTGGCTTTTGTGATAATCATCGCTAAAATTTTTTTCAATAAATGCTGCAAATCAAACGGAATCATCTCCAAGGCTAATTTACCTGCTTCGATTTTGGAAAAATCCAAAATATCATTAATAATGCCTAATAATGCCGTTGAAGAATCTTTTACGATTTCTAAATATTCACGCTGTTCACTGGTTAAATTTGTCCCTAATGCTAATTCTGTCATACCAATCACCCCGTTCATAGGGGTGCGAATTTCGTGACTCATATTCGCCAAAAAATCGCTTTTTGCTTGACTGGCTTGTTGCGCATTAATAATGGCTTGACTAATAATCTTTTCATCCGCTTTGCGTTTACTAATATCACTAAACACAGCCACCACACCAATAATAGTATTTTTTTCTAATAAGGGCGCGGCGGTAATAGAAATCGGTAATAAACGCCCATTTTTATGGCTAAAAAATTCATCTTCTGAATTATAAACTTTATTTTTTAAAACCGTATGGTAAATAAAACAATCCTTTTGTAAAACAGGTTGCCCATCTTGTTTTTCCTTATAAATAATAGAATGGAGTTTTTTGCCGATTAATTCTTTTGCACTCCAGCCTAAAATAGATTCGGCTTCTTTATTCCAAAAGGTACAAAAGCCTTTTTTATCCAATGCGTAAAGACCTTGTGCCATCGTATCGGTGACTTTAGCTAAAAAATTTTGTTCATCACTTAATTTTTTTTCTAATTCTTTTTGCAGCGTTATATCGGTGCGAATTGAAATATATTGATAGGGCTTTCCTCTTTTATCTAAAAAAGGCACGATGGAGGCATTAACCCAATAAAATCCCGACTCCTTTTTTTTATTTTTTATCTGTCCATGCCACACTTGACCACGACAAATCGTGCGCCACATTTGTTTAAATTCTTCAGGGCTATGTTGATTAGATTTTACAATACGATGATTTTTACCAATTAACTCTTCCCTTGTATAGCCGCTAATTTCACAAAACTTATCATTCACATACAGAATATTACCTTTTACATCAGCACTACTAACAATGGCGTGTTGGTCTAAAGCAAATTGTTGTTTTTGAATTTCAGCCAATAATTGATTTAATTTATCGGATTTAAATTTTATGGCATACAACAAGGATAAAACATAAATTATGCCCAAAATAATTAAGATAGCTAAACTATTTTGCAATCCCCGCTGTTTGTCGTGAGCGGCTTTAAAATGCTGTTCAATGGCTTGTTCTAAATGATTAGCTAAGACTAAATCCTGTGCTTGTAATAAATTTTTAATTGACTTTTGCAAAAGTAATTCTTTATTTAATAACGCATTGGCGTGCAGTAAAAAAAAATTAATTTCCTCATTTAGCGAGGGATGCTCTATTGATAGTGTATTAATATTTTTTACTAATGCCGTCATTGAAATCAAGCTAGCATCTGATTTTTCATTAATTAATCTAAGTAAAATAAGCTGTTGTATTTGATAGATTTTATATTTTAACTCTGCATTGACAGCGGGGTTTTCCATTAAATTATCTGACAACATCAATAAATGATTAAGCTGTTTATTAAACTGATTATGACTTAATTGAAACTGGGTAATTGCTTGTTTTTTTTTCTGTAATTGGGTATAAAAAAAAGACAGTTCAGCATCGAGCAGGATATTATTTTGCTGAGTAATCCCTAATTTATGCTCGTTTAATGAAATGTATTGCTTATTTAATGCGTTGAGTGCATTAGTTAATTGTAAGTAGTTTTTAGTATCGTTAAATTGCAGTTTAAAAATAGCTTTGTTTAATGAATCATCTTGTTGGTGAATTTTTTTAGCAATAGAAAGCAGATTGCTTTCTAATACCTGATCTTTATTTTCTTGATAAAAAAACAACACTGCAAAAAAAGAAAAAAGAAGACAGCTACCGACAAAGTATTTAAGCGAAAATCTGTGGTTTATATGGGTGACTATTTTTTTTCCTAACATCATTTGTTTTTTACAGTAAATTAAAAATATTTTGCAGGGAACAGACCGACTTTATATTTTATATAGATTTTTTAAGAGGGGGTGGTATTATCTTTTAATAGCGCAAGCGATGGTTAAGCATAAAGGGGGTGGTATTCAAAAACCGTTAGATACTTTGCAGAATTTAGAATATAACTAAACTTTCCACAAAAGACACGAAAGTGTTGGCTTTCTTTCGTGTTTTTGTGGCATTTTTTTAGAGGATAACGGCTAATTTTGCAACTGCTGAATCTCAGAAGATTTATCAAAATCAACCCCAACGCTAATAATAAAGCTGGTTGCCTCTTCGATATTCATTTGTGATTTTCTGACTAATGATTTATGCGCAATCACTGTAAATCCAGAGGTTGGATTAGGCGAGGTGGGAATAAATAAGACATACATTTCTCCTTCTTGATTAGTAATATAAGCGGGAACCCATAAATCTTTTTTCGGATATTCGATATAAACAACTTCTTTGGCAGGCTTTTTTTCATGTCCTGAAAACATATTCACCACTTTTTTAGTCACGCGATACACGGTATTTAATAAAGGGATTTTTTCAATAACTGCATCAATGCTGGCAATAATGAGGGAGCGTCCCATACTGACCCGATAACCGATATAAGTAAATAAGGTAAAGCTAATAATAAATAGCGTAATGGTCATAAAATAATTATCGGAATAATTGTAGACCATTTTAAATAGTTCAGAAAATAACTCTTTTACAAAAAAGACAATTTGCAAAATGACAACAATCGGAATAAATGCCAATACACCGATTAAAAACAAGTTAAAAATTTTTTTCATAGAATCCTCTACACTCCAAATGTTATTGTTATTTTATTTAAACGATACAGTATCTTAAGCTATGATAGTCAGCAAGATGGCTTTATTGTAACGCAAGCGTGTGACAATTTTCATAATGAAAGTGCGTGTTATTTTTTTAGGTGATACTTTTATATATGATTTAACCTTACACGATTATGAATTGATAGCGATGATGATGAATTTAAACCTTAAATCCTTTGTTTTAATGCTTAGTTTAGCCTTATTAGCAGGTTGCAAAAATTTACCCTTTGTGGGTAAAAATGAGGCGATGAATGAGATAAGTTTGCCAACCCCTGATTTAGATAAATCCTTGACAGGACATGAGTTTTTGTTAAAAACAGGGCAGCAAGTGATTGGGCAGTTGTTAGTCGTGGAAACTGAAGAAGGCGATACCTTGCCCGATATTGCCAGAAATTTTGGGTTGGGGCATAACGCGATTGTGCTTGCCAATCCTGAGGTGGAAAAATGGTTGCCACCGCCACAAACCAAGGTTTTACTGCCGTTGCGTTTTATTTTACCGAGTGTGGCTCGGCAAGGTATCGTGCTAAATTTGGCAAATACCCGATTGTTTTATTTTCCTGAAAAAAATCGCCAGCGAGTCATTACTTATCCTGCGGGGATTGGGCGCGATGGCTGGGATACGCCGATGGGCTTGACCAAGGTCATTAGCAAGGTAAAAAATCCAACCTGGACTGTGCCTGTCTCTATTGCGCGTGAACACGCGGCAAAAGGCGATATTTTGCCGAAAGTTGTCCCCGCAGGGGCGGATAATCCTTTGGGACAATACGCGCTAAAACTGTCTAAATCGGGCTATTTAATTCATGGAACGAATAAGCCGTATGGGGTTGGAATGCAGATTAGTCATGGTTGTTTGAATTTATATCCGGAAGACATTAGTGCGTTGTTTGATATTACTGCCGTGGGAACGCAGGTGATGATTATTGATAAACCGTATTTAGTGGCATGGGAAGAAGGAACACTATTTTTAGAAGCGCATCCGCCCTTGGATAAGACCAAGGATTTTAAAAAACCGTTAATTGCTGAGATTAAACAATTGGTTAAGAAGCATAAAACCCCGGTGGACTGGTTAAAAGTAACGCAGGTGCTGGCAGCAGCCAACGGCGTGCCAACGCCAATTTCTGTTCACAGTGCCAGCTTTGCTGACCTGGTGGCGAATGCTAAGTTAATTGACCATCCCGCAAAGTTGTACGGTCAACCAGAGCCTCAACCCCTGACAGAACAAGATTGGCAGATTGTGGTAGAGCGTTTTACCGATGAAAAATCCGCCCGTACATTAGCCGCCGTGTTAAATCATCAAGGGCCGATGATTCCTGCTCAGGTTGTGCAACAAGGGGAGATTTATCAAGTGATTGCGGGCCCTTTTCACAGCAAAAAAGAGTCGTTAAAAATGCTCAAACGCTTGGAAATTGAATTAGAACTTAAAGGAACACTCAATCCGCCCCAGTTGTTTATGTCGCTGTACAAATCCATTCACTACACGGTTTAACGTGGTTGTTTGCTACTTCGGTGTCATTTCGGTGATAATCGCAACCTATTTCGCCTTAGTCACCGCACGGGTGTCAACAAGGTCAATTAACCCCTAAAATTACGATGACTGACTTTAATTTAGCGATTCCCCAACTACTGGAAAAACTACAACTTTCCCTAACAGAACAACTGCAACAGCGAGCCATTGTTGACCCTGTGATGCTTGGCATACACAGCGGCGGCGTGTGGATTGCCCAACATTTGCATCAACAACTGGGCATTCAAGAAACCTTGGGCGTGATGGACATCTCGTTTTATCGGGATGATTTTTCGCAAATTGGGATGCACCCGCAAGTTAAACCGAGCCATATTCCCGTGAGTTTAGAAGGACGCGATATTATTTTAGTCGATGACATGTTTCATACGGGCAGGACGGTGCGTGCGGCCTTAAATGAAGTTTTTGATTTTGGCAGACCACGGCAAGTGCTATTGGCGGTGCTGATTGAATGTAATGGCAGACAAATTCCCTTAAAACCTGATTGCGTTGGCACAGTGATTAGCTTGCCTGCGGGAACAAGTATCAAATTAACCGGCCCTGAGCCGTTGGTAATCCAGATTCAATCCATTAACGCGGAGGAGTAATAACGATGGCGGGCAATTTACAACTGAATGCGGAGGGACGCTTAAAGCATTTTTTAACCATTGAAGGATTAAGCCGTGAACTGTTGATAGAAATTTTAGATACCGCAGAATCTTTCTTAAGTATGTCGCAGCATCAAGTGCAAAAAGTGCCGATTTTGCGCGGTAAAACCATTGTGAATTTGTTTTTTGAAAACAGTACCCGCACCCGCACCACCTTTGAATTGGCGGCACAACGCTTATCAGCGGATGTGGTGACCATGAATATAGCCACTTCGGCGACTTCAAAAGGCGAAAGCTTGCTGGATACCATTCGCAACTTGGAAGCGATGCGGGTGGATATGTTTGTAGTGCGCCATGCAATTAGTGGCGCGGCGCATTTTATTGCCCAACATACCAGCCCGAATTTAAGTGTGATTAATGCAGGCGATGGGCAGCACGCCCA
>Ga0316608_1001095_pt1 | contig 11212 bp, 25 predicted proteins | sample MIS2016152B_MG_FD_207673 | JGI IMG/M metagenome (GOLD analysis project Ga0316608, IMG submission 207673) | Microbial mat bacterial communities from Middle Island sinkhole, Lake Huron, Michigan, United States - MIS.2016.152B | ecosystem: Environmental > Aquatic > Freshwater > Lake > Sediment... | reverse complement strand
GTGGATGGAATAGAAAGAAGATAGGTTGGGTATCTAAGACACATCAAACAGAAACACCGCTTACTATGGGTGAACGAATTCTTAATCTTGCAAAAGCAGCAGATCAAGGAATATGGGAAGTTTCATTAGCACAGGCAGTACCAATTGCTAAAAAGTATAAGATGCATTTACCTACGGTTCACAAACCAACTAAACGTTTAGGTTCTACTGGAATTGTTATGTATTTTAAATACGACAAGGAACAAGGTAGATATAGAATGTATTTAATTAAGCATGATAGATTAATAAGATCCTTTGTTAAACGAGGAAAGAATAAAACATATAAGGCTATTAAAAAGGGTAAGAAGAGTAGATTCAAAGTAAAGAAGACCAAAAAGCCTATGACACCAATGTTTAAAAAGGGTAATGTAGAGAAATTCTACACAATAGCATAAGGATATATGTCACTATTAAGAAATACACCAGAAGCATGTAAAGCTACTGCAGCTCAAAATTATGAGAATTACCGTTATCTAAATAAAACAAATACCGGTAATGAACGTAGTTTATTTGCAACCTATTGGGACGAGCTTATAGGTAGATATGGTACTAGATTAGAATATTATACATATAACTACTCATTATCCACACATGACTTTATATATGGTGAAGAACCTACTGCTTCATTTGCAACACCTAGATCTATAGTAATGGTAGCAGAAATGAAGAATGCCCAGATATTGTTATCTAGGTTCGGTATTGATACTAATGCTGATATAACATTCGTGGTTACTATGCGTGACTATACTAGAATATTTGGACAGAATGTAGAACCAAAGGCAGGAGATGTTATACGATTAAACGAATTAGGATGGGATGTAAACGAGGTTCCTGGTTATGGATCGGCAACTAATCCAACATCTGCCGAGATTTTAGATGCTATTTGTAAGTATAAAGATCCAAATAACAGGGCAAGTATAGTATATCCACCCACCGCAGATGTTAATGGAAATCCCATATCTGGATGTCAGGTATGGATGAGATCCCCTCAATTATTTGAGATAACCGAAAGAAGACACCAAGACATGATGGTTGGTATTAATACCCTTATGGGTCATTATGTTTGGATTATAGATGCTAAACGCTTTGACTATAGTTATCAACCTGGGATCGAACCGGAGTGCTTCCAAGGGGTTGTGGGTGAAGGTACTAGAACTGGATTGCTTAGTGGATTTACACAACCTCAAAGCCCAGATAAGGGATACCCACAGAACATCAATGATGAGTCTAGAACGATATGGGATTATACATCAGGTGATCAGGCTAGGAATACTAATCCATACGGAGAATACGCATAATCATTTATATACGTAGGTTGTCTTACCCTTTTTAACAATCTTTATTACATCTGGATTTTCTGTAGTTTTCTTTTCTATTTCAGATGCATTCTCATAATAAGCCCGATAGTTAGTCTTTCTCCACTTATGTCCTTTACCGGCACTCATTATTTAACCCCCGATATTTTGTTGATAAATCCCTCTGCCTGTTCAGTATTAGGGAATATCATCTCAACGGGATGACCGGTTTGTGTAGTAAAGATATATTTAATTCCATCTTTTCCTAGTGGGTGTATCTGCCAAACCCTGTAAGTCTCACCATTAGTAAAGTCGTTTTTATTTATTTTAGTTGTGAACGTATGACCTGGTATATATTTCATGTTATCTCCTATTTAAGTTTACCGTAAAACACATCGGACTTTGTTACTATATGATCTATTATACCAAACTTTAAAGCCTTCTTAGGGTCTAAATATATATCGAATAATCTAGTTCCATCAAGGTGTTTACTTGTTAACTTTGTATATTTATATAATAGTTCATTTATTTGATTCTGTTGTCTTTCAGCTTCTTGTACGTCCATACTTACATCAAGTAGTTTACCTTCACTATACATAGACAATTCATGTATTAATATTCTTGAATATGGTGTAGCGAATCGTTTACCTTTTGTACCACTCATTAATATCATCTGACCACAACTCATAGCCTTACCTATACACAGCGTAGCTATATCACATCTACACAGCTTCATAGTATCATGTATAGCAAAGAAACTATCTACATGACCACCATATGAGTCTATGATCATTACGATGTCTTTCTTTGGATTGTCACTTTCAAACTCTAAAAGCTTATTTATAACCAGCTCTGTCTTATGTTCATTTATAGTACCATTAACAACTATAATCCGATTACTATCAAGTGCACTTTTAGGTTTATCAGACATTGTGACCATCCTTTATTTTGTTTGTGATTATATCCGAAGTTATGTCGATATATTCCTGTATATGATTAGATTTTATTTGAATCGTATCAAATGATATATTATATAGATTTGAACCAGACTCAATTATATCAATCGCCTCACATAAAGCATACCAACGAATTAACTGCTTCTTACTTAACGTATCCACTACATTAACATCTTCTTTACGAACTTTTTGTTTTTTCGATATATCCATTTATGAACCCCTGTATCATTGCCATTACACCCTTTACATTTAAGGGGGCTTTGGCTTTTATTAACTCATTAGACAACATTTTAAATGATGTCTCCATTAACTTGAAATGCTCTTTATAGGGTTCTGTGGTAAGGTTATTTTTTAGTAGTTCCGAGCCTATGCAATCCTTTACTAGTAAAAACATTTTATCGAATAATATATCTATTGTTACTTTCTTATCTGACATATTAGCAAGCATTTCACCGGTAAGATATTTGTTACTACTTTGAGGATCAAATCGACTCCAATACTCTTTGGCGGCTTTAGTGAAGTTATATGAATTAGAATCGTCTATAATAACATCATTTTTTACTTCTGGTAGAATTGCCTTATTGTTAACTTCTACGTAATGTTTACTATCGAAATTACCTTGGTATTGTTCTGATGTAGCATTATTACGTAAATTCTTATATTCCTTCTCTGCTGCAATCTGCTTCGTCATATCATCAAATGCCATAATTAACCCTTCTTTTCGTCAAGTTTCTTAAATATATCACGCATTACATCTATAGATCTTACTTCTGAAGTTGTACGTACAGTTGATATGTTTATGTTTATTCCATTAACACTATTGCAATGTATACATGTAAACTCATTCTTGTTGTTCAATAATAGCTCTACTTTATTCTTTTGATTACAATATGAACAATCTAATTCTACATGTTTTATAGAGTCTATATAATTCTCATTATTTATAATTGTATCCATCTTTAGTTCAACATGATCAGACCACATTTTACCTACAATTAACTGTATTGCAAATGTAGATAAGAACACACACATAAACATTTTAAATGTAGGATAGAATAACAATGCCGCACATCCTAATATAACACTTACAATTACCATATAAACTAAATTCATAATTAAAACAAAATATTTACCCATAATACTCCTTATTCTTTACCTACTTCATACTCATTTTTAATATACTGCGAAAAGAACTTACCTAGTGATTCTGCTGATAAAAACTTAGAAAATACAGAGAGTGGAATTTTGTATGTATAACAAACATCAGTGGGCTTAAAATATAACTTAAGGTTATACTTCTTTCCTTCGGAATCCCATTCGATTTTACTGAGAAGAGAACTGTCTTTACATTCTATAGATAGCTTTGATACATTAGAATAATTCATATAACACTCCTTACCAATATATTACACAAAACGGAAATAAAAAACAACTTATTTCGAATTTTGTAATGCTTGTAATATCAAACAGGCTTTCTTTAGATTACCAGTTGCGGTACTGATTGCCTGTTTCATGGATTCTAACTCTTTCTTTTCCGTCTCTTTTATGCTCTTATTATTTTTAATAGATATATTGATTTGTGTTATTTCTGGATATATCATTGATATAAGATTCATTAGTCTGTCTAATGAACCCTCTAATGGGAAGATTGGTTTAACATTATCCTTTGCTTTTAGATCTTCAGATCTCGCAATATCCATCATGTCTACATTACCAAACTGAGTAGATTTAAGTCCTGATGGGTAGGCTGCGAATTCGGGTCTAGCTCCACCATATCCTCTGGATTGTGTAACTTCATAACCAGCAGGACCGGTTTTAGCACCATATCCATATGTGGAAAATTCATTAACAATGTCGGGTTTTGGTTTCTTAACCAAGGGTTTACTTTGAATCTTTTTTACCTTTGATGAATAAGATTCCTTTTTATTCTCTTTCTTTTCGAGAACTTTGATTAATGCATCTCTAAAGGTACTAATATTATTCATATAGTAAAATATCCTATTAGGTTTTTGCTGGAGGTATTGTCTTACTATCACGCTTAACAAGTCTCTCGCATCTACCACAAGTCCACTTACACTCTACGATTGTGTTGCCATATCTATCTAATCTAGAAAATTCTCTACCTTTGATAGATCCGTTACCACAAAAATCACATCCTATTGGTTTATTTGATACATAATTAGCCATTATTTTCTCCTTGTAAAAACTGTTTAATTGTCTCGAACACCTCTTTTGATAATAAGATATTCAACTCCGGAGATATTACTTTTATACCACCACATTCGGACGGTTTAATTGTAATATTCTTACTTGCAGAACCATTCATTTTACCAAAACTATCTACACCAGAATCTGGTTGTATAACTTGTTTATCATTAGACTGTTGCATAACCTGTCCAGGAGCGGAATGTTCTTCACGTTCTTCCTGTGGGGTTTCATGTTCCTCGTGTTCTTCGTGTGAAGTTTCTTGCTGTTCATGCTGATCGGGTTGCTCTGTTCCGACCCTCTTCATAATATCAACAATACCACATACCATACATTCACCAATTAAAGCATCAAAAGACTTTATATTCATATTAATCCTCGTAATTATTTATGCTTTGGTTCCTTATTTCGTTGATTCTTCTTTCTCTTTGGGTATTAAAGTCGTCCTTTTCATCTATTTTTGGTACAAGTGTCTTCCTATGTAGATATTCCTTGTAAAGAGATTTGTTTATATTACGAGGGATCTTTTTTACAGGTTCTATGATCTTTTTATCAAAACCTTCTATCGTTGCCTTGACTGGTATATCGAATACCTTCATACCACCAACACTGTCCTTATCCTCACAAAATGCCAATGCTTTATGGGTTCCGGTAGGTATTGCCTCTGAAATATCAAAAAACAATATACACATACCTTTGTGTATTCCTTCTGTTATAGCATATAACGTGCGTTCTTTGGGATGAGTTCCACTTACCTTGTCCATTAATTTACGTATATTAATCATAAGTCTCCGTTTCTTTGTTCCATTTACGGTCACTCTTATTGTACTTTCTACCCTTACTACATTTAGATTCGATTACCTTTTGGGGAGGTGGCATTCGTTTTCTTATAGATTTGTATATATCTTTATTTTTCATAAAATTAACGTCATTAGTTCTTTATTCGAAAGTTTAAAAAGTACATTTTTAGTTATCTTTGTATCCAACGTAACACCCCAACCAGCAGAAAACATAAACCATTGAAGATCATATAATTCTTTCTTTTTTAACTTATGATTCGCAAAATCATTGTTTATATATGAATATCCTAATATTTTTCTATTTTTACATATGTATAACATAGCATTATGTGAACCACCTACAACCACATTATCTGCCATATAAAATAAAAGTACTTCATATTTCATGACAATAATATAACTAATATTTCAAAAAATAGCAACTATAATAATAAGGCTATTAGATCTTTCTCTCTAAGGACTCTCTGTTTAATTAATTTAGACCTTTTATGTATATTAAGATTTACATTACCATATCCGATATATGTCCATTCCGTGGACTTTTCGTGTTTGGTATCTCTTTTATATATACGTCTAAAGTATTGCACAATACCTTTATCTGCAATATATTCCATATCAACTACTTTAGACATTCGTAACGAATAAAGATCATATTTTATTGCCATGTAAATATTTACGATATTTACATTGAAAAGCAAGTGGTGATTGTGTATTATATCTGACGGGGTTTATTGCTGGATGCAAGGAACAATTCTATGTATTCTAAAGAATCGTTTATCTCTTCTAGGACATCTTTTTTATTATAAAGTTTGTTACCTTTAAGATTGATATTCTCCATCTGTATTAATCCCTTATACTTTATAAGTATGTTCTTTATATTATTAAGTAAAAAGGGATCTACGAAATGATCTTTACGCTCAAACAACTTACGTTCACGCATTGTATTAAGATCATGTTCCACATGACCTAAATGCGGATCGGGAATTGCGAATATTTCTGTAATATCCTGTAGATCAGATACGGTAATCCATATCTTAAACAGTTTTGCCTTTTTATCGGGATCTATGGCATACTTATCAAAAATCTTATTATTCTCTTCTAAATATGTCTTAAAACGTTTAATTTGGATTTCCATATAAGTATTTATGTTATATCACAATGTTTTATAGGTTTAATGGCTCTGATATTAAAGTACCATCAGTTATTTGCTTTTCAATTTCCTCTGCAGTCCCTTTGAGATCTGCCGCCTTAGAATTTCTATCCGCAACGCCACCACAAAATGATATTTCATAAAATATGGCATATAATAACTCCATAAGAGTTATACGGGGTTTATGTGTAATTTTTTCATCGTTATAGCTGGATTTACCTTCATGAGTTGTACCATACCTTGATATATACATAATATCATTAATTTTGATCTCATAGTCATATAACTTGAAAATAGGGGTAAACTCAATAGCATAGTTCTCTATGTAATTCTCTATTTCTTCCGTTGTAAGTCCACCATATTTCTTTACATCATCACCACATCTACCCTTTTTACCCACACCATCAAAGCTCCAGTAATTACCATATGAAACTTCATCATTAAAATTATGAGCATCTCCTATCCATGACAACCTCAGAAAATCAATGTTATCATCATCCGGTGCAAATGGTAACTTTGACTCATCACAGAATTCCTTTATATAGTTACATTGTAGAAGCTGTTGTAATACAGGCAAAGGGATCTTAGAGTTCTCACATGCATCAAGAACATCTTTTAGTGTAAAAACTACAGTAGTATCTACACTACGCATAAGATCCTCGTAATCAAATACTAACGAATTTGTTATTTTTAAATCATTCATAATTACCAATATGATACCTTGATATATAAAATAAATCAAGATATTTTCATTAATATTAATCCAAATACCGCCAAAACCAATCCACACCAATTAATCATAGTAAATCCAGTCCCACACTTAAGAAATATAAAACATCCTGTAAATACTACCACAAGTATTATATCATAAAGTATAGAATCGAACAATAGGTTCTTTGATATTTTAGTAACCCAGATCCATAACAATGCACCTATAAGACTACCTAAAAATAGATATATGCTACTATATGGTACATTGTTATTGTTAAGCTTTGAAAAATAAGCATTAGAACAACATACCAATATTAATATTATAACCCAAATATAACTCATGGAAGCCTTTGTGTCTTCGTAATAAACTGTGGACGCTTTACTTCTTGTGGACCTTTAATTACAATTCCTAACCTAACACATAACGGATCTTTAACATATGCTTCTTTATCGATCCAACGGTCATAAAACTCTTTCTTTGTAAGATATGGACGTTTACCCTTAATACTGGGATCTTCGAAATATATATGATTTTTATCAAAACCAATAGCAACTACATAATGACCATCTCTTAACTTATTATATCCTTCTTTTGCCTTTTGTGGATCTTTATGGTTACTCCATGCTTGTATAGCACATATTACTGGTATCTTTCTGAAGATATATGTAGTAAGTTGGTTTATGGTCATATTCTTTTTTACGGTTGCATTGAACCCTAGTTGTATTGCAGCTTTGGCTATATCTTCTGGATGTGCCCCTTTCGTTTTACCAGACTTACACAAGGTTTTAAAGGCAGCTTCATTATCAAGGTCTTTTCCATAATACTTTGCAATAGAACGTAATGCAACAGCTCCGCAGGTATAATCCGTCTGTTGTCTTGAACTGGGCAGATTTATATAGATATGTTCAAGTACAAGCTCCGTTTTTTCTGCTATATATTGACGAAAAGACATCATAATACCCTCGATATTAGTATTTATCAAAAAAAGTATACAAAATTATCTATTTTTGGTACATTATAGACATGAAATATTATAAATTGAATCTAGACCATAGTATTACGGAGATACCAAGGGATGAATACCATAACGCTGGTATTAAAAAGATAGTAAGAAGTAGCAGGGGTGATGTTGATGTAAGTACAGTATTCCTTGGTATGGATTATGACGGTGCCATGGGTATATTCGAAACGATGATATTCGGTGGTCCTCATGATCAGGAGTATTGTGTACGTGCATCGACTTATGACGAGGCAATACAAGAACATATAAAGGCATGTAAAGTTGCCTATGATAATTATGATGATAATGAAATCTTTATAGATATGCTATGAATAATACAGAATATATATTGGCAGAAAATCTTCAGTGTGGACTTCGGTACTTGAAGCGAGAGAATGAAGATAATAAATCTTATTATTCGTTTTATCAACCCGTTAATAAAAGATGGTATTTATTATTCAAAGGAGAGGTACCAATATTACTAGAGAACCATAAATATAAAATAATATCAGAAGAAGAAATGGATCGCTATATATTCACGGAGAATTTATAATGGATGAAGTGAAATACAATGAAACTCAATACGAGTATTACATATGGGAAGGGAAGGCTAATTTTTGCCCCGATTATGAAATGTTAAGAAAACATAAATACCATACGCTTTATGAAGTGTATGAAGATGGACAATGGAAAGAGACACGATCAATAATACTACCATTTTTAATTAGACCTGCGACTAACGAAGAACTTGAAAACTTGCGTTTTTCAGAATGTTTATAAATATTATAAATGAATATAACAGAGAGAGTTGATAAATTAACACATATACCACCAGAGTATCTTAAGAGTTTAGTTCCTTTACCAAAGTCGGTTAAACTAGAACTTACAAACAATTGTGATTTAGGATGTAAGTTCTGTGCCTGTTCTAATAAAGATCGTAAGACCGGCAACATGGACTGGGAATTGTTTATTAAAATAACGCATGAACTAAAGTCAATAGGACTCGAAGAATTGGGTTTGTTTTATTTAGGTGAAAGTTTCCTTTATAACGTAGAAGGAGAATGGGCATTACCCCAGGCTATAGACTATGTTAAGAACGTATTAAAATTTAAACAAGTATTTCTTACAACAAACGGAGTATCAGCAAACGAAGATAAACTAAGACAAGTAATAAGCAAGGGTCTTGATTCATTAAAATTCTCATTTAATTATGCTAATAAACAACAGGCTATAGATATATCACAGAGAGACATATACGATAAATTAATTAGTAATATTAAACTAGCCCGTAAAATACGAGATGAAGTATATCAGGATACTGGACATTACTGCGGCTTGTATGCATCATCTATAAAGTATAATTCAGATCAGATAGAACTAATGTCTGAGGCTATTAACGAAATTAAAGAGTCTATCGACCAACATTACTGGATTCCTTTCTGTAATCAGGGAGGTAATAAAACCGAAATCCAAACTGAAGTATCGGGTAATATAGGAAGATTAGATAATCCAGTAAGTCCATTACCATGCTGGTCTTTGTTTACTGGTGCTCATATTACTTACACTGGCAATGTTACTATATGTTGTTTTGACCATTCAGATCGATTTTCTATGGGGAATATTAAAGAACAATCATTTATGGATATATGGAATTCCCCCCGATTATGTGACTTAAGACGGAGACATTTAAACAAAGATGTTTCTAATACTATTTGTGAGAGGTGTATTAATGGATAAAATAGGTATAATTGATGATATGAAGTATTGTCCTAGGTGTAACAAATTTTTATCATTGAGTTTATTTATAATGCGTAGAACATATTCATGTTATTGTAGAAAATGTACTAATGAAATACACGCTGAATATGTTACTGATAATATAGATATAAGTATAAGACGTATAATATTCGATTCAAATAGAACCGATAGGGGTCATTATGATAAGAATGGTGAATTAATTAAATGCATTGGTGGTGACTTAGATTTTGAGATCGTTAAAGAACAGATACTGGATCAAGGACAGAAATGTGAATACTCCGGAATAAAATTTGTTTATACCCCAAGATCACCATATCTAGTAAGTGCTGATAGAATTGATAATAATCTCCCCCATACGATGGATAATGTAAAATTCGTATGTGCAATTGCAAATTTTATGAAAAAGGAATATTCATTTGAAGATATGCTTAATTATTGTTTAGTAGTAGCGGATAAGAGAAAAGCAGAAGCTTTGGGTACTTATATACCAATAACCACTAATATAGAATTAAGTCCAATGGAAAAAATTAGAAACCAACAAATGCATAAGTTTATTAGGGCTTCTGGTGGTGACTTAAAAATAAGAAGTGTTTCGTTTATAAGTAAGAAAACTGCATTAACAAGAATTAACGAAAAGTCTTACTGTACCGACACTAGATATGATTTAACCTATGAATGGTATGATGCAGAATTAATAAAGGGGGATAGAATATCTGGATTACCTTTTGTATTTAAAAAAGGACATCCATTACGTCCAAGTATCGATAGAATAGATCCAATGAAGGGATACACACAGGATAATGTTCAAGTAGTTGCCGCTATATATAACTATGGTAAGAACAAATGGGACGATAACACAATAATGGACTTTATTTTAAAACTGGCAGAATTCCAAACAAAAAAGAATATAAATAACCTAAAAAATGATATAATACACTATATGCATAAATTACATGATAGGAAAGGATATAAATGAATAAAATAACGTTTGAATTCCATAAGTCCACATTTGCTCAATATGAACCAGATTACGTAAACATGACAATACCGGAAGATATGCCCCAGGAGACTAAACGTCAAATAATGAGATTAATTATCCAAAAGTGCATGGATGTATTATCTGCGAGATAATATGGACGGATATCTATATTACTATACACCAATGGACCGTGCGGCTCAAATATGGCGTATAAATCTACATGATAAACGATGGGAGCGTTATACAACCGGTTATGGGTATGCATATCCACGATCGACATATAAATGGTATTCATGGGACGGATTCCCACCTTATGTA
>Ga0316608_1001094_pt1 | contig 11215 bp, 10 predicted proteins | sample MIS2016152B_MG_FD_207673 | JGI IMG/M metagenome (GOLD analysis project Ga0316608, IMG submission 207673) | Microbial mat bacterial communities from Middle Island sinkhole, Lake Huron, Michigan, United States - MIS.2016.152B | ecosystem: Environmental > Aquatic > Freshwater > Lake > Sediment... | reverse complement strand
AATCACAAGCCTATAATCAAGGAATCTGATCAAAGATTTATCTGCCACGAAAAGCAATTTCTATTACACAGAGTTTCACAGAGAAGTCACAGAGTTTCACAGAGAAAAATTAGGGAATAGGGAAAAGTGAATACTGAAAATCACAAGCCTATAATCAAGGAATCTGATCAAAGATTTATCTGCCACGAAAAGCAATTTCTATTACACACGAGTTTCACAGAGAAAAAATAATGTAGAACAAAATCAAATAGCATGATAAAAGGTATCTCTTTCAACTGGAATACGGCCCGCTTTCTCTATGAATTTCTTTATTTCGTCATAAGACATGCTCGGACTTTGATCTTTTGCCCCCGCCATAGAATAGATTTTGGTCGAATTCTCAATAGTTCCATCCATATCATCAACACCAAAGGACAATGCCAGTTCTGTATCTTCTTTTCCCAGCATGACCCAGTAGGCTTTTAAGTGTAAGATATTGTCTAAAAACAATCTTGCAACAGCATAATTCCGCAAATCCTCTATCAAAGGAATTTCATGCACCGATGACAAATTATTGTTTTTATTTTTAAATTTCAATGGAATAAATGCCTGAAAGCCCCCTGTCTTATCCTGCAATTCCCGCAATCTATTCATGTGATCAACTCGGTGTTCATATTTTTCGATATGACCATAAAGCATGGTGGCATTAGATAAAATATCCAGTTCGTGTGCTTTTTTATGAATTTCGAGCCAAATTTCACCACTGGTTTTATCCTGACAAATTTGTTTTCTTACTTCGGCATCAAAAATTTCGGCGCCTCCGCCAGGCAATGAATCTAAACCATTGCTTTTTAATAATTTCAAGGTTTCTTCTATCGAAATTTTTTCCAATTCTGCCAGATATTCAATTTCGACCACAGTTAGCGCTTTAATCTGAATTCCGGGTTTAATTGCCTTGATATTTTGGAATAATTTGCAATAAAATTCAAGATTGTACTTGGGATGAACGCCCCCGGTTATATGAACCTCTGTAACAGGCTGATCAGCATAAAAATTTACTTTTTCTAAGACCTCATGCATTTCCAATTCCCATGCGCCCTCTTGTCCCGTTTTGCGATAATATGAACAAAACTTGCAGTTATAAAGGCAAACATTTGTGGGTTCAATATGAAAATTCCGATTGAAAAATACCTTCTCTCCATGCAATTTTTTTCTTTTTTTGTTGGATAGGAATGCCAATACTTCCAAAGGAGCTTTTTCGTATAGAAAAATAGCGTCAACAGAACTTAATCTTGCATTGTTTATAAGTTTATCAATGATGATTTTCATTTCATTATTCGAATCATCATATAGCTTTTCGATGAAAAATTTTTCTATATCCATTTTAATTCATTTTTTTTTATCTTTGGTAAATAAAAAACTACCATTATGTTTATCTCAGTAAGACAAAAACTCATCTTGTTTGTGGTAGGGGCAAACATACTTCTCTCCATTATTTTGGCAATCTCTATATATAACGTAACCTACAATTCCTACCTGAAAAGTTTTTTTTCGAATAAATTAAATCTTGCCCGAACCATAGCACTTTCTATCGATGGAAACTACCACGGGAAAATGCGAAGCCAAGATGCCAAAAAAGAACAGGAATACAAAAGATATTTGAATTATTTAAACGAGGTAAAACAAAACGATGAATATATATCTTATTTATATACATTGGGTTATGACAGATTGTACAACCAGTTTTATTATACCTTTGATGCTGATTTGGCACAAGAAAATATTCTCTGGATCGAAACCCCGCTCCTTAAAATTGAATTCCATTTTGGCAAAGATTCTATGTTCTTCATGGAAAACAATCGAGTGTATAAAAATGATTTCAAACTGAAAATTAAAGACAAAAAAATTCATGTTCAAAGTCAGAAAACAGACAGTTCAATCAATTTGCTCCTGGATGGAAAAGTTTTTGCTTCGGTACTTTCGGTAGAGCAAGCTAAAGTTCGTTTTTTCGAGTGTCTATTAGATTCGGGCAATACCTATTGTAAAACCCAAATTCAAATAAAAGAACAAAAATTGGAGGCTGTTGTGAGCCTGAGTATTACAGGAGAATCTGTTTCTGATCCTGGCGTCCCGATGCAAGATGATTCCTTGGCAATGGCCAATTTGAAAAAAATATTTTACAAAGGAAAAGATCACATAGACACCGTTTTTATTGAGTCTATTTATGGAAAAAGCATATCGGCTTATGGTATTATCAAAGATTCCAAAAACGAAACTACAGGTCTGGTTTGTATCGAAATATTAGAAAACGAATTGGCAAAATTCCGATCTAAGATCACGAGAACTGCCATACTTATAACTTTAGGCTCTTTGGTTTTGTTGATCATTCTTTTGCCTTTGCTTTTTGAGTTTATCATTATTATTAAGGTAAGAAAACTCAAAGGTGGAATTGATCAAATAGCCAAAGGAAATTTGGATACCAATATTCATATTAGTTCCAAAGATGAATTTGAGTTACTGGCAAATGGATTCAATGGTATGAGCCACAATCTAAAAATTTCTTACGAAAATTTGAAAGATGAAATTGCCATTTCTACAAGTTTGCATAAAAATATTCAGGCACCGTTTTTCGAAACCAACAAAGAAGGCATGATAACTTATATCAATGCCGAGGCTGCCAAAATAATAGGTACAGAAATTCAAACGGTACTTCATCAAAAGAAAGCTTTCGAAATTTTTGGTCATAAACAGCAAATTCTCGATACCCTTTTGGGTGAAACCTATTTGAATTTACAAACCAGCCTTTTGGGAAAAAAAGGCGAAAGAATTCCAGTCATCATGAACTCTGGAACTATAAAGAACAGAAACAGCGAAATCATTGGCGCTTTTGTGATGTTCACTGATTTGAGCGAGTTAACAGAGCTAAAAGATCTTAATAACAAACTGACAGAAACCAATAGAACCATTACGGAACAAAATCAATTGATTAGTAGTCAAAAAGAAGAGCTTCAAACACAAAATGATGAAATTTCTGCTCAAAAAACTTTGGTAGAAGAAACCAATCTTGAGCTAAATATTGAAAAAAGCAAAGTAGAAAAGAGCAAAAGGAAGATTTTGGACAGCATTATTTATGCTGAAAGAATTCAGTATGCCATTTTACCTGAAATTGCGCCTATAGAAGAATATTTTACGGAGACAATGCTTTTGTTTCTCCCTCGCGATATTGTGAGTGGAGATTTTTACTATTTCTCGAAGTATGATAAACATTTGATTATTGGTGCAGCAGATTGCACTGGTCATGGCGTACCGGGAGCTTTCATGAGTGTGCTGGGTGTGACGTTGATGAACGATATTGTTAATGTTTCCGAGAATAATCAATGTCATGAAGGTGAGTTTCAATGCAAAGAATGCAAGAGATTAAAATTTTGTCCTGCCAACATACTGAATCAACTCAGATATAGTGTAAAAACGTCCTTGAGCCAAACAGGAGCACAAGGAGAATCGCGCGATGGAATGGATATAGCACTATGTTCCATAGATACACAAAATTGGATTTTGCAGTATGCCGGTGCTCATCATCCTTTCTATTTGCTGAGGAATGGCGAATTGATAGAATATCGTGCAGATCCTATGCCCGTAGGAGTGCATCGCCGGGAAGATCCTTTCACAAATCATGTAATTCAGTTACAAAAAGACGATACTTTTTTCATTTTTTCTGATGGATATTGTTCTCAATTCAACGAAGAAGGCATCAAAATGAAGCGGGATGATTTTAAGGAAATTTTAATCCAAAACATAGAACTTCCCCTGAACGAAATCAAAGTGAAACTTCTGGAATATTTTTATGCCTACAAAGGAAAAAGCGATCAAATTGATGATATTCTTTTGCTGGGTTTTCGGGTGTAGGTGGGGGGAGAAGGAATTATCATTAAATCTTGAATCTGCAGGATCTTTTCAATTCAAGTAATAAACAATAATTCGTGTGATTCTTGTAATTTGCGGGCAAACAAACCATAAGTTGAATTACGATTTTTGATTTTATGAAAATGCATTACATTTGCCGTCAAATTTGAATTTAATATATCAAGAAAATGGCAAATAAAGTTGATTATACAGAGGAGCTTCAGCTTGATTTTGGAAAGGATAATACCGATCTGCTACCTGTTGTTACACAGGATTTCAATACCAAAGAAGTTCTCATTCTGTCTTTTGCAAATAAAGAAGCTTTCGAAGAAACTGTTCGCAGTGGTTATGCGACCTATTACAGTCGCAGTCGCAATGAATTATGGAAAAAAGGACTAACATCAGGCGACATGCTTAAAATTGAAGAAATTAGAGTAAACTGCATGCAAAACAGCTTGCTTTATTTGGTTACGCCTATGGGTAAAGGTGCTTGTCATGCAAAAAAAGAAAATGGATTGCCCTACAGCACATGTTATTATAGAAAAATCTCTGAAACAGGTACTCTTCAATATGTGATTGATCCTCTGTCTTAAAGTATTCAAATTCTTAAAAAAATCAAAGCAAATATAAAAATCGATGGAAAACGAAATACTACGTATAGGTATGCCATCTGGCTCACTGGCCAGTGCTCAGAGAGGTGGTAATTTAATCAAACTTTTGGATGATGCTGGCTTCAACACCATGGGGTATGATGAGGGGGGTCCTACAAAATTCAAAACCGTAAATTTTATGTATGGTTGGGATGGAAGACCACAGGAATTCGGATCACAATTATGTATAGATGAATTGGACGTAGCCATTTCGGGTGATGATTGGATACGAGAGAGAGTGATAGAATTTGAGTATGAATACAATGTCGAAGTTCATTTAGAAAATGTACTTCCGCTCAAACGCGGCAAAGTGAAACTTGTTGGTATCATTCCCGGCGAAAGTGTGCATAATCGTATTGAGGATTATTTGACAGAAATAGCAAGCAAGTCAAGCATCATCACGGTCGTTTCGGAGTTGCCTTATTTGGCTTTAGATTGGATGAAAAAGAAAATTGAATCGGCAAATCTAACTTCAAAGTTTTCGGCATTTTCGGTTCAAAAATACAAAACTCCATCTAAGATCAAATCGGGTGTGGTCATTTACGAAACCTGGGGTAAAACCGAAGCCAAAGTAAAAAATGGCGGTGCTCATTTAGGCGTAGAAATTACACAATCGGGTAGCAGCATTCGTAGTTATGGGTTAAAAATTGTGGATACTGTGATGGAATCGCAAGCAGGAGTCTGGATCAATCCCAAGGTAAAAAGTAATCCACAAAAATTGGAATTACTGAAAATGTTTTTGATCAATATTTATGGTTCATTGAATGCCGAAAACAAAGTGTTGGTTGTGTTCAATGTTCCCAATCGCTATAATGAGGTCATTAAGGAATATTTGATAGAAAATAATCTTTTTGCCGACGAACCTACCATGATAGCTGGCAAAGATTATACTCAATTTAATATTCAGGTTGATGCTGCCGACACCCATTTGCCTATATCCAGAATTCGATACGAATTGGCGAAAAGACAGGCAAAAAACATCGATACGATTCCTATTTTATCTTCAATTCAGGGAATTGATGTATTAAGTAAATTGTCATAAGTTTTGTAATTTGGAATTGTTTTCATATTTTTGATTGGTAATTTAAAGAAAAACAATAAACGTTACGACTATGATCAAATTCCTATTTGACAAATTCAGAGATGCTCCTATCGTGGGCACACCTATTAAGCTTGCTTATGTTGGTTACTTGGTAAAAGGAATCATCAATGATGGCAAACACAGCAATTCAGCCTCTGAATTGAAAACTCTTTCTGGAGACGAGCTGGAAACTGCCTTGAATGATCAGGCAAACGGGCTTTGGGACGATAATATCACTCCTCAAATTACCCAATACAGCATTCCCGAAAGTTTGGTTGCTCCTGTGAAGGAAAAAGCGATCGCTAAAATTGTTGCGAAACTCCGTGAACAAATCGGCCAAAAAGTTGAGCAAGTTGTCGAGAAGAAACTGTAAAACCAAAAAGAGGCTGCAGAATTAAAATTCATCAGCCTCTTTTTATTTTTTTCCTATCCAAATTAAGGTTGTTTTTTCACTGGTTTTTTCAAGTCCTTATAACCTATCAATTTTATTTTTTTGCTTCTCACGCGATCTTTGACTCCTGGATCTGTAAATACTTTTGTAACATCTTCTCTTTCTTGACCTACAGTATTGTAGCCCTTATGTCCTAAAGAAGTCAATTCTCTTGAGTTTAACCCGGGGTGATCAATAAACATGTGTACACCAGGTTGTAGATTATCAATGATTTTCATGAATTTTTTCAATTTCATTTCATAAGAAGGAATTTGAGAAAATCCATCCATATTTTTTACATTGTAATCATTGGTAACATAAGTTAAATTAAATTCATTTGCAAGCTTTTTGAATATGGTTTCAACGCGTGGATCCATATAGTCGCAACCCATGTGAGCCGAAATGTGGCTGGTTTGAGGGATTAGCTTAACTCCCAATTCAATTTGTGCTCTCAACTCACGTTCTACTTCGGTAATGCTCCAGTTTTTCTCTAATAGAGCAGCACTTGAAGGATAATTTTTGTTAGGCCAGATAAAATGATGGAAATACCCTTCATCATCTACCAGACTTGGAGCACACGTGAGCGGACGCCATCGAATATCATCCCATTCGCTGGTAAGTACAAGGTGAATCCCAACATCGAGACCAGGATTTTCGTTACATAGCCTTGCAGCTTGAGTAAACCAAGCACATGGAACCATAACCTCAACAGATGTCATTATACCTTCTTTGTAGGATTTTATACAAGCATCATTGGATGAATTTGTGCTTCCCATATCATCGCCTCTAATAATGAGAAAAACTTCATTTTGATCAGTTTGCCCCGATGCCAAATAATGCAAAGACATCAAACAAAATAGTAAAATGACTCTAAACATCTTTTATATTTTTTTAGTTAAACAAAAATTTTAAGATCTATTATATACAACTAGCTTCAATCAAATTGGAATTCAAAATTTTTTTAAGATGAACCAGTTTGAATTTGGTACATTGTGAAAAGACTTACAAAAAAAGTGCCTGTTTTAGTTCACCGGCATATACAATAAAGTCTTAATCTCATCGCAAAGAAAATAAAATATTCTGAAACAATGGGTAAATTCGAGTTTTTTATTCAAATCGAGCTTCCAAAATACGAATGAAAATTGATTAAATAATTGTATTTGAATATATTGTAAATTATAATTGAATGATTTCGGAAAATTAGCTGAACGTAAGAATGTTTTTTCCTGAGTTTTGGGGCAAATGAAACCCAGTTGTCAGATATTTTTACTTTTTTAGAAAAACGAATTAAAATGTGAAATGACAAAAAAGATTTTGTAAATTTTCACCTAAGTGAAAAAAAATAAATAATATAGACCAAATGGTTTTACAAACACCTAATTATAACGAAGTAGAAGAATTATTCATTGTTCATTATTAATTATTCATTACTAATGCCCCCTCAAAAAATAAGTCCTGCAATATGAAGGACTTATTTTTTGTTTAGCTTATAGATCATACATATATGGTTGTTGAACTAAACCTTCGGTAAAAAATGAAAAGAATAAAATATCTATATCAATAATATGAAAATCAATACAATGATTTTGGTTCGATCAATGATGTATATAGTTACCCGCAAAAGAACTACCCTGATGCAATAGTTGGAAAAGCAGTCGTATTGACTTATAATTGGTATGCCAATTCTGTTATTACTGTAGTAACAAATACCTTTGTTTATATCAGCACGAATACCTGGAAAATTGCAAATACTTATACTGCTGACAATTATAAGGCCATGGGACAAACTTATCCGAACTTTAGTAGCACTACTGACGCTAAAAATATCATTCCTATCTATCTGAAAAACTCTTTTCTTCCTTATGCCAAATCAGGCGATTATGTTTTGATACAATATGCCGTTTATAGTTCTTCCACAAAAAGTACAAGCCAATATGTTTTACCTTATACATATAATGGAACTATTTGGTCGGCAGTAAACTCTGTCAACCCTGCTACAATTGTTGTTAATTATGATGGTACAATATGGAAATTTCCACCACAGGTTAAAGTCGAATTCTTTAATGATGCCGCTCCTGCCAATGCCATCAGCTATACTGTGACAAATGCAGATTATACTCTGGTAGGAAATAAATATGCAGACTTCGACAGAAGACCTGGACAAACCGAAGGAGATGATAATGTATTTCTTGGTAAAATTGCAACAATATTAAAAACACGCTTAGCGGCTTCCATTGCCATAGGACAGATATATGCAGTAACTTACGCCGATTATTCGGGTTCAAATCCTCCCCCTAACAAAACGGTGTATGTGAAAGTGATTCCCCTTTAGTGCCTAACATTTTAATCAATATAGATAGTAGCACCCCTGAACAGTTTTGTTCCGGGGTGTTTTTTCAAATACAATCACCATTGACCGACTAAATTTTATAAAAATATTCGATTCAGAACTCCTGCAGATATGTTAAATATTAGGAGTTTATCAAAGTCAATTCGCAAACCTAACTGTTTTTCGATATGACTATTATTCATTATTCCTAATTGAAACATATCTAATATTTTATACCTATTTTTCTTTGTCCTTTTTTTTTGAGTCAAAAGAACGAAAAATTCAAGAATATAACAACGGACTGGGTTTTTCAGAATTGTCCAAAATAATAGACAAATTGCTTTGTATCTTTCTGAAAACATTGTACTTTAATAATATACATAGATCTGTCATTCATTTCGGCCAACATGGAATTATGCGATCCATTATCTTCGCCAACCCGCTCAAACGAAATACCTTCGATTAGATGCCTTGATTTTGGGTTGATTATACTTCATTCTATTCGTAGTGATTGTTATATTATTGTGTTTCACCACTATCAACATTTGATTCAATAACGCTTTGAATTGTTGTCGAAACATTGTCCATAAAATCTAATCCCGTTAAATTTTCTATGGCATCTACACTAACGCGATAGTAATGCCAAGGTTGATCTGAAGCTGTTTGGCTATTGGGAATTAAAACAGCAATAACTCTGGTTGCATTGGTGATTCGGCTCAAATCGCTGCTCCCTTTGGGCATAACCACAATAATCTTCCATATTTTCTCTGGAACAACAATTCCATTTCCGATCGTTGTTTTGAAGCCAGCAGACCCGATTCCACCCTGACCATAAGGACCGCTTATGATATATAACTCGTTGCCAGCGTTTACCAAAGAGCGAGAGTAGGATTCGAGGTTTTCCCAAGGTATCTGATTATTGTTGGGGGCTTGGGGGATCATGTTGGTCATTAAAAAAGTTGCAGAATTATTGATTACAGAACTTGTTCTGTCCGCCGATGGACATAAATGACCTCTATCAAAGCCGAAACCCGAGAAATCACCACTTTGCACCTCATACCAATCTGAGGGTAAGGCATCTGCACGAAAATCATCTTGGCGGGGAGTACTGCCAAAATCAGTCGAGGTTAAGTGCCAACTTGTCCAATTTGCGGTTTGTTTTGAATTATTATAGGACAAACAGTATTGAGGCTTAACCATCAGGTAATTATTTGCATTTATGATATTGCTCGAAGCATCATTGATATTGCCTAACAGCATGTGGCCATCTTCTCCATCCGGTATTACAACAATTGTATCTTCGGGGGTAACATTGGTATAATCTGAAACCGCAAAATCATCTATATTGATTCTATTGCTGCCACCTCCCGTTTTTCGAATTTCAAAGCGGTGATTTTTTGTATCATTGATATTAAATTTAATGGTAATAAGATCTGTGCTTTCTGAATTGATCGTATTTCCAATCTTTTTCCAAGTAGAACCACTGTTGATGGATGCCCAAAGTTCCCAAGTACTGCTGCCGTCATTTCCATAAATAGCATGCTTGACCTGCACGGTTCCTGCACCTTTGGCTTTGTCAAACAACATAGTGATTTTGCCGGTATTTCTTATTCTGATTGATTTTGAACCGGTCTTACGATCTTCGGGAGAAGAACCGATCAATGCATCATCAAAATACCATGATCCAGAAGGAAGACTAAGCGAACTTGGTGAATATGCTGTTTTGGCTGAATTTTCAAATTTTTCCCACAAGCTTGCTTTGATCGGATCTACTTGGGATGTATCCGATGATTTATTTTCGTCTGGTTGAAGATCATCATTTTCTTTTGAGCATGAAAAGAAAAATGATGCACAGACAAAACCGCTTATGAACAATAGTAATCGACTTTTTCTCATGGGAGTATATGTTAATTTTTAGCTTTGCAAGATATTATAATTTTAACTTGAAATGATTAATTATATTTCAAGAATTGATTAAGTTAATGAAAAATTTGAAATTATTGTATAAAAATTTTTTTGGTCACTATTTTATTGCCATTGTTTATTCTCACAAGTATGACTCCACTGAATTCTATAGAAAATTCATTATGGTTGCTTGCTAAATTGTAGTTTGCAATTTTTCTACCAAGCAAATTATATATCTCAGCAACGCAATTTCCATAAAAATTATTCTCAATGTCGATAGTCAAAATATTACTGCTAGATTTGATTGAGGTTCGCCTTCTTGAATAATATAAACAGTTCCCAATTTTATCACTTTGAACTTTTGCAGTTTGTAGGGCAATATTGGAAACACTTTGTGTGTTTGCAGTTACAATAGGGAGCACACCATCGTTTATGCTTATTGCGTTTGTTCCCTTGCTTGAAATATTTCCTGAAGCATCTACTGCATAAGCGTAAAATGTTCCAAAGTTTAATCCGTTGGTAGAAATGCTAATATCTGTGTTTTCTAGCACTTACGCTTGCTTTAGCGCACTGATTTCCTGTTACTGCAGCTTCCAAATCAACCAAAGTTGTTTGGCTAATACCGCTAAGAATAATATATACATTTCCGTTGTTGGCACTACTTTGTACCGTTTCACTTTGCCCGGCAGTATTAGAGGCTACTTGAGCTGCGGCAGTTACAACAGGTGAAACATTTATTGCATTTGCTCCTTTAGGAGATATAGTACCAAATTGATCCGCCGAATTCGTATATATTGGCCAGAATTTTTTTTATTTCCTTAAATCCGCAAGATAATTTATAAGTACATTAATATAAGACTTTTACAATCAAAATCTTTCACTTATTTGAGTGAAAGAAATATCGAAAAATATTATAAAAAAGACGGTAAATGTTTGGT
>Ga0316608_1001093_pt1 | contig 11220 bp, 10 predicted proteins | sample MIS2016152B_MG_FD_207673 | JGI IMG/M metagenome (GOLD analysis project Ga0316608, IMG submission 207673) | Microbial mat bacterial communities from Middle Island sinkhole, Lake Huron, Michigan, United States - MIS.2016.152B | ecosystem: Environmental > Aquatic > Freshwater > Lake > Sediment... | reverse complement strand
CAGCAGGCGATCGATTCTCCAAATTTTTCAAGTGGTTAACTACAATTATGTACGTGAGATCTATGACAAACATCCGCCATTGTGCTTAAGTCGATCAGCCAAATGGCTGTACTACAAATCACATTGGTAGCAAACGCGACACTGTTTTGACTACCGTGCAGATCTCTTGGTCTCAGGACTTACCCAAAAAGACTCAAGAAACCGGGTTTCTTAAGGAAAATTTAGCTTTTTAATTCTTCAATTCTCGAATCTCAAATCTCAAATTCTTAGGATTCCATTTTTGATAAAACATTAACATCTTTTACCCGATTCTTTTATAAAGAAAGAGTTAAATTATGGATTAAGATAAGATTTATGTTAATCACAGACCGATCATTGCAATTTTGTTGATTCTCTGATTTTGTCCAGGGATCAGTCAATAAGGCTCCGTAGCAGCTTATAGTTTTACCTAGGTACTGGCTTGGTACCAAAAGTACAAGGCCGATACGCCTCGACAGCATAGGCTTCTAGTACGATTGATTACATCTAAAATCAAAAGGAGTGGCGAAAATGAGCACCAGCAGCAATTCAACAGAAATCAAGTTCGGAACCGACGGGTGGCGCGGACTTATCGCCCATGACTTTACTTTTGCTAATGTGCGTAAAGTAACGCGGGCGATCGCCAGTTATCTCGAAACAGCTTACACAAAAGACCGCCCAGTTCTAGTATCATACGATACCCGCTTTCTGGCAGACGAATTCGCCCGCACCTCCGCTGAGATCCTCGCAGATTTGGGATGGACAGTCATGGTGGTCGATCGCGATTGCCCCACACCAGTTATTGCCTACAGCGCCAAGCATTTAAACTCCGCCGGAGCCCTGATGTTCACGGCTTCACACAACCCCGCACCTTACTGCGGCATCAAATACATCCCCGACTACGCGGGCCCGGCTACCCCGGAAATTACTGATACAATTGTAGCAAATATTGCTGGTGCTTCTGATGCCCCAGCGATCGGCAACCACAACGATCGAATCTCTAGTTTTGACCCGAAACCCGAATATCTCAAGTTTCTCTATACCTTGATCGATGTCGATCGCATTCGATCGGCTAAATTGAAGGTCAAGTACGATGCTCTCTATTCCACTTCTCGCGGCTATCTCGACCTGGTTTTGGAACACTGCGGCTGCGATTTGGAGAGTTTTCACACCTACCGCGACGTGCTGTTTGGCGGCGGAATGCCGGAGCCCAAGGGCGAACAATTAGTTGAGTTAGTCGAAGCTGTTAAAAAAGATTCAGCAGATTTGGGCTTGGCGACGGATGGCGACAGCGATCGCTTTGGGATTGTTGACGAGTTGGGAAATGTCTTGACTCCAAATACTGTGCTATTGCTGCTGGCGCGTCACTTGGTCAAGAATAAAGGCTTAACAGGGGCGATAGTCCGTACCGTCGCCACTACCCACCTCTTGGACAATTTAGCCGCCAAATACGGTTTGACAATCTACGAAACCGCAGTCGGCTTTAAATACATCGGCGAAAAAATGCGAGAAACAGCCGTACTCATCGGCGGCGAAGAATCCGGCGGTTTGAGCGTTTTAGGCCACATCCCCGAAAAAGATGGGATTTTGGCTGATATGCTGGTCGCAGAGGCGATCGCCTACGAAGGCAAACCCCTTTCTCAGCTAGTCGAAGAAGTCATCCACGAAGCCGACGGCCCCCTGTACAACCAGCGTCTTGACTTGCACCTCGAAGACGCGCACAAAGCAGCCGTTTTAGCCTCTTTTACCAACAACCCGCCCTCGGAAGTAGCTGGTATTGGTGTTAAGGAAATCGGCCGCAAAGACGGAATTAAGCTCTATCTTGAAGACGGCGGCTGGATACTTTTGAGGCCTTCAGGGACTGAACCTTTGATGCGCGTTTACATGGAAACAAATTCAGTGGAAAAAGAAGCCAAAATCGCCGCACACATGAAACAGGTAATTGCTCAATTAGAACCTGTGTGAACTCCCACTCTTTTCAACACCCAGGCTTACCCCTTGAGTTAGAAAATGCCAAGATTTAGGCAGCAAATATAATTATAAGGTGTGCAGTGCACACCTTATACCAAATAAATTCCGATCTACACTCCCTTTCTTTTCTTTTCTTTTCTTTTCTTTTCTTTTCTTTTCTTTTCTTTGTGTCCTTCGCGTCTTCGCGGTTTATTTGAAAAATCAAAAAACTATATATAGCAACCGCCAAGGCTGTTAAGGCGATGAGAGTCATTGCTCCCTTCGACCCTTCGACTACGCTCAGGGCGACGCTCCGCTCAGGGAGCAATGACCTTCTTCGCCTTGGCGACTGCTATATTTGTAATACAATTGGATTCCTGGCAGTTGGAAAATTTTATTTTTATGAAGTTAAAAAAAAACCTCAAAATTTCGGATATTTCCTTGACTTTTCCGAACTTCTTGTGGTATGCTACTTAATAATGGGATATTTGCAAAAATAATATTTTGACACGGATTTCGATTATGAAGCAACTATATCAGATTAACGATTGATTTGTCAACCCCTTTTATGAAAACAATTCCTTTGCTCGCCATGAGTTTTTTACTAGCATTTTTGGTCAGTGCGATCGGCATTCTCTCAGTACAGAACGCCCAGCCAGTATCCTTAAACTTTATCTGGTTCCAATCCATACAAATGCCCGTAGGAGTAGTATTAGCCATTAGCCTTAGTGCGGGATTGATCGGAGGTGCAATTCTTCAACCGCTATGGATACTTTCTGCTTCACAGCCAGTTAATAACAGAGCAGAACTGGAGGAAGAAATATAATCTGCTATAAAGAGTAAACCTGACCGTCAATCAACAGCCTCGTAATTCCCTTAGCTTGCAAATAAGGCGCTGCTTTTTGCAGCATCTTGCCATCAGGAATCTTAAAAACCCTTTGATCGCGAGTCGCAAATCGCTCAGCAACTCGGTGGTTATCAAAAACTGGCAGAGTTTTCTCGCGAATTTCGAGCGGAGGAATCTGACCTAGTTCGCCAAAAGCTTCCAGAGGCCTAGTGATTAACTCCCCAGCCCGATCGACTACCAAATAGCAAATTTTCCGAAGAGACGCTTGGCTTAATGGCAAAACTTGAATCAGCGTTTGCGCCCCAAGCTCGATCGATTCACCGGACGATCGCACACCCAGCAGACCCCCCCCAAACAGAGAGTCTTCATCCTCCAAATCCTCCCCGTCAAAATCATCTAAATCACTATCATCCTCATCCTCATCCTCATCCTCGTCCTCATCCTCGTCGAAATCGCTAAAATCTTCACCAGCTAGCAGTCCTTCTTCTGGCAGCATTGCCTTTAAGTCCTCACTCACAGCAACGTAATCACTGCGATCGCCAAGATTAGCGACCCCGGCTTCTGCTCTGTCAGAAACATCCAAAGCTGAATAGAGATCTCCTCGCTCCCCCATGTCAGCAACTGGTTCAGAGGCTGATAAAGACGGCTTTCGGATCTGAGGTCTCGAATTAGAGATTGACTGCGGAACACTCGCAGATAAAGGCTCTGAGACCCTTGGAGATGAGGAATCGTCCACTGTCACCTCCGTTGTCTCTTGAGAAATAATTGTGCGATCGGGCAAACGCTTTTGTTTTTGCTGGACACAAGATTCGTATTCCGGCTCCGACAAAGCACTCTGAAGGAGGCGCCTGACTGTCGAACTGCTCACCCCGTAGCGCTTTGCCAGAGTGATAGTATTCTCATCCGACTGTCGGTACAGCCTGATGATTTCGCGTTGATCTGAATCCGAGAGTTTTTTAGGCGTCATGCCAAGATTTCCAGCAAAAAGACCTGTCCAAGCCCAGCCTAACCGTCAACGAACTCTGAATTTGGATTGAGAGTTAATTTCAATCTGAGAAATGTCGGCGAGGGCTACAAAGCTTTTGCAAGCCCTTGGGCTTGCCAACAATCCTCAATCTCAAATCCTTAAGCAGCGCGCCGACTGCGCCTGCTTTGCCGAGAACGGGTTGAGATGTCATGTTCCAAGACAGCTCCTATTCCGAACAAAATGGCGCTGAAAACAAAAAAGACTTCCAACAAATTGCCACTTTGGTAAGTACCCTCCCCTTGAGTATCTCGCCACTTAAAGTACATATCCGCGATGTACAGCGAAAAAGTTGCAGCCGCAATCATCCGCCAAGATTGGGAAAAACGTCCTCCCCAAAACGCCAGCAGCAGTGCAGTAGCAATAATCAGCAGAAAAACGTCCCCCACGATGTAAAACAGATTGATCCCATAGGCATAGGGTGACAGTTGCTTGTCTAGTGCCATAACCCATGCGGGAGCTTGAGTTTTTTCTGCTTCTTCTGCTTCTGGTACAGACTTAGCAGCAGGCGAGGTCAATCCTTTTGCCTTTGACTTGGGCGTGTCCTTCAAACCAGGGGCTTTGGCTGTTGCTACCGTTGAATCAGGTGCAGTTTTTGTCACTACTTCCTCAGTCGATGCCGGAGCTAGCCCTAGCTTTACCCTCCAAAAGTCAGGTGCCACCACCCAGAGCGCTATCGCAATCCCGAAAGCAGCTATTGCCGATAACAGACCCCACTGCCAAATTTCTAGATTCAGCCGCTTGGAGGTAACAGCCACAACCATGCCCCCGATCAGTACCACATAGCTGCCCAGATAAAACGCATCTGCTGGGGACACGTCCGGATCCATCCGGAAGTAGAGTTCCCAAATGCCAAAGATCACGCCGCCGATAAAGTAGAACAGCATCCCCAGACCAATTCCCAGCCAGACGTTGCGCCCGCTGACCATTTGAGGGCTTTGCCAGTTCCTAAAACAGACTAGGCCCGCTCCGAAGTATGCCCCGCATTCAAATACATAGGTCCCGATCGAGTACCAAAGTGGCAGGCCCTCTTCTTGCGTGAGGGGGACGCTGAACAGCAAAAAAAACAGCAGCGCCATGACAGCCCAGACTATGCCGACTATGACTAGGGTCTGTGCTGACAATAATGTTGGTGATGTAGATGACTTTTCTGAATTGCTACTCATAGGGTTTCCATGTGTCCTATCCTGAACCTTGTGAAGGATCATTGCCTCTATGTAGGTGGCTTCCAAACGAAGTTAACAATTTGGTTGCTTTTACAAGTTGGCAATCCAACCTGCCGATCACGTACCTCCTACAGTCATGACAATTGTCTAAGCCCAATTGTCTAAGCAATTGTCAAAGATTTTTATGATGCGATCCACAACTTGTTGAGGGCCGATTGTTTGAGCCAATCGATAAACTGATTACGCTCCTGTGCTGGCATATCTTCCAGCACGTCGCTCACTCCCTCAGCAAAGTCGGTATTGCCAAAATATGATTTGCCCAAACGGTGCAGTTCTTGCAACAGGGTCTTGAGATGCTGCTCTTGCCACGGGGGGAGCTTCTGTCCTTTTAAGGGACTAACGGTTAGCCAATTTTTGATGGCATCAGGGGAGTCGGCCTGGGGGAAGTTTCCCTGCTGTAATACCTTGGCGATGTCTTTCTGAAACGATGTGGCTTGTCTTGCGCCTAGGAGGTCTTCTACATCGAAATATACTGCTTGGAGCAGCAGCAGACAAGCCTGTGCGTACAGGGGTGCTTTGGCTGCGCCTGTTTCTGTCGGTTCTTCGCCGACTAGCTGGTCTAGTCGAACTTTGCCCCAGACGCTATATCTTTCTGGCTCTTCGAGCAGCACGCAGGCTTTGCCTTTGTTGTCGGTTAAGTCCCGCCACAAGGCTCTGGCTTCTTCTGCTTGTTTGCCGTTGTATGTGCTGATTAGGCGAAATGTCTGCCCCTGATAATTGAGTATGGGGATTTGCTGATCCCGTTTTGGATGTTGAAAATTGGTGATTTCAACGTCCTGCCGTTTCAGAATAAACATGACACTGCGATTTGACTCCTGTCATTCCCGTGGTGCTGTGGTTGTAATTGTAATCTCTAATCAAGTATTTCTATTGGTGGACTTTTTGGACTAGGTTATTTTTGAGCTGCGATCGCGCTCTCCTTTTCACTTTACCCTAGTTCATGTCTTATGATCTGGTTTTTTTATAGATGTGGTTCGGTGCGATTCGTTTAACCTAAATGGGTAGAAATACCCAAGGACGGTTAGCCTAACCAACTGGTTAGTATAACTGAATACATATCTAGGTGTCGGATTCACAAGTCCCTAGTCCTAGCCCGCCAGCGGTAAAAGCATATCCCCTATCTTGTTGGATAGCAACCAACAGAGTAAAGCGGGGATAAAAGGCAGAACCTACTGGTAGCCGAAACTGGTAACTGCTGAGCAAAAGTCCCTGTGCAGCGAAAGCAGTGCGATTCGTTTGACCTAAAATGAGGTTAAAAAGCTTATGGGACGGTTAGCCTAACTGCTCAGGCAGTTAGAGACAACTGATTACATTTGTAGGTGAGATTATGTTAATCAAGTCCTATCCCTCAAGTGCCGAGGTGAAAGCGTAACCCCTAATTTATTGGGTAGCAACCAACAGGTTAAAGCGGGGTTAAAAAGCAGACTACTGGTAGCCGAATCTGGTAACTGCTGAGCAAGAATCTAAGCGTAACGAAAGTGAAGATGTGTCTAAACCATCGAAAGCTACAATGGTCAAACGGCTGAGTAAGACCAAGCCAAAAGGCAAGGATAGGCATTAGCGATTTTCTAATCGACTAATAAGCACCGCCCATAAACCCGGTGGATAGCATCACGCTAAGGATTCAAAAATGTGTAATCGGAACGAAGTAAACCCTATATATCTCTGGAGAGGTCGAAATCCAGTAAGTAGCTAACGAACGATATAAAGGGGAGGGATTGTATCAGAAGCAAAAGTCTCATCGTAATGATGTGAATAGGCTGACGGATACAAGGTAATTCCAAAGGAATCGAACAAGTAGCAATACAAATGTCTAATACGCTGAATAATCAGACGGTGGAATGGAAAGACATTAATTGGCGCTAGCTAGAATGGGTAACTTTTAAGTTGCAAAAGAGAATATTCCAAGCGAGTGAACGTGATGACGTTAAAGCAGTTCGCAAACTGCATGGATACCCTGATTAGGTCTTGGTCTGCAAAATGTATCGCAGTTCGTAGGGTAACACAAGATAACCAAGGAAAAAATACTGCTGGTGTGGATGGCGTTAAATCGTTGAACCCAAAGCAGCGTATTAACCTGGTAGGAAAGTTAAAGTTAACTGGCAAGGCAAAACCCACTCGTAGGGTTAATATTCCCAAACCAGGAACAACTGAAACCAGACCATTAGGAATACCCACAATCAACGACCATGCTTTGCAAGCGTTAGTTAAACTAGCGTTAGAACCAGAATGGGAGGCGAAATTTGAGCCTAACAGTTATGGTTTTAGACCAGTTCCTGTCACGATGCAGTTGAAGCAATATTCAATAGTATTAGGTACAAAGCAAAATTTGTGCTAGATGCTGACATTGCTAAATGTTTCGACCGTATAAACCACAAAGCATTACTCTCAAAAATAAATACATACCCCACCTTAAACCACCAATTGAAGGTCTGGCTCAAGGCAGGGTACTGTGAGAATAGTTCACTATTCCCCACTAATGATGGTACACCACAAGGCGGGGTGATATCACCTTTACTGGCAAATATTGCCTTACATGGTATGGAAGAGTGCATTAAACAGTACGCGGAAACATTAAAAGGACAAAAACGGGATCACCGTAAAGCCTTAAGCCTAATCCGCTACGCCGACGACTTCGTAATCATCCATCAGGATTTAAGCGTAGTCAAGAAATGTCAAGAGATAATCGCTGACTGGTTAAGTGGCATGGGCTTAGAATTAAAACCAAACAAAACAAAATTAACCCACACCATTAACGAATATGAAGGAAATATTGGGTTTGAGTTTTTAGGGTTTCACATTCAGCAGCACAAAGTAGGAAACTATCGATGCGCCAAGAATGGAAGTGGAACCTTACTAGGTTTTACAACGATAATCACCCCTTCCAAAGCCAAAGTAAAAACGCATCTAGCTAAGATTGCCGACGTAATGGATGCCCATAAGACCGCCCTCAAGCCGCCCTTATTAGCAGGCTAAACCCGATAATCCGAGGCTGGTCAAACTATTACTCAACAGTCGTCAGTAAAGACATCTTCTCAAAGATAGATAACCTGATGTGGGATAAATTAAGAGCTTGGAGTAGAAGCAGGGGGAAGGGTAGCATCAATAAGGACAAATACTGGCGAACAGTAGGAGACCGTAATTGGTGTTTCAGTGCAGAGGACGGAATGGAATTACTCAACCATAAAAGTACGCCAATCGTAAGGCATATAAAGATAAAGGGAGAGGCTAATCCCTATGATGGAAACTGGATTTACTGGAGTAAGCGACGTGGGGAAAGCCCAGATACATCGAACAGGGTTGCATCCCTAATCAAACGTCAAAAAGGTATCTGTTCTCACTGCGGTTTGTACTTTACAAGTACAGACATTGTAGAAGTTGACCAGATCAAACCAACATCATTATGTGGAAAGGATACCTAGGATAATCTACAACTTCTGCACAAACATTGTCATGACACAAAGACAGCAACAGACGGGTCACTGCACTTAAAAGAACGTGCCAAAACCTGATAGTTGGTCTTGAATCGTATCCATAAGTGCGATTCGTTGAAGAGTGAATCACGGTGAAAGCCCGCACATAACCCTTCCAGTCACAAGGCTGAACTCTCGGTCTGATCAGGGTGCAAGTCCCTTCTGCCAGACTCAGGTATGACTCCCTATCTGCCCACACCGACCAAGCTCGATTCTTGGGGAGTGAAGCTGGGAACAGGACGCAATCAGACATCTATTGTGGGGTGACACTGGCGTTAATGGGGAGTTCCCAATGGTGAAACTGAGCCTAGAAAAGTAACTTATACGAAAGCGGGACACAGACCATCAATCCCGACTTCACTGGAGATTATTCCCGCCGAGTCATCTTACCGACATCGGCAAGAGTCCAGGGAATTCAGTAGTTAAATTGGCTACGCCTAAAGGAACAAACAATCAACCGAGGGAACGAATAAAAACGAATTGAGGGTCAAGGGGAAGTCGAGCCCCAAGTAGGCTAGATGAGCAGCGGAACCCCCTCAGTTCGGGTAGGACAGACCGTAATTGGCCTGAGGTGTTCAGAAAACATAAGTTAGAGCAGAGCATGATTAGACACAACAGCAATGAAGCGTGAATCTTGGAAGACGTTACCTTGGAAGAAATTCCGACGGGACTTATTTCGCCTACAAAAACGAGTGTTTAAAGCGATTCAAGTTGAAGACAAGCAAAAAGCAAAGTCCCTTCAAAAGCTAATTCTGAAATCTACGGCTGCAAGAATGTTGGCGATACGTCGAGTAACTCAACTAAATACTGGCAAAAAGACTGCGGGAATCGACGGAAAAGCCTCACTCACATTCGAGGAGAGGTTTACGCTGAGTGAAGAACTCAGAACCGAAAGTAACAACTGGAAACACCAGAAATTACGTTCAATACCAATCCCCAAGAAGGATGGGAGTACCCGCCTCCTCAAGATACCGACTATTGCAGATAGAGCTTGGCATTTTCGAGCAAAATACGCACTAGAGCCAGCACACGCAGCAACTTTTCACGCCCGGAGTTATGGGTTTAGGACAGGAATGTCGGCGCATGACGCGCAGAAATTTCTTTACCTAAATCTAAGCTCAAAAGCCCACGGAATAGAAAAGCGAGTCATAGAACACGAAATCGAAAAATGCTACGACAGGATAGGCAACAATAGCATTATGAAACGACTCAGCGCGCCAAGGGGAATCAAGACCGGAATATTGCGCTGTCTAAAAACAGGAGTCAACCCAGAAATTCCAGAACAAGGAACCGCGCAAGGGGGAGTGGTAAGTCCTTAGCTAGCCAATATTGCTCTCAATGGGATTGAGGAAATACACCAATCAGTTCACTATGCGGATGACATGGTAATAATTCTCAAGCCCAAAGATGACGCGACGGCAATACTTGCCAGAGTCAGAACGTGGGATGAAGATTAGTGAAAAGAAAACGAAGCTAATTGCTACGACAGATGGATTTGACTTCCTTGGTAGGCATTTCAAAGTGCAAAACAACGGGGAAATTAGATGCGTACCATGAGCGGACAAATTTAGAGCTTACCGTAAGAAGGTAAAACACAGCGTTAACAACACGAATTATGGTGCTACGGTCAAGGCTGAGAAATTAGCCCCTGTAGTTAGAGGTTGGAGAAATTACCATCGCTACTGCAAGTTAGATGGGTCACAGTTCTCACTGTGGTTCCTCTCAAACAGAGCCTTCAAGGTATTCAATAAGGAATCAAAACAGAACCGCAATACTGTCAAGAAACTGATCGAAAAAGGGTTCCCGGCGGTTCCCTACTCCGAAAACAAATTCGTCAAAGTTAAAAGGGAAAAATCACCCTACGATGGAGACATAGCCTATGGTCGTCAGCGTAATAGCAAGCTCTATAACGGCGAAACTTCTAAAGCTTTAAACAGGCAAAACCATAAACGCGCCACTGTGACCTAAAAATGCTAAGCGAAGTAAGGGCACATCTACATCATGTAGATGGCAACCATAACAACTCGAAAACTAATAATCTCTTAGCGGTTCACAAAAGTTGCCGCGATTATATCCACATGAGCAAAGGCGCAAGCCAAGAACATCGGGAGCCGAATGCGGGGAAACCAGCACGTTCGGTTCTAACTGAGAGGGGCGGGGAATAATATCCCCCTCGACTCAACCAGTGGTAACGCTCCTATCGACTCTAACGGCTGGGCAACCTCTGATATTAGTTGTCGCCGATTAGCGAGCAGTACCTTAATCTTTGATTCTATGCGGTTCTACTGGTTTGTTCTAGACTCCTTATAGCTACGGAGAAATGCTTTATATGGGACCTGCTGCTTTTAGCGTATACTTGCTCCAACTCTTTGATCACATACAACAGGATTTGCAGCAGCCCGATGAAGGGGCGGTCAACTACCCTGTGTGTAAGTTTTCTCAATTCTTTAGTTGCTCGATCGCACACAGTACCGATACAATGATTTTGTTAGGGACTTTTTAGCTGATGTCTGATTTTTTGAGTTGGGTGCGTAACTCAGGTGGATAGAGTAGCTGCCTTCTAAGCAGCGAGTCGCAGGTTCGAGTCCTGCCGTACCCGTTACAGATAACTATACACCACAAGGGTTTTAGCCATTTACCTAGGTTGCGAGTTTGCAAGAGGCTATGTCTTTGACTATGATT
>Ga0316608_1001092_pt1 | contig 11223 bp, 18 predicted proteins | sample MIS2016152B_MG_FD_207673 | JGI IMG/M metagenome (GOLD analysis project Ga0316608, IMG submission 207673) | Microbial mat bacterial communities from Middle Island sinkhole, Lake Huron, Michigan, United States - MIS.2016.152B | ecosystem: Environmental > Aquatic > Freshwater > Lake > Sediment... | reverse complement strand
TTTCCTTTTTCGATGCTTTTTTCCAAATTACTGCCTTTGCCCCCAAACTTTTCGAAAACAGATATGGCTTTTTGCATTCCATCTTTGTTGGATGCGAGCTTTGTTGCCATACCACGGAAATTAACTGATAGTAAAAGCCTAAGCGCACCACGTCCTGTGGCCAAAGCTGGATTGACTTTTTTGACAAATTTGGTTACTTTTTGTGCAGCTTTTTTAAGCTTTTTGCCAATTTTAATCTTTCCAATTTCATCAAGGCCAGACAGGCCGTAAACAGGTATAGGCATTTCTTTGAATTTAGTTATGTGAGCTGGATGTTCATTGAAGGCCTTCATTACAGCGTCAATGATTACATCCTTATAAGTTAGATATACATGAGAATAATTCAATCGACCCAAAAAAGCTACAACCCTTATATTTGGGATGTAATCCATATTGATCAGTAAACAGGCTCCGAAGGTTGTAAAGTCATCACAGTCTATGCCTGTTCCATTTTTTTTGTCGCTCCAACTTCTGGCAGGAGTTCTTATTTCTTCACGTCCAGGAGTGTCGTTTTGAAATGGAATATTGGTTATTAACCAATGCCAAACATTAAAACAAGCTTGTTTGTAGTCAGAATCAAAAAGATGTTTTGAAAGCTTTTCAACTTGCTTTCTTGAATTCTGAATTGTTTTGATCATTAATTCAATGGTGGCATCCAATCCATGACCTTTAAGTTGATCTGAATTTTCTGCATCATCAATTAGGTGGTCATAGTTTTCAAGAATTTCATAGGAGGGTTTATAACCTTTGAAATCAAGTTTTTTGCCCTGAGCCAAAACTTCCGGTGCTCCGATACCTGCAACCAAATTATCAGAATCAGTATTGGTGTTTGCATCTGTGGCGGTGTTTAGTTCCTTCTTTGCTTTCCTTTCATCATTCCACTTTTTCAGAGCATCAACTGTATTTTTTACCGTATCAACTGTAGTTTTTACAGTATCTTTCGCTTGTGAAAGCATTGTTTTGACCTGAGAAAAATCATAGGGATAGTCATAATCAACCGGCAACCTCGCTCCTTCTATTCCTACATAACCTGTAATTTTAATAGATTTTGGAGGATTTGAACTAAATGAATCTTTTAGAACCAAACCTGCATTAAGCAAATTAACGTATCCTGTTAATGTTCTTTGACCAACTCCTGGAGCTACAGTTAATACAGGATTTCCTGATGGATTTCCCTCCCTTGTTTCTGCTATTTTTCGGCCATTGACAAGAACATCGAGATAAATGTATTGTATTTTGATTGAAGTATTAGAAGGGTTGCGAAATCGCATTCTTACATTTGCGATCAGTTCAGTAAGTTTTTTTCCTTTTGATAACGAAAAACCGGATACATCGTACATTAAGGTTTGCGATGTTTTGCCTTGCTGTAGCAATGGCCACAGCTTCCATAAACCAAATCCAACTGCGCCACCTATTACTAATGTTCCAAATTTCATATCAGAAAAATTATTTCTGCAAAATTCAGATAAATCTAAACAAATGGCAATATGGAGATTGGGGGGATCTCGAACTTATTTTTTAAAGCTTGCACTTTTGGCAATGGCATAAAAGCATATACATTTAGCTCCGGCATCTTTTGCAGCCTGCATTGCTTTTCTCATTGTAATGCCTTTATATATTACATCATCGAACAAAACAACGTTTTTTCCACTAAGTTTCTTGCTGCAAACTTTATTATCATAGTCCAGGCAATTGGAATATTGGATGCTTAATTTTTTACTGACAATTTTCCCTACATTTTCCGGGATTTAGTACATGGAATTCTGGCTTCGAATTGGAATCAATACGTCAAATCCTTTGCCTTTCAATGCATCTATTGCTATTTTTGAAAGTTCAACAAAGGCTGCTTTATTTCCTTTGTGTTTTGCATTCAATATTTCGAGCGCAATTAAATTAGGATTGTTATCCGTTGCACCTTTGTAGTGCTGACCTTTATAGATTTTTGAAGTTAAAATACAATTAACTTCAACTCTGCCTAATGAATTTAATCCGCTAATCATTTTTCAATAAAATCAATTAATTCATGAATACTTTTCAAATCTAATACTGAACTTCTGCGATTTGCTTTGCCTTTGATAACCCGGCATGCAAGCAAATATCCTAATTGTTGACAATTCCAATACTTTGCAACCCTTTCATCTTTTGCCGCGTCGGCTGGTTTGAGTAGTTTCATGTTTTATGTTTTTTTGTGGATTACATACGTATGGAACGCCAAATTCATTTTTACTGAAAATAAATCGAAAAAGCTTATATATTTTATAAAAATACTTCATTATTCAGAAAATTTATTGTATATTTGCAATACTGTATAAATGCTGAATATCCAACTAATATCAGCTTCAGGGACAAGTTAATGATTGATTACTTTCCATGAAGGTAGGATAATAAAATTAAGCCCCTTAAAGAATCAATCAGATTAGACAAAGTTCTTTATAGAGTAGGCTGTGAGCCCTCTAATTTGTCTAAGGAATTAGCCCCAACTTTGGTTGGGGTTTTTTTATTTCCTACAAAATTATATAGCTAAGAAATCAATTCAAAATCTTTCTTGTTGTGCTGCAATAAATTGCGCCATATTGTTATGCGATAACAAAAAAGTTTAAGCAACCTTCAACAAACCTTTTTTTCCAGAAAACCAAACAGTTTATAAGTGATTGATTATATACGTTTTTCTGTTTTTAAAACCTTGTTTTTTACCCTGCATGATACCTATATATATAGTTGTCAATTTTCATTTATTTTGAATGCAGGTTTTTATCTTAGCAAACAGCTTATTATTATTCAATAATTTCATCGGTTGTACAACCAAAAACAACTTGTTTTGAAGTGAAAAATTATTACACTTTTCATGTAAATAAATAATCCGGTATTTTAAAAATCTTTAAAAAATACAATAGAGAAAATTTCCAATTTTTTGAAAAAGCTAAAAAAAAATTGCAACTGATTTTTATGCAGTTACAAGGTTCAAAAAAAAAAAAAACCGCTATAGAATAGATGCATCTATGGCTGTAGCGTTTTTTGAAAAAAAATGCATTTTTTCGCGGGAACATTTTTATGCTTACATTTGCTTACGTCTGCAATTAATTTTGTATCAATTTATTAAGTGTAAGCACCATGCTTACATTATGCTTACAATGCTTACAATGTTTATTTACAGTTACTTATACGGTTGCCAAAAATGGATATTTGGTATTTTATATTATATTTTATTGAAAAAGAACAATGTAAGCATAATGTAAGCATTGTAAGCATAAAGGCTTTGCAATAAAAAGATAATCAACGTTGTAAGCATTGTAAGCATTGTAAGCATACTTTCCTGAAAAAAAATGCATGTTTTTTTCAAATTCCTTTGAATTAAATTATTTTCATTTGAAATACAATTAGATACTATGATGAATATTGTATGTTTTATAAATTTCGGTATATTTATATTACTGTAATTCAGTCATGTAATTGTTTTATGTTCTTTTGTAAGTAGGAATAAATAAAAAAAGTCATAACCAAATGAATGATTATGACTTTATTATAAAAAACAAGGGCAGAGATATTTTAGTTGTTCTGGAAATTTCTGATGGTGTTGAAACATTTGAAAGGCGTTGGGTTGTGCAATGTAAATTTCTTGTTTTGTATCAAATAAATTGATCTTTAATTGGTTATGTCAATCGTGGGGATTTAATCTTTGGATAAAAGAACTAAAATGATTAAAGCAGCCGTTCCTCCCAAGATCCAAGCAACAGTGTCCTTTTTATCAACTGGTTTAAATTGTTGCTGATGTGATATTCCAATACGATCCCTTACATTATTTATCGCTTCACTCGGATCTATGCGATTAAACTGCAAAACATTATTATTCTTTAATAGTTCTGATTTAATTCTCACATTGTCTTCTACTAACAATAGTGATGGAATCCGCATATTGATTGCTTCCTTCCACTCATTAAAAACTCTTTTATTTGAATTACCACTTTTTGTTATTATTCCAATAAATAAGTTAGACTTACTTATCTGGGGTGAAGCGTTGTCGAGATTGGAATAATTAGACCAGATAGTGAATCCTTCTTCCTTTAACCTACGAGATAATATAGTTAATACGAATTGATCAGAGTCATTTAATGAATATGATATAAATGCCTTCATTTTACATCCTCCAATTGCTTTTCTTGATCCTTTGTAAACTTATAATATTTTGGGAAATATTGCATTATTAACTTGTCTTTTTCTTGTATCCTTGATTTCAATTGATTACCGTTCCAAATATCGTAATTATAAAATAATCTGCAATTCTTTCTAAAATTTTCAAACATTTGCGAAATATTTGAATGAACCCTGTCTTTAACAATGAGTAAAAATCCATTAGCTCCGTATTCATGGATTTTTCCTGGTATATTTATCGTAGCCATCTCTTTTTCTTTCAAGATACCAGTATGAAACTTGCATTGTATGATCCACTTTCTTTTAAAAGATTGAATTGAATCACTTGCATTAAATGTAACTAAAATATCTCGTCCTCCATCAGAGCCATTTCCTGTAGGTTCAACAACCACTTCCGTTACATTATTGTCATCATATTTGATTAGTCTAAAATACTCAGCAATCATATCTTCAAATTCTTGCCAATCTTTTATTTCTTCAAACTCTAATTTCATATTGTCACATTATGAATACAAAAGTAAGGTATTTGTTGTGAAAAAACAAGGTTAATTTGAAAATTCTTTTTTGGTGTTTTGTATAGGGGTGTACCGTTCTGTACATACCTATGCCGAAATTTCTTCATTTTTCAACGAGCTATGTACCGAAAATGTATTTATTATTGTTTTGTATCAAAGAAGTTTATCTTTAATTGGTTATTGAAATTGTTCATTGTTTACTTTCTTTGCCTTGAACTGTTTTTGATTCTTTGTTCAATTTCGTAGTATTCAGCAAAATCGGGATTTGTTTTAAGAAGAATCTCTCTTTTATCCAATAATTGCCTTTCTAATGTGAGTTTTTCCAATGTAGCTTCTTTGTATTTATCCATGAATGAATAAAGAATGTTTCAAATACTTTCATATACCCACAATTCAAATTCAGGATTTAACCATGCAGCGAATTTCAAAGCAAGTATTTCATGCATCCATGTACCATTGTTTCTGCCTCCATGTACAACTTTTAAAATATTCTCTGAAGTTGTATCGTAGTAGTCTAAGTCAGATTCATCTTCTTGATCATTTGAAAAGGTATTTTCAAGACGCAAATTAGCGTCTTGACTTTTCATTATACCATACTTTTTGTTTAACACGTAGGTGAAATCTTTTGTTGAATTTGACCTTAAGAAGTTATTCATTTTTTTATCTGGATAAACTTTATTCAGACTTGTGGCGTTAATCATGATTGATTTGCCGGCCATCTCGAATTCTATTACTTGGTTATTGAATTCGATACTTTTAATTACATTACTCATAATTGTGGTTTTAGTGGTTTGATTAAAAAAATAAAAATTTGTCACATTGATCAATCAATGAATTTGTTCAGAATATCAAAGAAGTCAAACCATGTGAAATAAATAAATAAAATAGAAGCTATTATAAATATGATAATATCCATTTTCACCAGCTTCTTTTTATTTATTTTGGAATAAATAATAATAAGAATAGATGCTGGTATGGCAATTAAACTTAGAAAATAGGCAACAAGTAAAATAGCAAACCAACCCGACATTTGATAGTTTGCAGGTAAGCTTTTAAATAATACATCAAATCCATACTTAAAACATGGAATTAATACAAAGATCAATGCAATGATCAGCCATATAAATGGAATCCAGAAAATTAAACGTGATGTTTTCATAATTTAATTATTTTGATTTATTCATTAGTTCTTGCCAATTATCTTGATTCATTTCCATCCAGCCAGCTTTTCTGATAAGTTTTACGATCCATCCTACTGAACAGTAATTCAAATTTATACTATTATCTGAATTTACTGTAACAATGCCACCATCAGGAATTTTAAAAACCATACCTTTTTTGTATTTTGTAGAAATTCCATCAACAGGAATATTTATACTTTCTGAAGGATTCAATGGATATGCTTTATTCTCAATGTATCCGTTAACAGTATTATCTGGTTTAAACCAGATGATATTAGGGCTATTATTCTGAACAAAAGTGTGTTTTCCTTTTTTTCTACTCTTTGCAGCCCAAAAGCAACCTGCTATATATAATGATGCTGTTCCTATGATTGCGGTTGCTTTAATTCGTTTTTTTACATTCTTTTTCATTACTCATATTTTAATTAATATCCACTTATTTTTAAAAAACGTTCATATTCTAATACATAAGGTTGGCCGGGTATGGAATGAAAAGCAATATCCATTTTTGTATTTGCAGGGTTTTCATCTTCATTGGGTATCCAATCGGTATCCACAACGCCCGTTGTTTCAATAATTGGGAATTTAACCCGGACTGTTTTACGGTCTGGTGTTTCAAGATGCCAACTGTATCGTAATACCTTTACAATTTCATCAATGACTACATATTGCTTCAATCCGTATTTTTGCAATTCCTTTGCCAAATAAGAAGGAATGATATGAATATAATCATAATTCATATTATTGTCTTTGAGTATATTGAAAACATCCTCAGCCCAGGCAATCATAGTTTTTTCTGTTTTTGATTTGGTTGCCATGATAACCTTATCCATTGCTTTTGTTCTGAAATCCTTTGGAGCAAACCACAATCTGTCTTTGCATTTATATTCAATGGCTGTATTTTCGATATAATAAAGAAAAGCAGGTATTTCTTCTTTTAATTTTGTAAGCATATCCGGGTCGCTTTCGGTCAAAACGGGTACCTTTATAACCCAGAATCTTGTATCCTGATCGTCAAGTGCAATGAAATTATCTTCATTATTCGAAGTCAGCATGAAATGCAAATGGCAGTCAATCTTTATTTTATTTTCTCTCATTGCCCTGAGATTGATTACTGTATTGGTTATCATTGATTTTAGCCTTTCTTTGATAAGTTTTTTCTCAATAAAGCCTTCATCAATGCAAACCAATAGTTTTGATACCCAATGGCTATTAAAGTTTTCATTAAAATCTTCATTGCCAAGCATGGCAGTATTATTGCCGTATATCTCATTTAACCAAAAAAGCGGTGTACTTTTTCCGGTATTTTGTTCATGTGAAACAAGCGCAATAGCTGGTAGTTTTTGCGCTGGCTTATTATGAAGCAATCGAAGCCAATCCATACCCATTTCATACTGATCGCCAAATATATGTTTAAGCATTTTTTCAGTATATATCCAACTGCCTTCTTTGGGTGTATAGATTGGTTTTTCGTATAAGTTCCAACAGCCTTCGATGACATGCTCATAATCATTTGTTTTGTTTGACGGTATATTGCAAAAACTTGGATATTTTTTTATACTCTGGATAAATCCATGAATATGACCATAGTCATCTTTTATTGTAGTTTTATCCCATTCCTGAAGCATTGTTGTTTTGAATGTATTACAAGTCTTATCCATGTGAATATTGTAACCACGATAAAAGTAAGAAGTTCCTACCCTTATAAAGTTATCGGTTGCCGGGTGGTAAACTGCCATTAAAGTATTGTCCTTTATTTGGTAGGTAGTACCATTGAATAGAAATTCTTTTTCTCCAATAAGTTCGGCATATTCCTCATAAAAATTTGCTGGCATTCCTTTTTTATCTCTGGTCTGAAGGAAGTATTTTTGCAGTCTCCATAAAGAATTATCTGAAATATTGAAAGTTTCAAAAAATATCTTTGCTTTTTCAAGCTTTATGAAATCTTTTATAATTTTCTCAGGATATTCTTCAATTAACAGATCGTCAATACCTTTTGCATTTACTTCAAATTTTTCAGAAATCCTTGAAAAATATAAATCTGTATTATTCAAACAAGCAGCCTTCCATAATTCTCGAAATCCTCTGACAGCAGAATAGAATGAACTTAGGCGATTTCCCAAATCCTTTCCCTCTGCTTGAAGTGATTCTGTATTTAACCTCGATTTGCAGTCTGCATCAAATAGCAGTATGATGTTTTTTACCTTGCATTCTATTATAAGATTAATAAAATCCTGTGGCAGTTCCGAAGTCAATGAATCTTTATAGCTATGAATTCCTTGAATACCAACTGTCATTAAACCTTCTTTGCATGCTTTTGCTGCTTTGAATTCGCCTTCAGTTACAATTAGATTATTGATTTCTGTTTTATTTCTGTATGCTTGTATTACTTCAAATGGATAGAAATACTGTACTTTTGCACCATATTCTGCATGATATTTATGCCCTTTTGTTGCTTCATTCTCTTTATCATATCTTATTCGGGTATAATGTACAAGTTTTCTATTCTGTCCTTTCTCATACATGTTAATAGATCCATTTGGCAGATAATAGCAAATTTCAATTCCTTTTTCATGTTCTTTGAAAAAGCTCATTTTTACTGGCTGACCGTCCCAATCTGTATCTATGGAGTTAACGACATTTAGCTTCGTTATTCTTACTTCATAATAACTTATCTTTGTTTTAGCTTCTACAACTTCATTCATGCCGTTTACTTATTACAGTTTTAATAATTTCTAAAGAATTTAATTCACATTCATACACAGCACAGGAATAACTGCCACCCCTATCCATTACTTCATTTTCGGCGGCATTTAAGGCATCTTTTCTTGTTGTATAGATGCCTTCTATGTATTCATGTTCAGTAGTGAACCGCTTTGCATACACTACGAATACATTTCGCAGGTATGGAGTTTCAGGGAATTCTATATTCATTTCATTTAAAACTCAATGAATTTTTGCGCTTTACAAGCCTGTATAATATAATTAACAGTCTTTGTACCGAAATCTATCCAGGTTGTTTCAAAGTATGGAATACTGAATATTTCATTATTTGTACATTTCTGATAGTTTACAGCACAAAGAATACTGCCTTTTTCGCTTACAATGAAGTCTTCTATAATTGCTTCATTGTTTATTTTAAGAATCTTTGCTTTTACTGAATCGTAAAAAGCTTTACGCTTTTCGCTTTGTGTGTATAATTGTTCTATTGATTCCATATTATATAATAACCATTGACATTCGTTTAACTAAGAATAACTCATCGGTTAGATAATAATGTATTCGAGCAGTTTCAGCTTCTTTTAATAATTCTTTCTTTAAGACATGAAGAAAAATATTTGATTTATGTGAAAGTATCATTACTTCTCTTACCATTTTAACATCGTCAATGAATTGTTTATCATTGAATTGCTTTATTTTCTTTATACTCATTTCTAAATAGTTTAAGTTCAATGATAATCATTATTAAACTCTATTTGCGCCTGCACAAAAAGCGAAGTTTGCAGCGGTGGCAATAAGTGTGCGCAAAACTTAGCCATTGCGTCCCTTGTAATTAAAGAATATTGATCACAAGCAATCATATATCGAAGCTCCCTTACATGTACCTTTGCCGTTGTGTGTTTCTGGGTTTTCTTGTCAAACTCCCTTATGGTTCGTTTATCCATGTCTATAATGCATAGCTTATTGACATCTTCTTTGCTTTGTAGATAGTAATATTCCATGATAGAAGTTTTAAAAGTTAAACTCAATTTTCATTTGCTTTACTTGATTCCTTATAGCAGAAAGTCTTTTTTGCGCTGCAATTTTTTCAGAATGTTCTAATTGAAAGTATTCCTGTATTTCTATTAATTCTGGATACTTGGTAAGTATTTCTTGCTTCTTAAGTTCTTTCTTTTGCTTTGCAGAAAGCTTTTCGATTAGGGCTTCCCTTTGCGCTCTGAAATGAGAATTGATTAATTTATCTATTGTATAATAAACCCACAATTCAAAATCTGGATTCAACCATGCAGCAAATTTTAAAGCTAAAATTCGATGCATCCATGTACCTGTTTTTTGATTCGAAGTATATAAATCATCTTCATTTACGATATTTAAAAAAGGAGAATTCTCCTTTTTTAAGCATGAAATTATGAATGCTTTTGTACTATCTAATATCAAAAAATCCTTTGGATATTTATTGAAAATCTTAGCCATTTCAGTAGCATTGACCTTTACATTCTCATTTGCTACTTCGAATTCAATTTCTGAATCCTGATAAATAAATTTTACTATTTCCATGCTATTTTTCCTATTTGATTATTAAACTAAAATTCATATATTTGCAGCGGAGTTTCCTATTTGACTCCTATCAATCAATTCGATCAAAGTCAGGTTGCCGCCTGACTTTTTTTATTTATTCAGATTCCTTATTTTATCCTGCAATTCTTTTGATCTGTCTCCAGACTTATACATTTCAAGGTAGTGTTTTGCTTTGTCGCTTTTTGCGCTTTTAGGTTCGTGGTGCCTTACTTTTACAATTGAGATAAGAGCCTGGAACCAGCTTCTTTTTGCTTTATCCATTTTTGACCTCCTGGTTTTTATGACGATCCCAATATGTCATATATATAATTAACAAGGCCTCCAATTGTCCTCTTATTTTCTTTAGTATCTCTATCTCATTCTTTTGCATTGATTGAGATATATCAGTTTCTCCATCTTCAAAAAAACAACAAACCGGCATTTCTAAAACCTCTGCAATCTTTTGCAAGGTTTCTATTTTCAAGGTATTGTTTTTCATGGAAAAATTGAATCCACTTTCAGTCATTCCAATTTTTTGGCATAAACCACTTATGGTAGTATTTCTGATTTTTACCAGTTCTTTGATTTTTTTATGTATATCCATTGCCTAAGAGATCAAATAGATTAAACCCAACAGAGCTCCTGCAATCGTGGATAGAGTAGCCAAATAAATTGGAAAGCATTTTCGGCACACGTATTTTCCAGACATTGTTTTAAAGCCCTGGACCTTGTGGCAAATTTCGCATTGACGTTGTTCTTGTGGTTTCATGACATGATTTTTTTAAGGTTTTCAACTTCTTTTTCTATTTCATCGCAAAATGCACGTTGCACCGAAATTCTTTCCTGAACATGATGGTAAATACATTCTGCCATGAGTGGGTAAAAGAATTTTCGGTTCTTTTCAGGGATTCGGCGTGGATCACTACAATAAGCCCTTATGGTTGTAGGCTCAAATGGCTTTGCTTGCTCTGCAATAATCAGATGCAACTGGTTTTTTTCTCCAAACCTGTCAAGTTTCTGATATACATTTGAAAAGCAATTTTCAAATGTTATATCACAAC
>Ga0316608_1001091_pt1 | contig 11227 bp, 5 predicted proteins | sample MIS2016152B_MG_FD_207673 | JGI IMG/M metagenome (GOLD analysis project Ga0316608, IMG submission 207673) | Microbial mat bacterial communities from Middle Island sinkhole, Lake Huron, Michigan, United States - MIS.2016.152B | ecosystem: Environmental > Aquatic > Freshwater > Lake > Sediment... | reverse complement strand
TTATAGATGTCCAACAAAAAAAACGTGGAAATCTCAAAATTGGAATTCTGATGTAATTAAGGAATATTCATATATTTGAAATTTCAAAATTATTTAACAAACAATATATTTAAATAGAGCCATATTTATTAAATATATAACCGTTTATAGTATATATACCAAAATATCTAAAGACGAACAAAAAGCAATGAAAAAGCAACTTAAAGGAATAAAGTTGGAGTTTTAAATTTACAAATCTATCTATTTTTATTTGTAAAGTTGAATTTTAAAAAAAGTTATATTTAATTTTTTTCCAAAAAAATTGTAAAAGGTTTATATTTTTTGGAATTGTCTAAAAGTAATGATTTTTCTGTAAATAAATATCATTTTGAGATGAATCCGTCGATTTTAGTACGAAGTATTTTTTAAATTTTAAATAATTCTAAATCAAAATTTATTTCTTTGCATAAATAAAAAAATATAAAATGCAACAAAAATTAAGTCGTTTAATTGTCAAAATAAAATTTTTTCTTCCTGTAGGTGCTGCAATTCTTGTTTCAATAACTGTAATTACATGGCAATCAATATTTAATTCGAAAAAAAGTTTTGACGAATCTTTACAAAAAAGTCTTCTTCTTGAAGTTGAAACAATCTCAAAAATGTTTGAACGTGAGTACGAATTCAAAATGAATAATGTAAGTACAAATTTAAAAATTTTAAACAAATTTTTTTATGAAAAAGATTTTCAACTTACTACACAAAAAATTTCAATAGAAGCTATCAATCAAATTACAGGAAATAAGGTAAATACACAAATAAACAATTGGAAACTTGATTCTGAGAGTTTGTACGGTAATTATAATTTTGTCGACGAAATTCAATTACTTATTGGTGGCACAGTTACTATATTTCAAAAAATTGATAGTGGCTATGTAAGAATTTCTACAAATGTACTTAATTCAGATAGTATTAGGGCTGTAAATACTTTCATATCCAACAATTCACCCGTTGTACAAGCAATTGAAAAAGGTGAGACTTATTTTGGAAGTGCTTTTGTTGTAAACGAATGGTATATTACTGCATATCAACCTTTAGTTGTTCAAAATAATATTGTAGGAATGTTATTTGTTGGCAATAAAGAAAAAGATTTAGACGAACTCAGAAAAATATTAAATAATTTAAAAATAGGAAATTCAGGAAGTGTTTTTGTATTTGATAAAACAGGTGAAGTTATTATACACCAATTAGATGAAACTAAAAATTATAAATCATTAATAAAAGAAATTCTTGCTAAAAAAAATAGCGTGAAAAATTTTATATCCGAAAACAATTCTCAAAAAACAATAGTTGCCTACAAATACTTTGATAAATTTAATATTTACATTGCAGCCGAAATAATTGAAAAAGAGGAAACTTCTGAATTAATAAATAAAATAATAAAATATTCGATATTGATTGCTTTGCTGATAATTGTAATTTTATCGTTATTTATTTTCAAATTTACTTACGAAAGATTATATAAATATCTGAATAAGATTGAAACAACGAACAAAAATCTGGAAAATACAAAACTAGCATTAAACCTTTCGGAGGAAAAGTTTCAGACATTATTTAACAATAGCAGTGACGAAATTTATGTAACCGACTTGAAAGGGAATTTTATTGAAGTAAATAAAATTACATCTGAAACCCTTGGTTATACAAGAGATGAATTATTAAAAATGCGTTTTTCGGATATAAAAACCGAAAAATATAAATATCAGGTTTGGGATAATTTAAATATTATTAAAGAAAAAGGTAAGCACACCTACGAAACCGAGCACATTACAAAAGACGGTAAGATTCAATTAATTGAAATGAAAAGTAGAATGATTGATTATCAGGGTGAAAAAGCAATTATGACCATCGCCAGAAATATTAACGAACGAAAAGCTATGGAGAAAAAAATTATCAGCACTGTTATTGAAACCGAAGAAAAAGAACGAAAAAGATTTGCTGCCGATTTGCATGATGGCTTAGGTCCAATACTTTCTACTATAAAACTTTATGCTGATTTGTTGAAAAATAAATCAAATGCAAACACCAGCAAAGAAGAATTAATTCAGAATATTATCGAACTTGTTGACCTTGCAATTGCATCTTCAAAAGAAATATCTAATAATCTAACTCCTACAATATTACATGATTTTGGACTTGCTGTTGCAATTAACGAATTTACAAATTATATAAATAAAACAAAATCAATATCAATTCATGTTGACACTGAAAATTACACACTTAATAAACATAATTTTGAAGAGACCATTCTTTATCAGGTAACTAAAGAGTTAATAAATAATACTTTAAAACATGCTTCGGCAAAATCAATAAAAATTGAACTTAAAAATACCGATACTCAGACTTTATTGTATTACAGAGATGATGGTGAAGGCTTTGATTTTGAAAATATGCTACAAACAGGTTCAGGTCTGGGTCTTACAAATATTGTAAATAAAATAAAAACCATAAAAGGAACTTGCGATTTTAACACTCAACCCGGGAAAGGAATGTTTGTACTGATAAATGTAAAAAATGAAAATTAGCACTTAATAATTACATTTACATGGATTTAAAACATTTTATATTTGTAATAATATGGTCGCTCCTAAAAGTATATATTCTCGTTATTGAAAGAAACGAAGTTACAATTTAACTAATAAGTTATTGTATTTCAATAGATTTAAATTGCTTCTCTATCTCTCTCAATTACGATACAGACTTTTGTTAGCAGACACATGAATATCTACGAAATTTACAAATCCCCGAAAATATTTTTCATATTATCAATGTCGGTTTCTTTGTTTTTATTTTGCTTATCTAATTCTATTTGAGCTTTTTTTGTTAATTCTTCTATTTCGCTTTCAATAGTTGTTGCTTTTTCAGATGAAAGTTCTTTATCAAAACTATCAAGTTTTTGTTTAAATTTGGTTACAATCAAACCTATTTTTTCAGAACCTTTTTCCTCAGCTTTTTTCAGAAACAAACTAAAGTCTTCCATTTTTTTCTCGAGCTGAATTTTTTCGGCAATAGTTGCACTTCCTTTCATAAAAGCGACGGTAAAAGCATTGAAATTTACAACCATGTTATCGTATAATTCTTTTGATTTTCCTTTTAATTCATTTTTATATTCCTGAAGTTCACGCTGAAAATCTTCGTTCATTTTTGCAGCTTCTGCATCACGTTTCTTTTTTCTTTCTATAACATCTTTATTGTCGTCTTCAAATTCTTTTTTCCAGTCCGACAAAAATCCTTTTGCATTTTCGCTAAATGGTTTCTTTTCCATGGTCTTAAATTTAGATTATGAATATCTGAACTAAATTAATTTCTTTCAAGTTCTTTACCAATTTCTTTTTTATTAACTTTAATAACTATTTTGTCTTTGTCGTCAACTTTTTCAATATCAACATAAAACTCATCACCTTTATCAAGCGAATATTCAATAATAGCGGTTGCAAGTTCGTCTTCCAGATATTTTTGAATTGCACGTTTTAGAGGTCTTGCTCCAAATTTCTCGTCGAAACCTTTTTCTGCAATAAAATCTTTTGCTTCAACCGATAATGTTAAATTATAGCCCAGTTCATTAACTCTTTCTTTAAAACTAACTAGCTCTATATCTATAATTTCGTGGATATGCTCTTTTGAAAGTGAATTAAACATTACAACATCATCAATTCTGTTTAAAAATTCAGGTGCAAATGCTTTTTTTAGAGCCTTTTCAATAATTCCTTTGTTTTGGTCTTCGTTGCCTTTTGGCGAACCAAATCCTAAACCTCGTCCAAATTCCTGAATTTCACGCGAGCCTATGTTTGAAGTCAAAATCATAATTGTATTTTTGAAATCAACTTTTCTGCCCAGACTATCAGTTAATTGACCTTCGTCTAAAACCTGTAATAAAATATTATAAACATCAGGATGTGCTTTTTCAATTTCATCTAACAAAACTACAGAATATGGTTTTCGTCTAACTTTTTCGGTAAGCTGTCCACCTTCTTCATAACCAATGTAACCCGGAGGTGCTCCAACTAATCGTGATATCGAAAATTTTTCCATATATTCGCTCATGTCTATTCGTATCAGAGCATCTGTATTATCAAATAAATATCTTGCTAAAACTTTTGCTAATTGTGTTTTACCAACTCCTGTAGGTCCTAAAAATATAAAAGAGCCAATTGGTTTATTAGGGTCTTTGAGTCCGGCTCTGTTTCGCTGAATTGCTTTCACAATCTTCTGAATTGCTTCATCTTGCCCTATAATTTTACCTTTTAAAGCAGTATTCATATTTTTCAGACGCAAACTTTCTGCCTGAGCAATTCTTGTAACCGGAATTCCAGTCATCATTGCAACTACTTCTTCTACATTTTTAACACCAACAACTTCACGGTTTTTTACAAGGTCTTTTTCCCATTTTAGTTTTTCCTCGTCCAGTTTTAATAATAAATCCTGTTCTTTATCACGATAACTTGCAGCAAGTTCAAAATTCTGATTTTTAACAGCTTTTATTTTTTCTTCGCGTATTTCTTCAATTTCTTTTTCAATTGTATCAATAATTTCAGGAACTTTAATTTTTGAGATATGAACTCTCGAACCCGATTCGTCCAGGGCATCAATAGCCTTATCTGGTAAAAGTCTGTCGCTTATATATCTGGCACTTAGTTTTACACAAGCCTCAATTGCTTCGGGTGTGTAAGTTACGTTATGATGTTCTTCGTATTTATCTTTTATATTATTCAATATTTCAATAGTTTCTGAAATTGAAGTTGGTTCAACCATAACTTTTTGAAAACGACGTTCCAAAGCTCCATCTTTTTCTATGTATTGACGGTACTCGTCAAGGGTTGTTGCTCCAATACATTGAATATCACCTCGTGCAAGTGCAGGTTTTAGCATATTTGAAGCGTCTAAAGAACCGCTTGCTCCTCCCGCTCCTACAATTGTGTGAATTTCGTCAATAAATAATATTACATTATCTGTTTTAGAAAGCTCATTCAGAATAGATTTCATTCGTTCTTCAAACTGTCCGCGATATTTTGTTCCGGCTACAACCGATGCTAAATCAAGCGTAACTATTCGTTTTCCGTATAAAACTCTTGATACTTTTTTCTGAATAATTCTGATTGCAAGTCCTTCTGCAATTGCAGATTTACCAACTCCGGGTTCACCAATCAACACAGGATTATTCTTCTTTCTTCGGCTTAAAATCTGAACAAGTCGTTCAATTTCAATCTCTCTGCCTACTATTGGGTCGAGTCTGTTTTCTTCGGCTGCAACAGTTAAATCTACGCCAAAGTTGTCTAAAACAGGAGTATCTGATGTTGGTTTTCCGGTTGTTTTTGGTTTCGACTGTGGTGTTTTGTTTTCAAATTCTTCATCGCTTTCGTCGGGTAAATCGTTTTTAGCCTGAGGCGATTTTATTAATTCTGATTTTAGTAAATCATAAGTAACTCCTTCTTCGGAAAAGAATTTCGATAATAGATTTTTTTCTTCTTTCAAAATAGCCAATATTAAGTGTTCTGCATAAATCTCTTCGGTTTTGAATGATTTTGCTTCTAAAATTATTAGTTTTAAAATTCTTTCGGTAGATTTCATTAATGGAAAATCTTCTATTTTTACAGATGTTAAAATTGCATCTGTTTTTATTTCGGCTTCAACTTTTTTCCTTACTTCTTTAAGGTTAATTCCTAGATTTACAAGTGTATTTATTATTTTACTTTCGCCATCTCTTAGAAAACCCAAAAATAAGTGTTCGGGGCTGATTATATCATTTCCAAGTCTTATAGCTTCTTCTTTGCTATATGTAATTATATCTTTTACTTGTTGTGAGAATTTAATTTCCATGGTAATTCAGTTTATATCCTGCAAATTTAAAAAAAAAATAAATATAATTTGATTTTGTACTAAGTTGTTTATTTTTATTAATTGTACATTATTTATATTATATTAAGTAAATATTTGAAATATAATTATTAAAGTTATTTTATAAAAAAATAAAAATAGGATATTTTTTTATATTTTGGTAACATTTTATCCAAAAAATATTATTAAAGATATTCTCATGAATAATAATAACATCAAAGATTATTATATAATTATCATATTCACTGACGTTTTTAATTGAACTTTATTACCTAAATGAATGGCAATTTACATATATTATCTGTGCTGCAATCTGAATATTCTTCTGTTATACAATTACTTTCGATAATACTTAAAATTTGACACTTATTTTTATTTTCAACACAAGAAAATTTAATTTCCCCCAGCTCCAGCAAGTTTTCCGTAGGATAACTTGTGGTTTAATAAATTAAAGAGACTGCGTCTCGTCATTGTTTTGAAAAAACAAAGCATACCACAAAAGTAAATATTTATTACAATTTTTTGATGATTATGAAACTGTTTAATTCTGCTTATTTTTTTACTGAAAAGTATACTCGGTTGTTTCGTTTTTGCAAAACGATGACTAGATACAATCTCTTTTTTTTGTTACCTCCAAGTGTCTATTCGGAACACTTGAAGGAGCTACCTGATATACTGACGGAAGCAGGTGGAAATTGTTCAGATATACTTTTTATTACTTCACTTCTTACATCCACAAGTTCTTTTTTCGCTATCGCTCAAGAGAAAAGTTCCAAGATGACTATGTTCTTTAATTTTTTTAGGGTGGAAAAAATTTTTTCAAAAAGTGTTAATTTTTAACAGCCTTGGTAATAAGGTTTAAAGTTATTTAGCAATCTATTTATTACTAAGGTTTTAAACAAAAGATAAGGTTTTCTTCTTCAATTACATTATAATATTTTTTAACTTTAGTGCCAACTAATTAAATTCCGGATATTGAGATTATTACATTATTTTGAAATATTAATTAATTGAAACCAATTTGCATAAAGTCTAATGTTTGAAATCAACAAAACAAGTTACAAAATAATGAAATCAAAGTTCTGCTTAAAAAAATTGTTATTAATCAATATCATAAACTTACTATTCTATAAACTTCTTCAAAAAAAGTATTATCGAATTCAAAACAATCATCAGCAAATTCAAAAACATCGCCCTAATTTTGAATCTTAATATATAGATTTACTTTATTTTTAAACTCATTCTAATATGTCTAAAAATTTTATTATGATTGTAAAAAATTCTATCAATTTATTTACTAAATCATTTACCGTTAAATCAAAAAAAACAATTTCAAATAATTTTAAACGTTATACCAAAATGAAAAAATTTTATTTAATATTCTTATTATCAATTGCTTTGTTTACAAAAACATACTCGCAATGTTATGTTAATGCAGGTAACAATGTTTCGGTTGACTGCGGTCAAAGTGTTCAGCTTACTGCAACCGCTCCCGAATGGAATGAGGTTACTTCCATAGCTTCATTAACTGATATTCAAGCTATAAATGGCAGTACTGTTTACGGAATGAATAATAATTACATCTATAGAAGTACCAATAAAGGCGGCACATGGGTTCAACAATTTAATACGGCTGTTATGCTTCAAGGTTTTAGTTTAAATTCAAATACCGGAGTTGCTGTTGGAATAAATGGTAGCACAGGCTATATTTATTATACTTCGAACGGAATTGAATGGGTTTTGGCAAACAGTTTTCCGTCTAAGAAATTCTGGGATGTTCAAATGGTTTCATCTACAACTGGTTACGTTATAGGTAGTAGCGGTTTGTGGAACGGAATTTTAATGAAAACTACATTTAGCGGAACTGTTTGGAATCAAGTTGGAACTTTCCCCGGAAGTGGTTTCGACCCAAGTGATTTATATTTTATTGATGAAAATACAGGATTTATTTGCGGACAGTATGCTACCGGAAAAATCTGGAAAACTACCGATGCCGGAACTAACTGGACTGAAATTACTAATACTTCTGATAATATAGATTTTAAAAATTTATATACAATTTATGCTGTAAATTCCAACATAATTATTGCGGCAGGTGCTCAGGCAGTTTATCGCTCAGCCGATGCAGGAAATACATGGACAAAAGTTTCTGATGATTCTTTTGCTGATTATTATGTGGAAATTTCGTTTTACGACGAAAATAATGGATACATTGTAGGACAAGGTGCTACAATTTTAAAAACTTCAGACGCAGGACAAACCTGGCAAAATACTTATTTATCGGATTACACTGGTTTCTATGATGTTCATTTTATTTCTTCCGAAACGGGCTATATTTCAACAACTAACGGTAAAATTTTGAGAAAAAATCTGAACGATTTCTTTTGGTCACCTGCTGATGGACTTAATTATACAGATATTTCAAATCCTGTTGCTACACCTTCGCAAACAACTACTTATACAGTTTCATATTCAAATCAGTTTGGTTGTACTTCGAGTGATGAAATTACGGTAAATTTCAACACTATAGAAGTTAGTGCTTTTGGAAGTCAGATTATTTGCGGTGGTTCTACTCAATTATTTGCCAATTATACCTATGGAGGTCAGGGTACAGTAATTTACGATTGGAATAATTCTTCTTCGTTAAATAGCTCAAATATTTATAATCCTGTTGCATCACCAGCCGAAACAACAACTTACACTGTTACAGCTACAATTCAGGGAACCGAATGTTCTGATGCTGATAATGTAACTGTTTTTGTCGAAAATCTAGAAATTGACTTACTGGAAAGTTATAATACCGAGTATTTAGTACCGGTTACTTTAGAAACAGAAATTGATGAATGGCAAACAAAATTGGTTTATCCGACAGATTATTTTGATATTGTGGTTAATGACCTATATTTTATTGATGAAAATATTGGTTTTGCAGTTTCAAATTATGGATTAATAATGAAAACTTTTGATGGTGGAAATTTGTGGTTGCCATCTGAAAGCCCAACCGAAAACGACCTTAATGCAGTTTGGTTCATTAACGAAAGTGTTGGGTTTGTAGCAGGTAATGAATGTTTTTTCAAAACTACAACCGGTGGCGATATTTGGTACGAAGTTACAGGGTTAACTAACTATAATTTTAAAGATATAGTTTTCAGTACCGAAAGTATTGGTTTTGTTTATGCTAACAATAATTTGTATCGCACTACGGATGCCGGAGAAACATGGACTTCCGTTTATTTAGATATTAATACCACAATTCTTGATTTACAATTTATTCCAAATTCGGGAACTGGTTATATAATGACTTACAAAGCCGGAATGTACACTTCGAGCACGCTTTACAAAACTACAAATTACGGTCAGAACTGGAATATGGCTTATGAATTTTCACCCACATTATCAAGTGTTTATTTTGTTGATGAAAATATCGGATATGTTTCTGGCGATTATTATAAAAAAACAACCGACGGAGGTCAAACTTGGAATCCATTTACAATAAGCGATGCAAACCCGACTATCAGAGATTTGTATTTTACAGATTCTCAAAATGGTATAGCTTTAAGCGGATATCAGATACTCAGAACTTATGACGGGGCACAAACTTGGATTGAAGAGCAAAACAATAATTTTGAAGATACGTACAAGAATATTTATATGGCTGGAAACACAAACGAATTTATAACCGGAAGTAATGGAACAATTTTTAAATTTTCAGAGCCGGTTTACGAATGGACAAATCCAGAAAATCTATCGGCTTCGAACATTCCAAATCCTGTATGTACACCCGATTATGACACTTATCATCAAGTATTTGTAACAACCAACGAACTTTGTACTGCAAATGCTTCCACTTGGGTTTATTTAAATTTTCCTTGCGAATCGAATATGGAATTTGAAAATATCAGTGGAAACACTTTTAACTTTTCTTTGTCAGATTCTGAATTATATCCCGAAGAAGTTGCTGTTTACTGGGAATTTAGCGACGGAAGTTCTGAGTTCGGAAAAAATATTGAATATACATTTGCAAATGAAGGAATATTTTCGGTTGTGGTTTCAGTTAGTCATCAAAATGGTTGTGCTTCATCATCAAAAACATCGGTGATTGTAGGTGAACCCGAAAATACCTGTGCTTCTAATTTCGATTATATTGTTAATGAAAATACAGTTACATTTAACGATAAATCTGTTGGTTCAGATTTAAATTATATGTGGTATTTCGACGATGGTGAATTTTCGATTGAAGAAAATCCTGTTCACAATTATACAGTTGAAGGCAACTACGATGTGTGTCTGGGAATTTACAAAACCGATAATTCGTGTTTCGATATTTTCTGCAATAATATTAAAATTGGAGATACCGATTTTCCAACAGCAAGTTTTATTTATACAACAAATACCGAAAATACCGAAGTTGACTTTTTTGGACAATACGACACCCGAGTTGACAAATATTCATGGAATTTTGGTGATGGAACTACTACTGAAGGAAGAGTTGTTAATCACAATTACACTCAGGCAGGATATTATCTTGTTGAATATAAGATTGAAAATACAGAAAACGGTTTTATCGATACAAAATACGATTTAGTTAACGCAGGTGCAGGCAATAATGGTATCCATATTGATTTCAATTATATTTTAGACAGTGTTTTAACAAAAAACTACACTTACAGTATTGAATTGCAGGAAGTTTCATTTGGTGAAGCAAATAAATACATCTGGGATTTCGGCGATGGCGAAAAAGACAGTACAACTCTTTATGCTTCGCATATTTATACTGAAAGTGGTAATTATAACGTATGTTTAACTGCAATTGATAATAAAACTTTTGAACAAACAACCATTTGCAAAGAAATTAAATTAGGAAATGTAACAATTTCAGTTCCTGAAAATAAGGTTGAAAATCTGTTAGTATATCCAAACCCTGCAAGTAATTATATACAAATTGCTTATAATTCCACCGATAATACAAAAATAGAAATATTAGATGCAACAGGCAGAATATTAACAACATCAAACTATTCAGGAAACGGAAATGATATAATTTCGCTTGATATTCAGGACTATAATCCGGGAATTTATTTTGTGAAAATAAACACCGACAATAAAATATATTTGAAGAAAATTATTGTAAATAAATAGGAAATTTCTTGTTAATTGGGTTACTCCGAAAAGTCTGAAACTTCATTGTAATACTAAATCGCCATCAAGTTTAGTGATAAAAATATACATATATCAGGTGTTTTCACCATAGCCGTCAGGTTAAGGAATAAACGTCTAATAATGAATATATTCTTAAAATAAAAAATATGTAAAATAAGTTGTAGATATATGGGGGGACAACATTGCCCAACAATTT
>Ga0316608_1001085_pt1 | contig 11246 bp, 7 predicted proteins | sample MIS2016152B_MG_FD_207673 | JGI IMG/M metagenome (GOLD analysis project Ga0316608, IMG submission 207673) | Microbial mat bacterial communities from Middle Island sinkhole, Lake Huron, Michigan, United States - MIS.2016.152B | ecosystem: Environmental > Aquatic > Freshwater > Lake > Sediment... | reverse complement strand
CCGACTCGCCGGACAGCTTCTTTCATCAAAGCCTTCTGCTCATCTTCGTCAATCACGGAATACTCAGCATTTTCAAAAGCTTTCAGCATATCAAAACCCAATGAATGAAATGTGGTAATCATCGGAACCTGAGCAATATCCGGCAGAGATTGCAATCTTTCCCGCATTTCCTGTGCAGCCCGATTTGTGAATGTAATTCCGAGAATATTTTCAGGAGAAATCTTTCGGGTTTTGATAAGATGAGCAATGCGATAAGTGAGCGTCCGGGTTTTGCCCGCGCCGGGTCCGGCAATGATGAGCAGCGGGCTTCCTACATGCTCAACTGCCTGACGCTGTTCGGCATTGAGACCCCTCCCCCTGCCCCTCCCCGAAACGGAGAGGGGAGACCCCATGAAACGGAGAGAGAAGTTTTCCGACCTCTCCCCCTTCCCTTTCAGGGAAGGGGGCCGGGGGGTTAGGTGCGGTCGGAACAGCGATTCCTGCCCGGACAATTTTTCTTTTTCACCGGCATCAAACACCCGGATTTTTCCGTATTCGCCGTCATATCCGGGAAAGATATGGATTTCTCCGGCACGCATTCGGCGAATAGCTTCAGCCAGAAACGGAATCGAAGCCTGATTGATTTCCGCTATCGGAAGGGTTTGCAAAATGCCAAGTTCGGGACCCAGCAATTCAAGCGCAGTCTGATAATGAGCATGAACCGTTTTGCTTTTTGTACCGGTATTGAAGATTTCCGAAAGAATTTCTGCCAAAGGAATCAGGTGATAGCAGGGCAGACCGTTTTCAGGCAAAAATCCTTCGGGTCTGTCTGCCAACGCTTCCACGCGGTGCAGCACGCCCAACGTCAGCGGCGTTTTGCATACCGGACACACGCCGTTTGTTTTCAGGCTCTCCGATGGTCTTTGACAAAGATTGCATTTCCGGTGTCCGTCAAGGTGATATTTGCCTTCTTCCGGGTACATATCCAGAGTTCCCATACAACATGCCGGGTCTTTGCTTTTCAAGGCGGATTTGATAGCGGCAAACGATATATCCGTGTCAAACAGGTTGGCGTTTCTGCCCAAATTTGCCGGAGAATGTGAATCTGAATTGGAAACGAGCGTATACGCGTCAAGTTCCGATACCCGCCAATTCATGGGTGCGTCTGAAGACAGCCCGGTTTCAAGCGCGAAAATTTCTGATGATAAATCTTCAAAGCATTCATGGATAGAATCAAAGCCGGATTTTGATCCGAAAAGCGAAAACCAGGGCGTCCAGATATGCGCGGGAATAAGAAAACAATCCGGAGAGCAGTCCAGCATGATTGACAGCAGTTTTTTGGCATCCAAGCCCAGAATCGGTCTGCCGTCAGATTTGATATTGCCCAGCGCATCTAATTTTGAGTTCAATCTCTGCGCGGTTTCAATATCCGGCGCGAAAATCAGATTATGATTTTTCCGGGTTTTGCCGTTTTTCTTGTAAATATTGCTGATTTCAGTTTCAAGAATAAAGCGCACATCTCCCCGGCAAGATGGCGGAACCTGTCTGTCGCATTCATGGGCAATTTCATCTTTAAGCCTGAAAAGTCCCGGTTCTGCGGGAATAAGCTTTTCCCGGATTTCGGCAAGCCAGCCCGGATGCGTGAAATCGCCGGTCGCAACAACGCTGATGCCCTTCAACTGCGCTGAAATATGCAGATGTTCAAGATCAAGGTCTTTGGCTGTGGCGCGTGAAAATTTAGAATGAACGTGGAGGTCGGCGATAAACCGCACTGTCAGATTGTCCTTCAAAGGATTTAACTGTTTCTATGATGATGTCTTGGCAGAATCCCCGCGAATACAGGTATCTCTGCATCTTCTCCCGCCGTTTTTTCAGATCTGTCTCCCGCGCAAATGCCTGTTTTTTTTTCAGGATCGCATAATTCGCAATCTGCATTTCATCATACTGCTCTTTATATTTCAGAAATGTTTTTTCAATTACTTCAGGGCTTAATCCGTGTTTTTTCATGGTTGCCCGAATATAGTGGGGTCCGTAACATCGTCTCTTAAATTCCTCAAAATAATATTCGGCTGCCGACTCATCGTTGATATATCGCTTGCGCTTGCATTCTGATATAACATCGGTCAGCAGATCGTCCGGGATGCCTTTCTGAAGCAATTTTGCCTTCAAATCATGGGCAGTGTAACTCCGCCGTGTTAAAATCCATGCGGCAGTCTGCATTGCCTCATAAAGACGCTCTTCTCTGTCAATGTCGTTATTTTCAGGCATAATACATTCCTACTTAACTGTCTGAACCATGATTCACAGGATTAAAAGATTACCATGATTTTTAATCCCGGTAATCATAACAAATCCTGAAAATCCCGGTTCTCACAAATATTCCGCGTTTCTGGCGTTCCATCGCTCGATCAGAAAAAATATGATAATCGCGCATTGAATCAGAATCGGGAGCGTTCCGGTTATCAGATTGCTGTCAGGCATCGGAACAAACATCGGCAGCAGATTTTTCAGCCCGGACATTCCCAATATGGAAGGCACTAAGCCATAAAGAATGACCAGATAAACCACCGTTGCAATATCCGCCCGCCTGGCGTCTTTCTTGAGATTGACATACAGCAGCAGGCTGATGTCCCGAATCATAAAACATAAGACGTTCAAGGCGTAAAATGCGGGCAGATGCTCGCCTTGCCCTTTGATTTCTATCGGCGTTGAGAGCAGCGAAAGAATCAGCACTGCCACGCACAAGATCACCGTTACGCCCAGCGATAAGAACCAGAGCGGCAGATTATCGCCGACTTCTTTCCATAGCCCTTTTTTTGCTTTATCGGCTAAAAATCTGAACTCGACAATCTGCTTCGGCTCGCTGAATACCATGAAGTAAGTTATCAAAACACCGACAGCATAAGAAATATATAATGCGATAATTCCGTGTTTTACCGGATCCAAGTCTTCGGCATTGCTGAGAAATCCTGACAGATAAATCATAAAGCTTATCAGAAATGTGAGCCAGACATAAGGACCGTTGGTCATCTGAAATTCGGTTCTCATATTCCGATATACGCCGATGACTGACCATACAAGAAAAAAGATGACGCTGAACAGCATGAAATCGGAATAGGAAAAATCCAAGCCAAGCCAGCTGACCGGGATTTCTGCTTTTCTTATAAAGCCGGTTAAACCGGAAAACAGAAAACCGGAAACCAGCGAAAATATCAGTACCAGTCCGACAAGAAAGAAAAATGTTGTTCTGATTTTTTCCTTTTCTCTGTTTTTTCGGATTTCTATCAGGCTGAAATTTAAGGAAAACGCATGTCCGAGAAGCGATGCAAGAACAGTAATCAGAAGAAATTTCAATCGGATAGGACTATCCGGCAAATACAGAGCGGAAATAATATACGCCCCGGCGCAGAAGAACCCGCCATACCAAGTATAAAGCGTGCTGCCGAAAAGCTTGCCGATGCTCATATCCGAAGGGCTGATGGAGGTCAGCCGCTGGCTGTCCCATGTTTTGTCATTGACTTCCGTAATCACAGATTCGGACGCCAGCTTTGTTCCCCAGATAAAAACTATCAGTCCGAAAGCGACAACAGACATGGTTCGCAATTTTTCCATAAATTTATAAAAATTATCTTCGGAAAGATAGGTGAGATAAAATATAGCCGCCAGCACAAACGGCATGGTAATCAGCCGGTTCGGGGTAAGTTCCAGCCAGATATTCCGTTTCAATTCAGGATTATGAAATAAAGAGTTCATTTTTATTGTCGCGCCTGTTAAAATAGGTTAAAAGAATGAAACTGACCTAACCCCCCGGCCCCCTTCCCTGAGAGGGAAGGGGGAGCAAAGACTCCCCCCTCTCCGTTTCGGGGAGGGGCAGGGGGAGGGGTAAGTCTGAATATAATCTATGCTGCAAAAAATATCAAACCCGATTTTTGCATAAAACTGTTGAGGAGGCATTACAATGAAAAAAGGGCTGATGGTTGTCGTTATTCTGATTTTGGCTTCGGTGGCGCATTATATGTACAAAGGCGTTGATAACGTAACAAAGCCGGGGCAGAAAGGCTTAAGTTATCAGGAAGCTGTTGCCAAATTATCCGAGCAGGTTAAAAATATTCACTGGACAGAAAATATTGTTCAGCGCAGAGCCAAAATTCAGTTGGGGCAAAAACAGGATTGGAAAAGCAGGCTGCCGGAAATTGATCAGTTCAAGCTTGTGATCAATCCGCCGGATTCGCCGAATGAGGTGATTCCTGAAATTTTTGTCTCAACGGAAAAATCCGGAGATGGCACAGACGGGCTGGTCGTGGAAATTGCGCGTGATTTCAATGCTCAGAATAAGCGTCTGTCCAATGGAAAAACTGCCAGAGTAAAAATTCGCAAAATCGCATCCGGCACGGCGTATGAATTTATCGCCTCAGAAAAATATCAGCCTGATGGCTTTTCCCCGTCAAATCAGTTGTGGGTGGACATGGCAGGGGCGCATGGCGTAAAGCTCACCCCTATCCGCAAACAATGGATCGGCAACATAGCCGGAATCGTGATGAAAACCTCAGCAGTCAACAAATTAAAGACAGCTTATGGGAACGCAGATGTCAAAACCATTATTGACGCGGTGGCGCAGGGGAAATTGGTCATGGGCTACACGGATCCGTTTGCCAGCAGCACCGGCTTGAATTTTCTGGTAACGGTTCTTGCCACCTTTGCTGCCGGAGACCCGGCAAAGATGCTTTCTCCCGAAGTGGTAAGTTCTTTTGAAACCTTTCAGCGCGGCGTGCCGTTTGTGGCTCTTACCACAATTCAGATGCGTGAATCTGTGGAAAATGACGGCTCTTTGGAAGCGTTTGTCATGGAATATCAAACGTATGTCAATACTCAGAGCCTTAAAGCCGGATATGAGTTCATCCCATTCGGTCCAAGACATGATAACCCCTTGTATGGCATAGGAAATATCAGTTCTGAAAAAAAAGAAGTTTTGGAGGCATTTGCCGCTTTTGCAGAGCAGAACCAATATAAGCAGATAGCGACAAAATACGGCTTTAATCCGACTATCAGATATGAGCCGTCTATTCAGATGCCGGATGGAAAACTGCTGGTTCAGGCGCAGACGCTTTGGAAAGAAAAAAAAGATGCGGGGCGTCATATTGCCGCTGTTTTCTTATGCGACATCAGCGGCTCTATGGCAGGCGCCCGAATCAGCCAACTGAAAAAAGCATTGCTGGGCGGCAGCGAGTTTATTTCACCGGAAAACAGCATCGGGCTGGTGGTGTTCAATCAGCAGGTCAGTCTGCTGGTACCGGTTAAAAAATTCGATCTGTCGCATAAAGCCGCGTTTTTCGCCGCAGTTGAAGACATGGACTCCGGCGGCAAAACCGCGATGTATGACGGTATTGCTGTATCGCTGCATCTGTTGCTCAAAGAGAAAGAAAAAGACCCGAATACCAAACTCATGCTGTTTGTTCTCACAGACGGAGAAACCAATGTGGGGCTTGAGTTTTCTCATACAAACGCCGTGATCAGAGGCATTCAGATACCGATTTACACTATCGGATACGAAGCAAATATTTCAGAGTTGCAGCGGTTGTCTTCGCTTGTCGAGGCTGCCAGCATGAATGCGGGCGAGGGAGATATCCGCTATAAAATCGGAACTCTGCTCAATGCTCAGATGTAAGGAGATGTTATGAAAGCTTTTTTGCTGTGGCTTGCCATTGCGATGGCGGTGTTTGCAGGTTCGGGTGTGGGCTATCATCTGTATCTGAACAAAAATCCGCGAAAGGTGCTGATAGCCATAGATTCTTCTTTTGAAATGAATCCGGTCTGGCATCAGGCGCAGACAGAATTGGAAAAAATCAGCAGACAGCGATATGTGCGATTTTGTATTGTTACGGAAAAAAACAAGGTTCACGGCTGGATGATGCCGCCAGCCGACATCGGAAAAATTACGCCTTACGCACCCAGAGATTTTTCAAAACTTGTCGGCAAAGACAAATATCCTGAAATTGAGCAGGCGCGGAAACGCTATCTGATTACCAATGCGGCTCAGACTCAGGGATTTGACGGATGGGAGATTGTTCGGTTGAACACCCGATGATGTCTGCTATCGAAATTATCTTCCAATCCGCTCACAGAAAGGCAGATCAGCAATGAAATTCGCATTTAAAAACGTATCTATCGCAAAAAAGTTTTCTATCATCGGCATGGGCTTTCTGGCAGCTTCGTTTTTTTCGATTGTCGGAATGATTGAAATTTCAAAAACCACTGAATTACAGAAACTTGAAAGAGACCATATCGAATTTACCACGCTCCTTTATTTCAAGGCTGAAAAGTATGTCGGATTTTTGAAAGAAAATCAGACTGATTCGCTTATGAAAGCAGAGAAACTTCTAAACGTAAGATCTGAAGATAATAAGGAAAAAGGAATCATCCAGCTCATGGAAGAATTGAGAAGGCTGCAGGATACGGTCTTTGTGGTGGCAAATCCGGCGGAACAGACATTGTTCAGATGGGTCGGGTTCGGACGGGCGTTTGAGCTTGCCGGAAACTACGGTCCTCAGACTATCAGAAATATGAGAAAATTTTTGTCTGAACTGGACAAGAAAGAAATAACGCCTGAACAATTTGAAAAGAATTTCCAAAATGAAGTTCTCACTCTCAGCGGTTACAGCAACGAATTTACCCCGATTGTCAATCATGCCGGAATTTTTGTCCGCAATCTGATGATTACCCTGACGGTTATTTTTGTCATTATAGGAATCGCCATACTTATTCTGGCGCTGGTGCCGATGAACGCTTCGATTAAGTATTTTACAAAAGTCGCAAAAATTATTGCAGACGGCGATTTGGGTAAAGAGATTGAAATTAATCAGAAAGATGAAATAGGGCAGCTTGCCGATGCGTTTCGGGATATGATGAGCAAAATAGAACATGTTGCGATGGAAATCCGTGCGCTGACGCAACAGGTTTCAGAAGGAAAGCTCAAAGCCCGCGGGAATGCGGAGGAATTCAAAGGCGGATGGCGGGAATTGATTACGGGCTTAAACGCGCTGATTGATGCGTTTGTATTGCCGATTCATGTAACTGCCACATATATTGACCATATCTCAAAAGGCGATATTCCGGCAAAAATCACAGATCATTACAAGGGCGATTTCAATGAAATCAAAAACAATCTGAACGCCTGCATTGATGTTGTGAACGGGTTGGTGGCAGAAACAGTCATGCTGACGGAAAATGCCGCTCAGGGAAATCTGAGTGTCAGAGGCAGCGCGGATAAATTCGGCGGCGGTTATGCGCGAATCGTCAACGGAATCAATGATACGCTGGATGCGGTTATCGGACCGCTCAATGTGGCGGCACAGTATGTTTTCAGAATTTCTCAGGGGGATTTTCCCGATATTATCACAGATCAGTACAAAGGCGATTTTAATGAAATCAAAGTCAATATCAACCGGCTGATTTCCAATCTTCAGGCAACCGTACAGGTGGCGGAAAAGATTGCGGACGGTGATTTATCCGCCCAAGTCAATATTCTTTCGGAAAAGGACATGCTGGGCAAATCGCTTGCCAAAATGGTTAAAACAATTCAGGAAATTGTTTCAGACATCAATCGGCTGACGACTGCGGCTTCGGAAGGAAAACTTGATGTGCGCGGAGATGCAGGCAGATTCGGCGGTGAATACGCAAAAATTATTCGCGGGGTAAATGATACGATAGACGCGGTGGTAGGTCCTCTGAATGTTACGGCGGACTATGTGGAACGCATCTCCAAAGGCGAAATTCCTGAAAAGATCAGCGATGATTACAAGGGCGATTTCAATACCACCCGAAACAATCTGAATATGATGATTGAAAAACTGAGCCTTTTCGGGAGTCATGTTCAGCAAACCGCAGAACGTATGGCATCCGGCAGTGAAGAATTGAGTTCTGCTGCCGCTCAGGTGTCTCAGGGAACGTCTCAGCAGGCGGCAAGCATTGAAGAAGTTTCAAGTTCTATGGAAGAAATCAGCACCATGGTAACACAGAATGCGGAAAATGCAAAACAAAGCTCTGAAATTGCTATAAAAACTGCTAAATATGCCATAGAAGGCAAAAAAGCGGTAGATGAAACTGTTCGTGCCATGAAGAGTATTTCGGATAAAATCCGCATTATCGAAGAAATTGCCCGACAGACCAATATGCTGGCGTTGAATGCGGCGATTGAAGCTGCGCGTGCAAGCGAACATGGCAAGGGGTTTGCGGTCGTTGCTGCGGAGGTGAGAAAGCTTGCGGAACGGAGCCAGAGTGCGGCAAAAGAGATCAATCTTCTTTCCGAGGCTAACGTGGAAATTGCGGAAAATGCGATTCACCTGTTGGAAGAAATGGTGTCCGGCATTCAGAAAACCGCAGATTCGGTTGAAGAAATCAAAGACGCCAGCGCGGAGCAGGCAGACGGCATCAGACAGGTCAATCAGGCGATTCAGCAATTGGATATGGTGATTCAGCAGAATGCGTCTTCGGCAGAGGAAATGGCGTCCTCAAGCCGTGATTTTTCCTCTCAGGCAGATCAGCTGCTTCAGATTGCTTCATTTTTCAAGCTTTCTCAAAGCGCGAAGTCTTCGGCGCAAGTCGTATCCGGCAAAATTTCTGTTATCCCCAAAGATAAAAAAATATCAGACGGGGATGATTTTCAACGATATTAAGCTGATATGATTGATTTTTATGACGAGATGCCTAATCGTCAGATCAATCCGCCAAAAGGCTTTTTCCAAGCCGCCTTCAATATATACTACTCCGAAATTGGTTTTTTCAGGCATAATTTTTGCCTTTTCCGAATTACGCCCCGAAATAAATTTCAGGGCTGAAAGCTCAAGCCTGCTTAAGCAGGCTTCGGCTTATAGCGTGGCGATTTATCGCTCGGCGTAAAAAACTGAAATCGGATCAGTATAGATACCTTATATTGCTCCGTTCCGACAGGTCGGATTTCTTTTTTATATGATCTGTCACTCTGTTACGGCTGCCCCGGACCGCATATACAATCAGATCAATCAATACCCTGTTTGTGCTTTCGGACAATTCCATCGAATCAATTTCGGTCTTCCACTTCGGAACAGCTTTTTAAAACAGTGCAAAGTGCAAAGTGTAAAATGCAAAATGAGTCATTTTGCACTTTGCATTATGATAGCGTCCTGTATATGTCAAACAGAATTTTTTCGGCGCAATTGCTTTGAGATGATACGAAACTGCTGAAGGCTAAAATTGATGACTTACTCACCTTACGCATCCGACCTAACCCCCGTCCCCCTTCCCTGAGAGGGCAGGGGAGAGGTTTGAGACTTCCCTCTCCGTTCCGGGGAGGGGTTTTGCGTAAGGTGAGTGACTTATTGAAAAGAGTCAGAATCTCTGCAATATTTTCTTGAAAATCAGGACAAATAGGATTATGATGTGATTCATGCCAGTATATGAATATACCGCCCTCACCACAAAGGGCAAAACCAGCACAGGCGTCATAGATGCGGAAAGCGCGGCGGCTGCCCGGCAAAAGCTTCGTAATTCGGGGATTTATCCTACTTCTGTCAAAGAAGTCAGGGAAACAGCCGGTCAGAGCAAAAAAACATCATGGATTGAGGGAATGAGCCGTTCTTTTGCGCGGGTCAGACCCACTCAGGTTGCTATGATGACGCGGCAGCTTGCCACCTTGGTCGGTGCGGGATTTCCTTTGGTGTCTGCGATTGACACCCTGATTCCGCAAGCCGGATCGCATGTCTTTAAAAAAACTCTGTCAAAAATCAAAGACTCCATTGTGGAAGGCAACAGTTTCGCATCCACCTTATCTTTGTATCCCAATATTTTTTCGCCGGTCTATATCAATATGGTCTCTGCCGGAGAATCGTCCGGAACGCTTGAAATTGTTCTGGATCGTCTGGCAGATATTACCGAAAAGCAGCAGGCATTGAAAAACCGGATCCGGGCTGCGCTGGCATATCCGATTTTAATGTCTATGATCGGTGTATCCGTATTGTTTTTTCTGCTGACCTTTATCGTGCCGACCATTGCCGGTATTTTCAAAGAAATGAATCAGGTACTTCCCGCGCCGACACGCTTTCTGATTGCGACCGGCAGCCTGATGAAATCTTATTGGTGGGTATTATTTATTCTGATAGCCCTGTTTCTCATCGGTATCCGATATGTGAATCGAACTGTAAAGGGGCGGTATTTTTTTGATAAACTGACGTTGTCATTGCCCGGATTCGGCGTTTTAGCCAGAAAATTGGCAGTTGCCCGATTTGCCCGGACATTGGGATCTCTTCTTGAAAACGGCGTAACCATGATGGCGGCTCTGGAAATTGTCAAAAATATCGTAGGAAATGTTTTGCTGGCAGATGCCGTGTCCGAAGCTGCCAAAGCGGTCGGCAAGGGACAGGGGCTTGGGGTGTCATTGGCTGAAAGCGAGTTGTTTCCAAGTCTTTCGATTCAGATGATTCAGGTCGGCGAGCAGAGCGGGGCGTTGGAAGCCATGCTGAATAAAATTGCCGATGTATTTGAAAATGAAGTGGAATCAACCGTAATGAGCATGACCTCAGTTCTTGAGCCGCTGATGATTCTGATCATGGGCGTTGTGGTCGGCTTTATTGTATTGTCTATATGCCTTCCGATTTTTGAAATGAATCAGTTGGTGAAATGATGAATATATCAATAAGTTATGAGAATGACTTTTATTCATGGCTGATATTCAATGCCCGTCTGCTTCGTGAAGGTAAATTTGCACAAGCGGATATTGCAAATATCGCAGAGGAATTGGAAGGTATGAGCAGAAGTGAAAAACGCGCTCTGGATAATCGTCTGGCGATATTGCTGGGACATCTGCTCAAATGGCAGTTTCAGCCGGAAGCGCGTTCTGCCAGTTGGCAAGGCACGATTGGCGAGCAACGTAAGCGAATCAGAAAATTATTGGAAGAAAGTCTGAGCCTGAAGCATGACCTTGAAGACAGGATGATGCGGGCTTATGACATCGGAATATCGGTAGCTGTCAAAGATACCGGAATAAAAGAATCTGTATTTCCTGAAGCTTGTCCTTACGCGCTTGGGCAAGTGCTTGATAAAAATTTTTATCCTGAATCATAATGTTGGGAGATCTGAACAATGGAAGATAAAAAAAATAAAAGACTGAATAATCGGGGTTTTACTCTGATTGAACTGATGGTTGTTGTTGTTATTCTGGGGATTTTAGCCGGGCTGATCGTGCCGAAAATCATGGACGCGCCTGAAAAAGCCAAGCGGCAGAAAGCAAGAATGCA
>Ga0316608_1001081_pt1 | contig 11261 bp, 7 predicted proteins | sample MIS2016152B_MG_FD_207673 | JGI IMG/M metagenome (GOLD analysis project Ga0316608, IMG submission 207673) | Microbial mat bacterial communities from Middle Island sinkhole, Lake Huron, Michigan, United States - MIS.2016.152B | ecosystem: Environmental > Aquatic > Freshwater > Lake > Sediment... | reverse complement strand
CCACAAATTTTATCAAAAAAAGGGGTCAATATCTGCCGGAATGTCAGTTAAAATTTAGCTGCAAGCAGCTGTTTTGATATCCGCTTTTGAGGGGTCAGTATAAGCCGGATTATCCAATTTATGAAAATTTTGAAATAGGTTTTTCTTTTTAATATCAATAAAATAAATATTACGAGTTCAAAAAAAATATTCACTTATTTGAAAATGTTAATATTTAGATTAAATAAATTTTTATTCTGGAATTTTTATATTATGAAACGAACATGAAAAATCTTAATTATATTTTATTTAATAAATATTAGAAAATAGAAAAGTTTTTAATTTCTAAACGTATCCTAAACATTAAGTAGTGTAATTTTTAATATGCATTATTAAAATTATATATTACATAAAAAACAAAAAAAAGTAGTGGTTATATCTGGAAATAAACACAATACACAATTGTAATCTTTAATTTACATTTGTATAATTATTATATACACTCAAAATTCCGTTTTTTAGTTCAGTTTTAGCAGTCCAACCATAGTTATTAATTTTTTGAACATCTAATAACTTCTGTGGTGTACCATCAGGCTTTTCTGAATTCCAGATTACTTCACCTTTAAATTGAACTATATCTTTAATTAAATTTGATAACTCTTTAATAGTAATGTCTTTTCCGACTCCAATATTAATATGAGTATTTTTAATTTCGGTGGTTGTAATAGGAAAGTTATAATTTTTTAGTCCATAATCTTTTTCAAGAATATCTTTGAAATCCAATTTTTCCATTAAGTAAACACATGCATCTGCTAAGTCTTCAGCATAAAGGAATTCACGTTTTGGTGAACCACTTCCCCATAGTTCGATCGAACATTTATTATTTTCAAAAATAATTCCATACTTTTTTAAAATACTTAAAATCTGATTATCTGAAGAATTATTGTTAATACCTTCAATCGGATTTTTTGATAAATCATTTCGAATAGCATCGAAATTATTATTCATTAAACATTTTCCTAAATGCATTTTTCTAATAATTGCCGGAAGAACATGAGATTTTTCTAAATCGAAATTATCAGCAAAACCATAAAGGTTAGTTGGCATAACCGAAATAAAATTTGTTCCATACTGCATATTATAACTCTCAATAGTTTTTATTCCTGCAATTTTTGCAATAGCATAAGGTTCGTTAGTAAATTCGAGTTCGCTCGACAACAAATATTCCTCTTTCATTGGTTGGGGACAAAATTTTGGATAAATACACGAACTTCCTAAAAATAAAAGTTTTTTTGCATTATGTTTATATGCAGAATGTATAATATTATTCTGAATCATTAGATTTTCATAGATAAACTGTGCCCTAAACGTATTATTAGCCACAATCCCTCCTACCCTAGCTGCAGCAAGAAAAATATATTCGGGTTTTTCTGAGTTAAAGAAATCATCAACCTGAGACTGGTTAACTAAATCAAATTGAGGATATGGAGTGAAAACAAAATTTGAATATCCTTTAGATTTAAGATTTTTTAAAATCGAACTGCCAACCAATCCTGTATTACCGGCTAAATAAATTTTTGAATTTTTTTCCATTTTTCTGTTTTTAAAATATAATTGTAAAAGTAGAAATATTTTTTGGAAAAATAAATATTATATAATTTCCTTAACTCAATTAGAATTGAATATCTGACAACTTTACAGTACAATATGAATAGATTTAAAAGAATTTGACTTGATTGTGATTTTTTTGAAAATAAAAAAATAAAAATATGTCGTATTAATCTAGTTTTATGACTATTAACAAATTTAAAATAACAAAACAATATATAAAATACAAGTATTCAAAAAGATATAAAACAAGTAGAAATTAAAAAAATAAAATCTGATAAATATAAAAAGATTAGAATTGTATTTGTGTTTCCAATATAAAAATTTAAAAAAACCAAAAAAAAAGTAGTATTAAATAAAAAAAAATAAACTCAAGTTTTATAAACGGACAATGAAAGTTTGCAAAAAAACAAAATCAATCTTTGTTGAAAAATTAACTAACAACAAAAAATAGCAATCATTTTTTGATTTTTGCAATCTCAAATTTTGTAATATTCCAAAGCGTCGAATTATTATCAATAATACCCCAATAATAAGTATATTTACAGTTTTCTAATTCTTTCATTATAATGAAATTATAAATATCTCCTTTTGTTGGAAAATGATTTGTCGATTTGTAGAAATTTAATTCATTACCTGCAAGAATTTTTATTTCGAAAATGCTGTCTTTCTCAATTTTAAAATCATCGGAACTTGTTGAAATTAATCTCGCTCTACAAAAATCCCCCCAACCAACAGGTAAATATCCAACAATTTCAACTTCAATATATATTTCAATTGAATCAATTATGGGTTTATTTATTTTTTCTGAATTATTGCATTTAATATTATGAAAAAATAAAAATTGTGCAATATAAATAATTAAAGTTATGTAATATAAAGTAGTTTTCACTAATCTTGAATTATTTGATTAATTTTTTTTTAAATAATTTGTTATCAAAAAAACATAAAAAATATTTAATTTTCTATTATATAGATATTTAAAAAAAATTATAATAGAAAATGTCATTCTAAATATGCAAAATAAGAAATAATTTTTAAAATTAATACAAACGTAAAATTATTAAATTATTTTTATCTTTGTTCTTATAAATTAACAATATTGAAATTAAAAAATGAATCATACGCCATTATTCACTGATAAAGAATTTATTGACTTAAATACATCTTCGTTATGGAGTAAAATAGCTGAAAAAGATATTTTGCAAAAAATTGAAATTGTGAAAAAATGGCAAGATGGTGCAATGACTTTAAAATTAACAAATTCTAAAGAAATTCAGTTACAAGGTTATTTCATTAATGATTTTTTTGGTGATATTTTAGGATATAAAAATCTAATTCAGGAAAAAACAAATTGGCATATTGAAATTGAACAAGTTACATTAGAAGACAACACAAGACCGGACGGAATGTTAGGATTTTTTTCGATTGAAAACGGATTGAAAAAAGTTGATGATATTAGAACAATTATTGAACTAAAAGCATTTGATTATGATTTAGATAGAGAGCAAAGTCGTTTAGTAAAAATTACTCCTATTGAACAAGCTTTTCAATATGTACAAAAAAGTGGTGAAAACTGTAAATGGGTTATTCTTTCCAATTTCAAGGAAATCAGATTATACCGTTACCCGGACAAAAGCAGATACGAATTATTCAATATTTTTAAGTTACACGAAATTAACGAATTAAAAAAGTTTTTGTATTTGTTATATAACGGAAGACTTTTTTTTTCAGATTCAAATTTTGTTACATCTACCGAAAAATTATATACAGGTCGTTTAGATTCTCTAAAAGATATAACAAACAGATTTTACGCAGAATACAAAGATTTCAGAGAAAAATTATTTGACCATTTATGGAAAAATAATCACGAAATAAATAAATTACAATTATTGACTTATACTCAAAAAATAGTTGATAGACTGTTGTTTATACGTTTTGCAGGTGATACTTTCATGGAATTTAATGTTTTATTCAAAGTACGAAATGCAATTGACGATTTATTTTCAAAACGACCAAATCTTTACTGGCAGGCAATTAACGATTTATTCGATTCTTTTGATGGCGGTTACAATAGTGGAAACAAAATAATTCCAGAATTTAACGGAGAATTATTTAAACGCGATGATGTTTACAATAATCTGAAAATCGGTGATTTTATTATAAAAGATTTGATTGGATTTTTTCTGAAACACGATTTTAAAAACAATCTGAAAGTTGAAATTTTAGGACATATTTTTGAACAATCAATTACTGATTTACAAGAACTTAAGATTAAACATTTACAAGAAATCGGTTCTGATTTTGATTATTCCGAAACTGTCGGAAAACGAAAATCAGATGGCGTTTTTTACACTCCCGAATATATCACCGAATATATGATTAAAGAATCAGTCGGAAAATGGCTTTCGGAAAGAGATATTGAAATTTTTGAAGAACTTAGAATTGATGACATTACAACTATTGACAAAGATTTGGAACGCTGGCAGAAAAATAATCCAGAAATATCTAAAAAAGAAGTTGTAGCAATTCATTTACAATATTTTGAAAAATACAAAAAAGTTCTTACCGAAATTAAAATTATTGATATTAGTTGCGGAAGTGGAGCTTTTCTGACTTGCTGTTTTGATTATCTAAGCAACGAACGTGCAAGAATTTTAAAATCAATTTACAACATAAAGGGCTTAAATACAAAAGTTAAGAATAAAGTTTCGTTCATTGATTTTGAACAATCAGCATTTGAAGATGAGCTTTGGCAGGAAAAAAAAGAAATTCTGATTAATAATCTTTACGGAGTAGATTTGAATGCTGAAAGTGTTGATATTACAAAACTTTCGTTGTGGTTAAAAACCGCAAATAAAAACGTAAAATTAGCTGATTTACAAGACAACATAAAAGTCGGAAATTCATTAATTGACGACAAAAGATTTAAAAATCATTTTAGTTGGGAAAAAGAATTTCCAGAAATTATTAAAAATGGGGGGTTTGATTTGATTGTGGGAAATCCGCCGTGGAGTTCAAAAATTCCAAATGAATATTTGAATTTCATTGAAAAAAGATTTGACTTGAAAACTGCGAATTTCAATATTTTTGCACCTTTTATACTGAAAGCTATAGATTTAACAAATAAAAAAAGTTTAGTTAGTTTGCTAATTCCAAAAGTTTTTATAAAAAACACAACTTATACCGAAATACGCAAAAAAATAATTGAAAATCACCAGTTATTCCAATTAATTGATTTTGGGAAATTTCCAAATGTAGCTTCTGATTGCGTTGCAATAATTGTAAAAAAATCAAAAGAAGATTTTAATACACAAATCAAACGTTTTTTTGTTGATAAGTTATTGAATTTAGGAAGTATATCAAAAAATATTTTCCAAAAAAGTCCGATTTATGCTTTTGCTTTCGATTTAAACGAAGAAAAACAAAATTTAATTGAAAAAATTAAAAGTAAATCTGTTGAATTACATAATCTTGTAAAAATAAAAAGAGGTATTGAATTAGGTCAAAAATCAAACCTTGTAAAGTGTCAAAAATGTGATTCGTGGAACGAAACCGGAGAAAAATATTATAATAAATCTACTAAAAAAACGTGTAAAAATTGCGACGAAAAAATTGCAAGTGAAATAACTATGTGCATCAGTAATGATGAAAAAACAAAAATTTACAAATCGAAATGCGTTGCCGGAAAAGATATTAACAAATATAAAATACTTCACAATTATTTTATTCCTAATGAGTTAAAAGGAATTGAATTCAAAAATGAAATTTTTATTGGGGATAGAATTTTTGTTAAAAGAATTTCAACAAAACTAGAATCAGTTTTTATAAATTCAGAGAATAATTTGTTAGCTTTCAACACAGTTTACTCATTATTTAATTTTGAAAATTCAGAAACCGGAAAATTAATTTCTGCAATTTTAAACTCAAAACTTATAGAATTTTATTACGAAAATGTTTATAATTTGGGAATGAATTTAACAACTCAAATTACTATTGAATATCTAAAAGAAATACCTATTTTTAAGATAAATTACGAAAAATCAGAACATTTGCAAATTCAAAAAGAAATAATTGAATTGGTAGATAAAATTCAAAATGAAAACACTTTAGAATTAGAATTTAACAGATTAAATTCCGAAATCAATCAAAAAGTTTACGAATTGTACGAACTTACAGAGGAGGAAATTAAGATAATTGAAAATTTTTAGGAGCATAATTATAATTATTTCACATTCAATTTATTTGTATAAGATTTGTAAAAAACACGATTTATTAATTTTTCGTAACCGTTAGCTATAAACATTTTTTTACAATTATTTTAAATATTTAGTTATCAATACAAATCTTTCGTTCATGCCCAACTTTTTTAAATTTTAACAACATATTTGACTTAAAAAAGTTTTTTATATTTTACATTTGCGGACTTAAAAAATAATTTATAAAATATTATCATGAAAAATACTTTTTATACGATTGTCTTATTAGCTTTTGTAGCATTAATTTACTCATGTTCAAAGTCGCCAGAAAAAATGATAATTGGTACTTGGACTTTAGATTCTGTTGAAGTTTTAAATATTGACGAAGTTACAAATTACTATCTTAAAACGGTTATAAATTCTCTTGATGAAAAAATATTAACTGCCGATCAAAAATTAAAAGAACTAGACCCAAAAGATAAAAAAAATGCAGAAGATATTGCCCAGCTTGAAACTCAAAAAAAAGAATTAGAATCTCAAAAAGCATCAAATACATTTGAAGTAAATAAAAAAAAATTGCTTGATACCTATGCTAAAATGAACGGATTAACTTTTATTTTTAATGAGGATAAAACGTATTTGTATAAAACACCTCAGTATGAAGAAAAAGGTACATGGAAAATGGCAGAAGACGGAAAATCGGTTTTAATTATATCGGGTATTGATGATTTTATAATGAATTTGTTAATTCAGGAACTATCTGATAATAAAATGTCTATAAAATATGAATATAAAAGTGAAGCTGAAGTAACAGAAGATGTTGTTTATTATTTTTCAAAATAATTTACTAACAATATTTTTAACACTGCCTGTACATGAACATACAGACAGTGTTAAGTATTTTTTAAAAATTAGGTTTAAGATAATATTTCGAATAAAAGTTATCAATTATTTCCACAGCTTCTTCGGCTGAATCTGCTAGTGTAAAAAGTTCCAAATCTTTAGGACTTACTGTTTTTTCATCATTTATCATAGTATTTTGAATCCAATCAAGTAAACCCTTCCAAAAATTTTTACCCACAAGTACAATTGGGAATTTACAGATTTTTTCGGTTTGTATAAGTGTTAATGATTCAAACATTTCGTCTAAAGTTCCAAATCCACCTGGTAAAACAATAAAACCTTGCGAATATTTCACAAACATTGTTTTACGAGCAAAGAAATAGTCGAATTTAAGTAACTTATCATAATCAATATATTTATTAGCTGAATCTTCAAAAGGAAGATTTATTGCCAGACCTACACTTTTTCCAGCTGCTTCTTTTGCACCTTTATTTGCAGCTTCCATAATACCCGGACCACCTCCTGTAATTATTCCGTAACCTTTTTTTGTTAGTAAAAAAGCTATTTTTTCGGATAACTTATAGTACTCACTTTCAGGTTTTGTTCTTGCCGAACCAAATATACTTACGCAAGGACCTATTTTAGCCAAAGTCTCAAAACCATTAGCAAATTCGCCTAGAACTTTAAATAACATCCATGAATCATGTGTTTTTATTTCGTGCCAGTCTTTTTGCTTAAAAGCTTCCTTAATTTTTTCTTCATGCATCATATCAATTATAATTTTATGTTATTATCCATATTTATTTCTTTTATCCTTTCAAATAAAGTAGGGTGTTCTTTTTCTTCAATTAAATTGAAATATTGGAAAGCTATTATTATAAAAACCACAGACATAAGAATATAATATGAAATTATTGCAAACGAATAATAAACAAGCATTATAATCGAATACAATTTATTGTTATCGGCAACTCCAACTGCGTAAGTTACAGCTCCTGCAATAGTAGTTAACGGTAAAGTCAGACCAATACTCAATATGTTGATAGTAATAGAACTAAGAATAACCAATCCAAAAGTTGACCACCAGTTATTTTTGATCAGTTTAAAACTTTTTGAAAATGCTTCTGATAAATTTTTATTCTCAAAAATTCGAATCGGAAGTACAAATGTTGTTGAAATATAAAAATATATAAACGGAATTCCGGCTAAGATAATTGAAACAACACCAATTAGTGCATACAAAATACAAAGTAAGAATATTGTAAAAAAACTTTTCAAAAAATTTCCACGAACTTCTTTAAAAACATTTTCAACACCAAAACCATTATGTCCAAATTTATTATATAATTTTATATACGAATAAACAGTATTCATCATCATCAAAACAGCAATAATAAGAAAAACTGCTCCAAAAAAATAATATGCTGTAAAATTGTTAAATTTGTTATCACGAAAATTCGAAATCCCCGAAAATAGCGAAAATTGACTTATACTTATTAACATTGTTCCTATAAGTATAAATGGTCCTGTAAAATAAAATAACGATTTTATCAGCTTCTTAAATTCCTGATTTATAAAATAAAAGGAAGCGTTAAAAATATCTCCAAAATTCCTTTGTTTAAGAAAAACTATATCCGTTTTCAATATATTAAAATTTGATAATTTATTAATAAATCTAAATATTGTGTTGCAATTAAACAAATATATAATTCTTTTATTTAAAAATTAAATTTTTTTTTATACTTTTACTTAACGAATATTTAATAATAGATGAAAGATTTTGAAAACAGATAAAGTTTTCATTATATATTCACTAAATTAGTTGAGAAAATAAAACCCTAAACCTATGAAAAATTTTTCAAATAATACAGATATTACATTATTGCCAAAAGAAGAAATGTTGGAAAAAACATTCAAAAAATCAAGATTGTCAATAAGTTTACCAAAAGAAACTGATGCAAACGAAAAACGTATAGCTCTAACTCCCTTAGCAGTTTCGTATTTGGTAACAGAAGGTCATAAAGTTATTATTGAAAAAGATGCAGGTGCAGGAGCTAATTATTCTGATAAAGAATATGTTGATGCAGGTGCAGTAGTAATTGACGACAAAGAAACAGTTTATAAGAGCGAAATAATTTTAAAAATTGCACCCTTCAGCAATGCAGAAATAGAGCTTTTAAAAGGAAATCAGACCATTTTTTCGGCTTTACATTCTATAACTCAGACAAAGGAAAAAATAACCAGTCTGATGGATAAAAAAGTAAAAGCAATAGCCTTAGAATATCTGAAATCAGAAAACGATTTTTATCCAATAATGCAATCTATGAGTGAAATTGCAGGAAGTACTTCAATTATTGTTGCAGCGGAATATTTGAGTAACGATAACGAAGGTAAAGGGATTCTTCTTGGCGGAATTACCGGAATAACACCTACTGAAATTGTCATTTTAGGTTCGGGGTCGGCTGCTGAATTTGCAACAAAAATTGCACTTGGGATGGGAGCTGTTGTAAAAATTTTTGACAACTCTCTATACAAATTAACTACAATTCAGCAAAAAATCGGAAGACATTTATTTACTTCAACACTTCATCCTAAAGTATTAAGTAAAGCACTTTTATCGGCTGACGTGCTAATTAGTGCAATGGATAATAATCTGAAAAATGAGTTGATTATAACCGAAAATATGGTTAGAACAATGAAAAAAAATTCAGTAATTATTGATTTAAATGTTGATAATGGTAGCTATATTGAAACTTCAAAATTAACAGATTTAAAATCGCCAAGTTACATTCGAGAAGGTGTTATACATTATTGTGTTCCAAATATTTCGTCTAGGGTTTCTCGTACCGCTTCAATTGCATTAAGTAATATTCTAGCTCCAATTGTAATGAAAATTGCTGAAGAAGGTGGGGTTATGAATTGTCTAAAAAACAATTCTGGAATTAGAAGCGGTGTTTATATTTTTAACGGTATTTTAACCAATAAAAACATTGGAGATAAACTGAGTATTAGTTATAAAGACATTGAATTGTTAATGGCTGCTTTTTAGTAAAATGCTACTTATCAATAGTATGCTAATTTATTTAAAATCAAAGTTAACAATGAAGACAAAATGTTTATTTTTAATTTATTAAATTAGTTTGCCTAGTTTTAAGTGCTATAAAACAGTTTACAGTTAATTATAAACAAATAAATTACATAATAAAAAAAGTATAATCATCATTGTTTTAAAAAAAGAAAGAACACACAAATAAAATATTTGTTGCTAGTTTATTATGTAAAAAACACTAGTCAATTCGTCATAGTTTTACCAGCTTTTGAGGCTAATCATAAAAATATTATTTTAAGCAAATCTAATAATGCAAATAATTAATTCTTTTATAATAAATGCTTTGCATTTTTTATTCTTTGCGTAAATTTTATTTTTTAATTTTGGATATTTCTTTCAAATATAAAAGGAATAAAACGTTTACTATTATACAATTATGTTATTCTTCTGATTTTTTTTCGTGACTATCGTTTTTAGTAGCATTTTCCTGAGCTAATCTCATATTTTCTATCAATTGTTCAAATTCAATACGTTTAATTTCATCAGTCCAAACTATAAGACTTTTAATTCTTTCAATTTGCTTTTCTTTATTTACTTCTCGCAATCTATTCGCAGTTTCAGTAAAATAGTGATGACTAGTAAGAAACTTAACCTGTATTTTATTCCATTCATTTATATCAGAAATAAAATTCTGAGCTTTTAATTCTTCAAAAAGTGTATTTGAAACCGGAATAAAATCTGATCGCCCTAAATAGTCAAGGTCTGAGTCGCAAATAATTCTTTGTAAAAGAGTTGTTGGCTTAGGTGGCAACTGAGTAGCCATAATAACTTCACAAATTCGTTCAATCTGCGATGGTGTATATTTAAATTCGGGTAAAACTTCTTTTGCAATTTCACAACCATAATATTCGTGATTTTTATAATTTATTATATGTCCGGCATCGTGAAATAAACCAGCAGTTTTCAAAAGTAAAATGGCTTCGTCATCAACACCTTCACCATATCCAATAAGCTCAGCCTGATTTACTACATCAATTGTATGTTTGTAATTATGGTAATGTAAAAATGTTGGTAATTCTTTTTCAAGTTTGTCAAGTATTATTTCTTGTAAATCAGTAAATTGTCTTAGAGCATATTTAACCTGAAATATTTCGTTTGGATGAATTCCTTCCTTTCGATTAAGTGAATATGGTGGTTTTAAACGTTTAACATGGTGCATTTCCATTTCACCTTCGTACTTTACAGGAATTGAACCATGATAATCGCATACAAAATACTCACTAACTAGCACATAAGTATTAATTGAAACATTAATTTTTCCAACATCGGCAGCTGATGCAATTCGAGAGGCAATATTTACAGTTTCGCCTTTTAAATCGTAAGATATTTTTTTCTTTCCTGATGCAGTAGCAGTTACCGGACCAGTATGTATTCCAATACGTAAATCCCAGAATTCGCGGTTTTGTTTTTCGTAATCTTCTTTTTGCTGATTTAAATAACTTCCCATTTCCAGAGCGGCAAGTACAACATCAATTGGATTAGTATTATTTTTTATAGGTACTCCACCTGCACACATGTAGGCA
>Ga0316608_1001080_pt1 | contig 11274 bp, 9 predicted proteins | sample MIS2016152B_MG_FD_207673 | JGI IMG/M metagenome (GOLD analysis project Ga0316608, IMG submission 207673) | Microbial mat bacterial communities from Middle Island sinkhole, Lake Huron, Michigan, United States - MIS.2016.152B | ecosystem: Environmental > Aquatic > Freshwater > Lake > Sediment... | reverse complement strand
AAATGGCAAAAAGACATCAAAAAAGACAATATGATAAAGACCTAAATTATAAGCAACAAGCTATTAATCAAATAGAACTAACTTCGTAAAGTAGAATTATAAAATAAAATAATTAATTTTGGGTTTATATGTAATAGATTTTTTCTATATTTTAATATTAAACTTAAAACCAAACAAAAATGAAAAAAGTAGTCTTTTTAGCAGTATTTGCATTTGTAACCTTATTTGCAAGTCGTTCTTTTAGTCAGGATTTGTATTTCAACATTACAAATAACAGTAATTATTTGTTGTATGGAGTCCATATCAGTCCATACACGCCAGATGATGCTTATCCTGTTTATGACTGGAGTGATGATTTGTATCCAACTGCAACATTTGACCCTGCAGCTTCGTCTGATATTTATATTCCTGCAGGTTGGTATCCAGAATTTTGTACTTTTGCAGTTAAAGTAACATATTACGTTGACAGTATTTTATATGAAAAAGTATTATGTTATGTAGATGCTTGTTCTTATGCTAAATTAAACATTAACGACGATTTAGGTTGTACAGTTGAATAATTAGCTTTCATCTAAAAGCTCAATTAAAATTGTAGGTTGAAACACCAAACAAACGCAAATATTTAATATTTAATTAAATGCAAAAGTCAGGTGTTTTCATCTGATATTAATGAACCCTGTTTGTAGATGTACAATAAATAATACTTAATTTTAAATAAAACCTGATAAAACTTTCAGGTTTTTTTTATTTAAAATAAACTCTTTTAACACGTTGCGATATTCCTGTTAAAACTTCGTAAGGAATAGTTCCTATTAAATCTGCTATATCTGAAACAGTAAAATTATTTCCGAATATAATTACTTCATCACCTTCATTAGCTTCAATATCAGTAATATCAATCATACTTAAATCCATACAAATATTACCAATTATTGGTGCAAACTGATTATTTATAATAACTTTTCCTACTCTATTGCTAAGTTTTCTATTAAATCCATCTGCATAACCAATTGGAATTATTGCAATTGTTGAATCTCTTTCTAGAATTCCTTTACGGCTGTAACCAACAGTTTCACCTTTTTTGAGATATTTTATTTGCGAAATTGTTGTTTTTAAAGTACTTATATTCATTAATTTATCTTGCTGATATGAACTTACACCATATAAACCTATTCCAAGCCTAACCATATCAAATTGAGCAGATTGCCAGCGTTCTATACCACCGGAGTTTAAAATATGTAGCATTGGTTTATATCCAATGCTTTGAATTATTTTCTCAGAAATTATAGTGAATATATTAATCTGATTTTGAGTATATTTATCGTGAATACCATCTGAACTTCCGGCTAAATGCGAAAAGACTGAACGAATTTTTAGTTTAGGATATTTTTTTAAATCATTCAATAATTCATCAATTTGATTTTCTAAAAAACCAAGCCTGTGCATTCCGCTATCTATTTTAATATGAATAGGGTAGGAGTGAGGTGAAAATTTTTCTACCGCTCTGTTAAATTCTTCCAATACCGAAAAACTGTAAATTTCGGGTTCTAAATTATTTTCGATTATTTTGTAAAAACTATTTTTTTCTGGATTCATTATTATGATTGGAATATTGATTCCGTTTTTTCGTAAATCAACACCTTCATCAGCAACAGCAACACCTAGATAATCAACTCTTTGATTTTGTAAAAGATTTGCAATTTCGTAACTTCCGCTACCGTAAGAAAAGGCTTTGACCATAACCATAATTTTGGTTTCGGGTTTAAGCTGTGAACGGAAAAAATTCAGATTATGAATTAATGCTTCTAAGTTAATTTCCAATACAGTACGATGATTTTTTTCTTGAAGTGCATTAGAAATTTTTTCAAATGTAAATTTTCTGGCTCCTTTAAGTAAAATATCTTCATTAATAAAATTATTTACATTTAAACTATTTAGAAATGCTTTTGTATCTGTAAAAAACAAACTATTATCAGCAAAAAGATTTTTAAATTTCGAAATTTCTTCACCAATTCCAATAAACTTTGAAATATTGTTTTTATTTACAATTTTAGAAACTTCAGAATATGTTATCTCGGAATTTGTGTTTACTTCTTGAATATCAGATAAAATAAGTGTTTTTAAAATGTGTTTGTTGAGTAGATTAAGTTGGTCTAAAGCAATTTTTAACGAAGAAATATCACAACTGTAGCTGTCGTTTATTAAAGTACAATTATTTACGGCTTTTAATTGTTCCATTCGCATCTCCAGATGGGAAAGGTTTTTAAAATTAAGTATATTTATTTTAATTTCAGGATATTGTGAGTGAATAAATACAACAGCATGTAGAATATTTTCGATTGAAGCATTATCTGAAAAAGGAATTTCAAAAATAATAATTTCTTTATTTACAGATATTTCTATTTGAGTTACTGTTTTATTTTTTTCAATTTTTTTTATTAAATAATCGGCATCTTTTTTACCCCATGATATTGTTTTTGCCAATAAATAATTATTAGAATTAATTTGTATGTTAATATTCGAATAATCATTACAATATATTAATGTTTTACAATTTTTAAAAAGTATAAGTTTTTGTTTTATTTTTTGGTCTGTAGATTCAAAATTTTCCTGATGAGCATCTCCTATATTTGTAAAAATTCCTATTGTTGGTTTTATAATTCGTTCTAAATTAATCATTTCGTCAATTTGTGAAATTCCTGCTTCAAATATTCCCAATTGATGTTCTTTTTCAATAGCCCAAACCGACAGAGGTACACCTATTTGTGAATTGTAACTTTTCGGATTTTTTACAATTCTTAAATAATCAGATAAAAGTTGTGAAATCCATTCTTTTACAACAGTTTTACCATTGCTACCAGTAATTCCTAATACTTCGATATTGTTTTTATTTCGATGATATTCAGCAATTTTCTGTAATGCTTCTATTGTATTTGTAACTAAAATAAATGAAGAGTTAGAAAATTCATCAAAATCTATTTTTCTGGAAACAATGAAACAACGTACTCCCTTAGCATACATATCATTGATGTAATTATGACCATCATGATTTTTACCTGCAATTGCGAAAAATAAAGTGTAATCTGAAGGAATTAATATTCTACTGTCGATAAGCAAATTTTCTACTGAATTATCGGATTTACCAAATAATTTTCCTGAAACAATTGTGCAAATTTCTGAAATATTGTAAGAAGGCATTTTGTTTAATTTAAAATACTTAGGAAGAAAATTATGTTTATTGCAAAACCTATAACAAAAGCTGAATATATTTCGAATTGATTTTTTTGCTGAAGTTGTAATTTTGCAAAACCTATTAAACCTGCAACTAGAAAAACAGCAGCTAAAATGTAAAAATAATCTTTAGCAAAAATAATGGAAACAGAGCAAATAAAACCAGCTAAACTACCAATTGATAACATATTAAAGCAGATGCTACTCCACATTGTAAATATAATTGAAACAAAGAAAATAAATGCTGATACTAAAAAAACCAATAAAATCATTGAATTAATGTAAACTGGTAAGTATCTTAATAAAAAGAATGTTATAAGATTTGTTATTGCTAAAATACTTAAAATTATTATATTTTCTTTTTTAGTTACAATTTTTAAGGTCTCAAAAATTCCTAAACTAAATAAAACCGGAATAAATGATGCTGGAAAAAGAATGGTGATAATAAATATAATTAAATAGATACGTAATTGAAATACTGTTGTATATAACGAAATATAAGTATCTGAGTTAAATAAAAAAATTACGGCTAATAACGGAAAAAATGCCGGTTTAAGTATAAAAATGAGTGATTTTGCAATTTTGTCAGCTGTCAAAGTTTTTTTAAGTTTATCTTAGTTTTACTAATTAATAATCATGTATTTAAATTGAAAAACAATATATTTATAATTCTTTTCTCAATCGAGCAACAAGAATATTCATTTGCTCCCTATATTTTGCAACAGTTCTTCGTGCAATCTGGTAACCTTTATCTTGTAGAATTTTAGCAAGTTTTTCATCTGTTAAAGGTCGTTTTTTACTTTCGTTTTCAATACATTCTTTCAGAATTTTTTTAATCTCGCGAGTTGAAACTTCTTCGCCGGAATCTGTTTGCATACCTTCTGAAAAGAAATACTTTAGAGGATAAATTCCAAAATGAGTCTGAATATATTTACTGTTAGCAACCCGCGAAATAGTTGAAATGTCGAGATTTGTTTTTTCGGCTATATCTTTCAATATCATTGGGTGTAGTTGTGTTTCGTCTCCATCTCTGAAATATTCTTTCTGATAGTCGATTATAGCTTGCATTGTTAATTGTAAAGTATTCTGACGTTGTTTTATAGCATCAATAAACCATTTTGCAGAATCTAGTTTTTGTTTTACAAAACTTATTGTTTCTTTATCTTTTTTTGTATTTTTTTTGTTGTCTTTTGAGTAACTGTCAATCATTTCGGCATAAGTTCTGCTAATTCTCAAATCAGGAATATTTCTCGAATTCAGATGTAGAATTAATTCACCGTCAATTTCGTCTAATATAAAATCGGGTGTAATATGTTGAGCTGTTTTAAGTAACTGACCAACAAAAGCACTTCCGGGTTTTGGATTTAGTTTTAGAATTTCGTCAACAGCTTGTTTCAGTTCATTTTCCTGAATATTCATTTTGCTAATAATCTTATCATAATGTTTTTTAGAAAATTCGCTAAAGAACTCATTTAAAATTTTATAAGCAATTTTTATTATTTTTAAATTTTCTGAACTTGTTTGTATTCGTTTATCAATCTGAATCAATAAACATTCCTGTAAAGTACGAGCTCCAACTCCCGGTGGGTCAAAATCTTGAACTATTTTTAAAACATCGTTAAGTTCTTTATCGGTAATGCTTACATTTTGCGAAAAAGCCAAATCATCGGCAATAGCCTCAATTTCACGACGTAAATAGCCATCTTCATCAATATTTCCGATTATATATTCAGCAATAATTTCTTGAGCTTCAGATAAATTACGCAATCCTAACTGCGAAATCATGTGGTCTCGGAATGATGCTACATCTGAGTAAGGTATATCGTTTCGTTTATCGTCTTTTGAATAATTATTTGCATTTAACTTATAATCTGGAATATCGTCATCATCAATATAATCGTCTAAAGAAAATTCGTCGTCAGATTTGAAATCATCATTATCAGAACCATCGTCAGAATCGTCATCATAATCATCTTCGGCATCGTTTTTATAATCATCGTCTTCACTTTGTGCACCTTCTTCTAATACAGGATTTTCTTCTATTTCCTTTTTAATTCTCTGCTCCAATTGCATAGTCGGTACTTCGAGCAATTTTATTAATTGAATTTGCTGAGGCGAAAGTTTTTGCAATAATTTTTGCTGCAATTTTTGATTTAACATAGCAGTTGAATTTTCAGATTTGTTTTCACAAAGTTAATTTATTTAAATAAAAAAACAAATATTGGTCGAGTTTTTGTATATGAAATTTATAAAAGTGTAGTTTACAATATTGTAAATAAAGTTTACAATATTGATTTTAGTATATTTTTTCTTTTTCAAGATGTTGTATTGTATATTATGATATTTTATAATAAAAAGAATATCAATTAAGTATAACTACTTTTTTGATAAAATAAATGTAATTTTATGATTAAATTCTTCTTCGGGTTTTGGTGTTTCTTTTAAGTTGTGTAAATCTGTCCAGTCTCCAATATTGTTGTGAACATCATAAACGTCTTCTTTTCTTAATTTGTAAGTACTTGTATTATAGTCATTTTTGCTTTCGGGATTTAAATTTTCAATTACAATAAAAGTATTTTCTGTAAATTTGGCATCGTTTGGAAATGGTAATATATAATTGTCTTCCGCAAAGCTGTATCTAACTCTTGTAAAGTTACTTGAAAACCAATCATCGTAAATCTTTTCAGGATTTTTTACAAATATTAGTTCATTTTCCATATAATCTTTTAAAATAATAAAATTTGAATCGCATAATGAGATTTTAATTGAATCAATTTGTTCATTTGTAGCTGAATCTCTTACATCTACTACCAGAATAGCGATATTGTCGAAAGGGCAATGCTGTGAGTAACTATTATTTTTTGCAAAAACTATTATTATGGATAAAAAGCTGAAAATCATTATTTTTTTCATATCAATAAATTGAAAATTTATTAAAACTTACCTTTATGCAGAATTATTCCTAAACTTAACGTATTAGATGTATAATTTGATTTAATTGATGTAACATTTTTAATTCCAGATGCTCTGTAAAATTTATACTGTATAATAAATCGTTTATAATTTATTCCGGTAATTAAATTTATTCCTATTGATGATTTTTCATAAGTATCCCAAATTGGTATTTTCTTTTCTAATGATTTGCTATATATGTAATTATCATTTTTTAAACTTAATGCATTATTTATTCCTCCTCCAATAAATAAATTAATATTTTTAGTTTTAAATACATATTTTGCTGCAAAATTAACCCTTATATATTTAAAATCGAATAAAATATAACTATCGTCATAATCAAGCAACTCATAGTATTTGAAATAATCAGCTCCAATTGATAAATTCAAATGTTCTTTTAATAAACTGCATCCGAAAACAAATTCGGGAGAAAAACTTAATTTACTTCTTGTTAAACCTTCAAAATCATAATAATCAAAGTCAGAGATAAAATTTAAACGTATATATTCGGTTCCAAATAGTAAACCAAAGTAATAATCTACTTTTTGTTTAGAATTTTGCTGAAAAGCATCACTTTTAATGTACTTATTATATTCATATACAATGTTCTTTAAATCACTTTCACTATAATCTATACTATCTATTTTAGATAAAAGATTTTTACAGTCATACATTTGAGACTTTAGTTGATTTTTGAAAATATTGTTTTTTTCCAACAAGTCTTGATAAACATTTTTATAAAGAAAAAATAATTCTTTTCCAGTATTATCTATTGTAGTATATAACGATAAATTACCGGAAATTATGCGTCTTAGAAAAACAGCAGTTTCGATTTTGTTAAACTGTCCGGTTGAAAAAAAAGCAGTATCTTTTTCTGAAACTTGCTTTTTTGTTATAGATGTTTCATAATAGTAACTACCCACGAAAACACCATCAGTTGAAACAGAAGTAATTAAAGTATCTTTTTCTGATTTATACAAATGACAGATTGAACTTTGATAATAAGAATTGTTAACAAAAAATCCTTTTATTTCAGATGGATTAAAAGTTATAATATCAGATTGTTTTACAGTAACTTCTTTTGGAGATGAACTATAATCATCATTTTTAATTGAACCATAAATTGTATCATTTTCCAGCGAAATTATGTAACCAAAAGAGTATTCGCTTTGCGAAAAAGTCATAAGTGAAATGAAAAACAAAAGTGCTAATAGAAACAATCTCTTTGTCATAATAAATTTATTTTTAATTGTTTGGTAAAGTAAATATTTATATTTCAAATTTTCGTGTGTCAAATTATTGGAAAGAATTAAATCTCAGTAATGGAGTAAACCATGTGCTTGTGCGAGAAGCTCGTACCGAACCTACAAAGTCTTATAATTCATCTATTTCCATTATAACTTTATCACAAAAACTGTAATTTGCATTTTTGTAAGTATCTTATTTGCTACCATGGACGAGATGCAAAATTGAATTAGTGGTGGATTAAACTTAATCAACTTAATTTATAACTAAAAATTTAGTAACATGAGTTTTAGAACCATCTTCATTTGAACAGAAAACCAAATATACACCAGTGCTAACTCGTTTGCCATCAAAATTATTTCCATTCCAAGTTACTTGTCCTCCGCGTGTTTCGGTTTCGTAAACCAAGTTTCCGGCAATATCAGTAATTTTTACTTTAGTTTGAGAAACCAAACCTGTAATTGCAATTTCACCTGTATAAGTTTCCCGCACCGGATTTGGATAAACATAAACATCACTATAATCTTCTTTTCCTTCAACAGCATCAGATTTGTAAGAAATAAGACCTTTATTTGTTGAAAAATAAACTGTTCCGGTGTAATCATCAACACCAATAGAAATTATGTAATTAGATGGCAATGGACTATTATTTTCGTCAAAATGCAATAGTTCAGCAGTTCCATTATCAGACATTAAATAAACTCCCGAACGCATTGTTCCAAACCATTTTCTATTTGAGCCATCAACTGCTATTGCTGTTACCGTATTTGATTTTAAAAGATAATTTGTAATAACAGTATCAGCTAACATACCTGTAATTTTTACTCTGTTAGCTCTGAAATTATCTTCAAAAGCATTATTTGAATTATTTAAAACCGCAACACCTTCGTCAGTACCAACCCAGATATTATCATCATTATCAATTTCTAACGAAAATATTTCAGTTCCTATCGATTTTCCATCATCATCAGTAAGTGGAATTAGTTTAACTGTGTCATCTGATTTAATATCAATAGTTCCGGCATCATCAAAAAATAATATACGTTGTCCTTCAACCGAAAAGCATTTATAATTTGAACTATTAATTACAAGTTCACCGGTTCCTTGATTATTAATAATCTTGTTAAAATCAAACGATTCCCAATTTTGGTCTTTTGAAATAACATTCAAAGGATTTACAGAAGGATTTAAAATCCACAAATTACCTTCATTATCATATTTAAGTCCTGATATATGAACAACTTCTGTGTTTAACCACGATGAAATTACGGAGTTTTCATAAGTATAGTTATTTACTAAATTATTATCCAGATACTCATATATGCCTTTATCCCAAGCTCCTATAAAAAAATGATTTTCATTTGTATCGTCAACTGCAAATGTAATATAATCTTTTGCATTTGGATTATAATAGGTTTCCCACATACCATTTTTGTATTCAGAATATTGACCAATAATCCAAGAGTTTGCTCCTTTAAGAGTTTTACCACCACCGGCAACCAGAACTTTATTTTTGTTAATATATATTTCACCATCAGTTGAACCAGGGGAGTTCATTACAAAATGTAAATAAGTGAGGTCTTCATTTTCTACAACTAAAGCGTCATCTTTATCGCCGTAAATTATTTTATCTCCATCAAAAAATAAGCATTGAGGTACTATTTTATAATCGAGATAAAAATGTTCGATATTTCGGATATTCGTTCCTGCCTGATTGTAAAGATAAATTGTATTTGTTGTTACAACTGCAAATCTATTTGTAGTAGATTCGATTTTTGAATTAATCGGAAAATCGTCTTTTACAATTGTCCAAGTATTATTTTCAAATTTTATTAATTTACATTTTTCTTCTTGTGTATTTTCGTTCATTACAAATATCTTATCAGCAAAAATAGCCATTGAATTAAATTTTCCTACACTATCAGTAATTTCAGTTATCAAACTCCAGTTTCGGTAATCCGATAAATTTGAACTATTTATCTCGGCTTTATAAATTCCTGAAATAGTTGCTGCATAAAAATAAAGTTCGTCGTTTAAAAATTGATAAACTTCTGTTTGTGTACCGTTTTCGCCAATTAAGTAAGAGGCTGCTATTTCTGTTTTGTTTATATCAACTTTTACTATTCCAAAGCCGGTGGATAAAAAAGCAAATTCGTCTTTAAAAGTTATATTATATGTTGAAGTATTTCCTTGCAGTTGCTTATTTTTTACATCAGGAATGTTAATTATTTCGTTATCCTTAATAATATCAATATTTCCGTTTGTATAAGCTATTATCAGATAATTCATATTGACATTGTAATTAATACACGAAATTTCAATATCCGAAAGTCCATTTACCTTTGATAATTTTGATTGGCTTTTAGTTGTTTTATCAACAAGCATAATTCCATTTTCACTGGCTGCATAAATATAACTATCAGAGGCTACTACATCAATAATACTTGTGTATATAAAGTGGTCTGTCCAATTTCCGATTGCTGTTTGCGAAAAGGATAAGTTCGTCATTATAAACAGAACTAAAAAAAATGAGAATATTTTTTGCATTGTTTTATTTTTAATTTGAAAATTATGTTATAAATAATATTTTAGAAAAAAAATAAATTTAATTTAGGTTTTTATAAGTTGAAAAACATATATTTGAAAAAATATTTTTATTTAAATGTTTTTTGTCATTTATTTACTGATAAAATTTTTAAAAATTTGAAAATTGTTATATTTTTATAAACTTTTAATTAAACGAAAATACTGAGTAAATAATACAAATCAAATTAAAAAAGTTGAAATTATGAAAATACCAGATGTTTTAAAGTACACAAAAGATCACGAATGGATTAAAATAGTTAATAATGAAGCTATTATTGGAATAACAGAATTTGCACAGAAAGAATTAGGCGACATAGTTTTTATTGAAATAGAAACAGAAGGAGAAGATTTAGCAAAAGGAGATACTTTTGGAACTATTGAGGCTGTAAAAACTGTAAGTGATTTATTTATGCCTATATCGGGTAAGGTTTTAACAATTAATCCGAAATTGTCTGAAACACCTGAGATTGTAAACAAAGACCCTTATGGTGATGGTTGGATGATAAAAATATCAATAAAAGATTTAGCTGAGGTTAATGATTTATTAACTCCCGAAGCTTACGCTAAGCAGATTAACGCATAAAAAAAAAGCCTGAATTTTCAGGCTTTTTTTTTCTTAGTATAATTGTTGAGCAATCCAACCAGAATCAGGGTCGTTACCTTTAGCATCTAATCCAGCTAAAAATTCCCATTCGTGGCTTACAAATTTTCCAAAATATGTAGGCATTATGTTAGCTCCTGAAAGAGTTAATTCATAAGACCAGTTGTATGACTGACCTGCTTCTAATTTTTGAGCTGGTGCTACAACAAATTCTTGACGTACAAAAACTTCTTTGTCAATATTTACTGCAAACTGATGGTCTGAAGGTAATTCAGTTCTTGGAATGTTGATTTTTTCAACACTTTTTACCCAAAGATATACTTTTGTAACTTCAAGAGCAGCATCTTTTACTGTTGCATTGATATTTACTTTGATGGCTCCTTTAACACTTCCGCCTTCAACTGTCATTGTAACAGTTGCAGAATTACCTGTTAATTTATTAGCCATTCCTTTTACTTTATCAAAAAATCCCATTTTTAAATAGTTTTAAGGTTAATTTTAATTGAGTAACAAATATAATTTTTTTTAAAGAATAAAAAAAATATTCTAATTCTACTTTACGAAGTTAGTTCTATTTGATTAATAGCTTGTTGCTTATAATTTAGGTCTTTATCATATTGTCTTTTTTGATGTCTTTTTGCCATTTGCTCTAATCT
>Ga0316608_1001079_pt1 | contig 11276 bp, 10 predicted proteins | sample MIS2016152B_MG_FD_207673 | JGI IMG/M metagenome (GOLD analysis project Ga0316608, IMG submission 207673) | Microbial mat bacterial communities from Middle Island sinkhole, Lake Huron, Michigan, United States - MIS.2016.152B | ecosystem: Environmental > Aquatic > Freshwater > Lake > Sediment... | reverse complement strand
CAGAGCCAGGAGACATAGTGCACGTAGCATACACAGGGCCAGAGAACGCGCCAATGGGAGAGTGGTATATTGAGATCTCGTAAGTCTCAGTATCCGCTATCTTTTTGAGCACTCTGGCTTTACAGATGCTTGGAACTGGAGTGTATGATACGTGTTCTAGCATATCAGTTGTTTAAAAAAAATGAAATAATAGGTGGCCAAAATTGACCACCACCAGGACAAAAGATATTAACTTCCACTCTTACCAATGAAGTAAGCACCAGTTCCAACACCACCAACACCAAGAGCTGCCCCACCACCGATGAGTGCGTTGCGAAGATTGTTACTTGCCACACCAGGCCGTAAGCCGGAAAGCGTCCTGTTTTGTTTTTTTGAATTTCTCAAGTATTCTTTATCCATTTTCGCCAATTCAGGGTTTCTGATCATCGTGGCACTTTGAAATGATTTTGGATCATGAACCATCTCATTAAGGTCAGATCTTCTCAATCTTATTGCCTTTTTTGATTCAAGCGCCTTGTACACTCCCTGTCTGTATTTGTCAAATTCTGCAACAGTTTTAAATGCTTCTTGTCCTCGTGCAATTTTCTCCAGCGCTTCTTCGTAAGCTGCAACTTTAATTTGTCCAAGCAGTTCGTTCATACATGTCTCCAATTGTTACTTGTTTAAAAATTTATAAATAATTGTATTATCTATTCTTACCAATGAAGTAAGCACCAGTTCCAACACCACCAACACCAAGAGCTGCCCCACCACCGATGAGTGAGTTGCGAAGCAACGGGCTCATGGTTTTAGTTCCACCTATTGACTTTGGTCCATTACCAATAACTACAATCGGTGTTGGCATTGGGTTAGAAGAATTAGTGTTATTATTTGCCACACTTGCCTTCTGTTTTTTCGGAGGCGCAGTTCTTGTCGGCTTCGCAGCTCTCATCCGCTCAAACAATGCCTTCTCTTCGTCTTTCGCTTTAGATAGAGCAAGACCCCTCGCATCCTGCATCTTTTCGTAGTATTTGGACAATGTAGGCGCCTTGCTTGTTGTTTTGCCTGACATGCCTGCGCTCGCATACAACGCACGTATCCTTGCTGCCTCGGCACCTTTAGCGCCAGCCTCTATAGCATGAAGTCTGGTCAAGTACTCTGCTGATCCAGCAGCTACCTTCTCAAGTTCATCATAATAAGCTGCAATCTTAATTTGTTCAAATATTTCATTCATAACCATCTCCAATACATTGTTAAATTTATAATAAAATAATATTAAGCAACCAATAGTTGTTACTTATTTTTTCCTAACTGATATCCACCCCATGATAACCCACCTGCTGCCATTGCAGATCCACCAATACCCAATCCGGTGAGAAGTCCTTTTTGGTGTTCGCTCATTGGTTTCTTAGGCGCAGCCGCAACAGGTGTTTTATTTGCACTGGCTATTGCTTGAGCGGTTTCGCTATTTGTTTTCCGAGCTTCTATCAATCTAGCTAGATCTTCATCTGATTGAGCTGAGGCTTTATTTGTAGCATCTATTCTTTTTTGTGTGAGTGCTTTCATTTCTGCATCAGTAACTTCTGGTGCAGGTTTAACTTTATTTTTAGGTGCTACTATTGGCTTTTTGGTAGCCTTTGTTTCTTTTACTGTTGGGGTAGCAGCTACTTCTGGATTAACCTTTTGTTTTGGTGGTACCTTTTGTTTTGTTGGTACCTTTAGAGTTTTTGATTCCCCTTTTGCATATGACTCAATTTGCCCTGGACTTGTCAGAGGTGCATTAGCATCGCCAATTGTTCGATCTACTTGTTTATTCACTACCTGTTTAACTTCATTTTTAGGTACTACTATTGGCTTTTTGGTATCCTTTGTTTCTTTTACTGTTGGGGTAGCAGCTACTTCTGGATTAACCTTTTGTTTTGGTGGTACCTTTAGAGTTTTTGATTCTCCATTTGCATATGACTTAATTTGATTTGGACTTGTCAGAGGTGCATTAGCATCGCCAATTGTTCGATCTACTTGTTTCCTTGCTGCAGTATTTGATGTCTGAGTAGCAACGGGGGTATTTGTAGTTTCTTTCGTTTTGCCAAAAAGTGATTTCCAAAAAGGCTGTTTTTGTATAGTTTCAGAAGTTTGTGGCTGCTCTGTTGGTGATGTGCGTTTATACATTGGATTTGCCTCCTGCAATGGAGCCGTAGGATTCTGCATTTGAGGCGCATCTTTTAATGCTGGTGTTCGTGCATATATTGGAGTAGCAGCTACGCTTTCATCGACCTTGTTTACAGTTTTTTCGACTGGAGCTGCTGGAGTATTTTTCAACTGCTCAAACAATGCCTTCTCTTCTTGTTTCGCTTGAGATCGAGCAAGACCCCTCCTATTCTGAAGCTCAGTGTAATAGTTAGACGTTCCACTAGGTTCTACAGTTGCTTTTGGATCACCATTTTTTACAGCTTTTCTGACTGGAGCTACTGGAGCCTCTGTTACTATTGGAGTAGCAGCTACGCTTTCATCGACCTTGTTTACAGTTTTTTCGACTGGAGCTGCTGGAGTAGGTCTTTTTACTTCTCCTTTGAAATCTTGAGCTCTCCATCCAGCTGGCTTAGGAGTTACTGCATTGGATCCCCATTCATATGCCCTAAAGTTTGGGTTTTTACTTATATCTGCTTTTTCCGCTTCTCTTACAGTTGGTTTAAAATCTTGTGCCACAAATGCCGAGGACCTGTTTGATGGTGGTGGCTCTGTCAGAACTTTTGCCCTTGGTTTAAAATCTTGTTCTACAAATGCCGAGGACCTGTTTGATTGTGGTGTGGCTTCTACCTTGGACACTGGTACTGCGGCTGCTTCTGCATTGGACACTTGTGCTTGTTGAATAACAGGTTGTTGTCTAGCATCACTTGTCATTCTGGCAGCATTTCCGTTACCAGCTGGTAACACATTTTTAGGCTTTCTGCTAAAAGCGTCTCTAAGCCAGTTAGTTGCTCTCTCTACTACTCCACGCTGCGGTGTCATCAATTTAATACGCTTTAAGTTATCTGCTCGTTTTTGTGATATAGCCTTCATCTCTTCGTTACTGATGTTTCTCATTGTGCGCGTAGCTGCTGGTACTGCTGGTACTGCTGCTGCTTCTCGAGCAGCTGCTTGAGCTGCTGGTACTACCGGTACTGCTACTGCTTCTCGAGCAGCTGCTTGAGCAGCTGCTGCTTCTCGAGGCTGCACAATAGATAGTTGACTTGGTACAAAGTTGGTGGGTTGAGGGTTATGATTAAAGTTAGATGCGCCATTAATAGCAGCTTTTGGAGGTACTGCTGCTGGTGCTGCTGCTTGAGGCTGCACAATAGATAGTTGCTTTGGTACAGAGTTGGTGGGCTGAAAATTATGATTAAAGTTAGATGCACCATTAATAGGAGCTTTTGGAGCTGCTGCTGCTTGAGCTGGTGCTGCTGCTTGAGGATATCCTCTTCTAAAATTGTCCACCAATCGCTTTCGCAAAACACGTGGACTAAAACCACCAGCAATTTTATCTAACCCATTTTTTTTTAAATCAAAGCTGTCTGCATGTAGCTGAATTTTATCTAATAATGTGACCATGATTACCAATATCCTTAATTGCAATATAATTATTTAACTCAAGCGCTTGATCAATATAATTTACCGCCTCAGACTTTTAGCATACCTGTATGCGTAAAACTCTGCCCAGCACTTTGCACAGCTTTTAAAAAATCTCCAAATGCTATATTCTCCATCTCATTTTCATACGCTGCTAATTTAATCTGCTGATATATATCATCCATGAATTGTTCCTTGATCCCCTAAGTATAAGTCACTAATAATTTCTTCTTTTTTCATCTTTAATAAATTAGGTTCACCCGGATTATCAAATCCCAATATCTGTTCGAGTCCATCAGCCAATCCTGCTATTTTAATATACATTATTTCCTCAATCTTTTAGCAAACTCTGTTAGACCTTTAAAATTGTTAGTTGATTTGGCTATCATATTAGTAGCATTAATCCCTCCCAGTGTCAACCCAGCTGCTCCAATGCCAACCCCAATCCTTGTTGCCAAACCTAATGCTCCAAATCCAGCATCACCTACCATGCTGTTTTTTCTTTCAGGGCCAATTCTACCAACAACTTTCCACTCATTCGATCTGAGATAATCTTTAGGTAATACATCATTTAGCTTTTTCCCACCAATTGTTTTTGTAGAATATTGAGCACCAAGTGCAGAACATATTCCACCAATCTGTTTAAGATCTTTTTTTATTTCTTTTGTGGATTTTGTACGTTCACTCATTCTTAATTTTGGTATTAATAGATCTTTAAAATATCCAGCTACTGCTCCATCAACACGATAATCCTTTGCAGATCCTGAAGATTTTTTTATTTCACTGAGAGCTTGAGATGCACCATTTTGTTGATAACTTTGTAAAAATAAACTATTATCAGGGTTTTTTGGCCTCATTACGATATAGTGTGCTGTCATACCTTCTTTTAAAGTACGTTTTGCATCTGCCATATCTTTAGGCATTGCCCTATTGTCAATTTTTTTAAATGTTGCACCTGACCATACAGTCTTGTTGTCTCCTAACACCATCTCAGAATGTGACCAATTGGTATCAGGAAGTTTTGATGGCAACTCTCCACCAACTGTCTTTTTAATGGTGGCAATGCTTGCAATCATTCCTCTTGCAAACCCTGGCATTGCTTTCTCAAGTTTGCGATACTCGTCCCTTTTAAGTTGAGTTGTCTCTTTGCCTTTCAGGTAGTTTTCTTTATAATCTTTTTCAACTTTTCCATACGCCCTACTATAGTCTTTAGATGCTTGAGCTATAGCCTCATCTGCAAACATGGGCGCACCAACAAGCACATCTCCAGGGCGAAGGTGTTTTTTAACTTGTGCATAATTATTTCCAAGATGTTGGGTATGATCGATATCAGCTTTCGTCCTAAGATCGATCATGCCAGCTGTGCCAGCAGCACCACCAACGGCGGCTGCTATAGCGCCATTGGTGGCAAGCGATTTAAAATTAAATGCTAGCTTTTCCATATATTCCTACTGGTATTGTTGCTGCATTTGAGAGCTGTTTTTATAATTATCATAAGCCTTCATAGCATACGGTGTCGCTGCTGCCACTCCGCCAACTCCGACTACAGCTCTAAAGGCGCTATTGCCAAGTTCTTTGCGAGCATTGGATTTTATGTCAGCATCAAATTTGTTCTTAAGACTTTTTGCACTTTCAAAACCTTCTCTTCTTGCTCCGTGGTATGCCTCACTGGCACCCCTCTCTTGAGCATGTGCAAGATCACTAGCATCCTGATATGCTAAAGTAGCCTCTTGCTTTTTGTTAACAAATTTTTCTGATCGAGCCGCTCTCTCATTAGCACCAATACGCCTGCCAAGAAGCTTATCAATAAACCCAGGATTGCTAGATGCTGATATTTTATTATCCAAATTCTGAATGTTTGCAGTGTGATTGCGGTCTAATTTATCTAAACGTCTTTTAGTAGAGCTCCAATCTCTTGCATACTGTCTTGATACAGGTTTGATTTTTTTAATATTTGCTTCATATGCCTTCGTAAGAGACTCTTCAACACCTCCAGTTCTACCCATTGGAGAAAAAAAACTGCGGCCAGTATTTATAATTTCCTTTGGTGCAGCTGCAGCATACTTATAAAAATATTCAGTATTCATTTGAATCTTCCTTCATTGTTTCGCAGTAAGATTGTATTTTTTCATAGTTTCATCAGAAGCGTAAATCCGTCCTCTGTCAACTCTAAACCCGGCTCTTGCAAGCTCTCTCTCTTTTGCACTACTATTACCAATACCTGCACCAAGAAATCCACCCACCAATGTTGTTCCACCAACTGCCGAACCGAAAAGAGCAAGCGCTTTGGATTTAGCCCCAATATTTCTGCGTGCTATTGATTTAGCCATACCACCAGCAGACATCAGTGAGCCAACAGCACTACCAATCCCAAGACCCACAAGCGTTGATTTATTAATTGATCTATGTGACTCATTATCAATTCCATCAATCTGATTAAACACTTCCCTTTTTTTAGCATCAACGCGGCTCATCCCTGCAAACTCTTTAGCAATCTTTTCAAGCTCATTGTTGTAAGCTGCAACTTTAATCATTTCAAAATTACTCACTGATCCTCCTGCATTGTTTCTTCCATGCTTTTCAAGTATGAATAATATAATTTAAACTCAGTTAAATGGTCTAATGCTATTTTTTTAGCCATGCATAAATCTTTTGTGTGTTCATATTCAATCTGGATTCCTGCAGCCAACTCGCCAGAATCTACACTATTAACATCGGTATGTGCCTCACCAGATTTCCCACCACGCATAAAGTTGGCTGTTATAGTAGCCAGCTTGTACATAGTGTTGTTAACTTCGGTTGGACTAGATGATATGGAATTAGCAAAAGACCCAACAGATTGCTCTGTCGGGTTTGGGTTTTGAATCAAGAATGTTATAACATCTGATATCACATGTGACTACCTTGTTCTAAGGTTATTTTTTGTTGCAAAATCAGGAGTTGTATATATTTTGTTAAAGCTTTTAACTGTAAACCCTGCATTCTGCAAGTATTTTGTATCGATTCTTTCAGTCTTGAGTACCTGCCAAAGTGCTCCAAAGGGACCAAAAAGAACGGTATCTCTTAGTTGGCTTTTTGATCCATGCACCTTTTCACGATTGGCTGTATCATTAGTATCAACAAATCGTTCAACCAACTCTGTTCTATTATTGGCAACTCTTACCAATCCTTCTGGATCTCTAGCAATCTTTTCAAGCTCATCATTATAAGCTGCCGTCTTGATCTGTCCAAGTAATTCTTTCATATTAATACACACCTGTTATAAATGATGTCATAGGATTCGATTGATCACTAACCTCAGACTTCCATGACTGTGTTGTGCCCTCTCTCAATACATCTGTAAGCCTGCTATGTGCAAGACGTGAGATCCAATCTTCTGATGATGCTGCCTTCATTTGAATCCCTGTTGGCATTAAAAATGGCTCATGCTTGATTCTGTCTTTATAAGACAAGACACGCTTTACACCTTTTGAAGATAAATCATCAACAATGTTATTGTCAATCTTGCTACCCTCTTTGTGTCTACCATAGCTTTGTGCAAGGTGATTGCCTAGAGCATGCTCAAGGTCCAACTCTTGTGAGTTGTTCTTATTATAGGCTTCCACAGATGTGAGTGGTGCTATATCGCCTGACACCCAGTTGCTTGATCCGGGATGCATCACTCGTGTAGTGTTGGTTATCCCGCGCACTACTGTCTCTATATCTCTCTTGTCAAGGCCGCTGGTCAATCCGCTCAACTCGTTGACGAGGAATTTTTGTGTCTCTTTCATACCCTTATACTTCAACACATCATGTGACGTTGGTGTGCCATCTGATAGCAACCCACCTTTAAAGACATTGTCGCCCACTTGTACTGCAAGCGCCCTGTCAGGTGACACGTATCGCACTTCTTCATTCTTACCGTCGCTTAGTATGACATCATGCCCACCGATAGACGATTTGTTGATTCCAACCACTGTGCCATCTAAACTGGCAAGAGTAGCTTTGTCTGGAATGTTTCTGTTGAAGCGCAGGGTTCGATCCAAGGCATCAAAGACAGTGCCCTTAGACTTACCAGACCCAACTGTTCCACCTGTATGGAATGACTTCATAGCCATGTTTAATGAAGGCTCTGTGATAGTGTGCGATGACATGATGCCTATGTTGTCACCACGCTTCTGACGATTACCCATGTAGTCAACTCCATAAGAGTAACTTGAGAACCCATCACCAGGAGTGGGGTCTGTAAGCGGAGACTGAACAAATAGTGATTTTATTTTATGCTGGTTCATCTTGTTAACCATATCGCTATCAACAATATCGTTACGCTTTGCAATAATCTTACCACCAGTGTCTTTAACATCTTGAGCAAGGTATCGATTCATCACACCCTTCTTATCACTCACATCATACTCAAGGCCCTCAGTATCTACTGGTGTGTCTCCATAGATACGTGTATTGTACACAGAGCTGATAAGGTCCTTTGTGAGCCAACCGGGTTTGAATGATGATACTGACTTCTTAATATTTCCACCACGAGCTCCATGGGCTGCCGTCCAATACCCAAATGTATCCAAACCCTCAGAGTATGATTTAGTAACAGGGATTGGAATTGCATTATCATCAGCATCTGCAACAACTCCTGGCATAAGGGTTATCGATGCCGTGTTTCCAATCCCCTTTCCACCACCAGACTTCATAATTATCCCAAGCATAGAATCTTCGCCATAGTGATTTTCTAGGTTTTTTTGACCTTTGCTATTTGAGTCTGCGTAGCTTTTGACAATGTTTCCACTGTGCTGTGTGTTTAATTTACCTTGAGATATAACCTCATCTTGGATGCTTTTTACTGATGCTGTATCATTTAACCCTAAGGTTAATCCATAAGCTGTGGTGTAACTATTTCCCACAACCTTTATCTTATCAGCAAGAGCTAGCGCGGTTTTTCCATTATGTGATTTTGTTACCTTGTTAATCCAGCCATCTATGTTTTTTGAATTAAGCTCTATGTCAAAGTTTTTTGCATTGTCTGGAAGGTCTGCATTGATCTCATGCATACCAAATGAGGCTTTGTGTCCATCCACAACCACAGAGTCAGCATAGTTAAATTTGTTACCTCTAAATGCTTCTCGTGCATCAGCCATACTGTTAAACTTTAATTTAGTATCTGTACCGCCCTTACCCTTTGACACCAACCAACTGCCAACAACAGTATCCATTGATGGGGTGTTCAGAACAGTATCATACCCTGATTTTATCATAGATGATGAAGGTAGCATCCCTTCAGCTTCCTTCTGCGCTTTAACAGAAATTGGGGAGTGGACTTGTACAGTGTCGCCGTCAATGTCTGCCGACAAGTTCCTAACTAATGCTATTGGAGGCATTTCAACACTCTTCCCATCTGTTAATTTAGGCTTGAATGCTATCATGTTCCACCTATGCAGTGATGGCGCTCTATTTATTATAACAAGCCTATCTGAAGACACTATATCTCTCGCCTTTTGAAATGCAGATGTCTCATCTTTAATCTGCTTCTGTGCCTCAATTGGAGAATACCCCCAACCAACCAGTTTGCTCATTATGTGTGGTTGAAATATTTTGGTAGCCATATCTTTAGGTATTCCAACCTCATCACCACCAAGGTCTGGGTTTAGTGTGAGAGTGGACCGTCCAACAAGATCTTGCTTCCTTGTTACAACCTTGTCCTGATAAAAGCCTTCCTTGGACTGCTTATCTTTTCCGCCAGATATCTGAGTTATAAATCCTTTTTTATTTTTTACACGATGCAAGTATGATGTTGGATCTTGCAACCCTGCGATAGCCTTGACATCTTTGTAGATGGCACCACGAGCCTCTGCTAGCTGCACATTCTTAACGTCATCATCATCAAGCACAGTATCAAGTGTGCTCTTAAGCTCCTTGAGAGCGTTTGATGTGTGTCCAGCCTGCTGGTACAGGTCATTGATATCTGAAACTATAACGGTGCCTTCTGTGCCCATTGAGAACATCGGTCGATACTTTGACGGAGTAACTAACACATTTGATATCATGTAGTCAGTGGGTTTCATATTGTTATTTTGAAGTGCAGTAAGATATTTAATCTTCTTGTGCATCTTATCAATAACTGGTTTCTTATTTGAGTTGGCAGCAGTCTCTTTGGCAAATTTCAACTGCTCATCAACATTAATCCTTTTGAGCAAATTCTCTATAGCCGCACCTCCCGACTCTGCACCTGGCGTTCCAGGCTTAACTATCTTGCCGCTAATCTTATCCACAAAGTGCTCACCAGTCATAATCCCCTCAAGAGTGGCTGATGGCATATCAACAAGTGTAGCTGCCGCATAAGCTGTAATTGGATTCAGTATTTTTTCAGGAAGTGCAAAATGAGTGAACTTATCCCCATTCATTCCACCTGCTTTGAATGGATCAAACAACCCTTCTTTCATTGGAGACAGGTCTTTCTTCCTGTATGTGTCAGTTGGTTTTTTCAACTCACCTGAAGACACTGCAAGTATATCTTTGTCAGTCATAGGCTTCAAAGCGAATGACTTTCCGTTCTGCTCAATGTTAATACCAGCTCCATTCATCATAGCCTGCATCTTACCCCACACAAACGACTTTTGAGGTGGAGGTAATGTCTGTCCTGTCTCAAGAGCCTTCCAGTACTCATCATTGCGCTGACCCTTAATCGTGTACATCTCTTTCAGGTTCTCATTTGCACCACGAGCAAGTAGTGCGCTGGCCTCCATACGTCCAAGATTTTTACTACCAGTATGTCCACCACTAAGAGGCTGCTCATTGGCGTCATACCCTTCTCTGTATCGAGCAGAGAACTTGTGGTCAACAGTGTGCTCAAGCTTTAAGATATGAGACACCCCTGTCTTAATAGGGTTAAGTATCTCTTTGCCAGTAGTTGGATCAATCAAGATCTCTGTATCTGATATCCCGGCTTTTTCAAGATCTCCTAAAACTCTACGTGTATTATCAGAGTCAGTAAAATTCATGATGTCATATGTCTTACCAGTCTTCTGGGCTATCTTGCCAGCAGCAGCCTCAAGCAGTTGAGAGGTGTTGATACGGTTAGATACCCCAATAGGACTCATCGTGATTTCTACATGTTGACCAGTCTCTTTGCTGAACGGCATTTCACTATCAGGCACAATCTTGGATACGATGTGCTTATTGCCATGTAGACCAGATATCTTATCGGCAACCTTGAGTTGTTCCTCGGTCTTCACACTGACAAGAACGCTGTTACCATGCTTCTGCACATCGGTGACAATGCCTATGTTGCCCTTCTCCCACTTAAGAGAGTTGTTGCCCATATCACGCTTAAGCTGCTTATCCAGTCTGCCAAGAGCTATGTCATCAGCTGTAGGTGACCTCTTCTCCATGTGCGAGATTAGTACATCCCCATATTCCACCGTCTCTCCCGGCTTTATTATGCCATCTTTGTCGAGCTTCTTAAGTATGGAGGCATTAACCTCTTCAGGGTAGTATGCTTTAAACTTCTCCTTGGAGAACACTCCAGCTGAAGATCGCTTTGATTTGAAATCATACATGTGCTGAGACGTAAGCTTCTTTGCTGCTGACTCTGACACTATAGTTGAATCTTCAAAATTATATCCATGCAATGGAACGTATGCAACACGTAGGTTGGCTCCAAGTGCGACGTGACCATCTTTGGTGAAGTTGTTATCAGCAAGCAGTCC
>Ga0316608_1001077_pt1 | contig 11287 bp, 2 predicted proteins | sample MIS2016152B_MG_FD_207673 | JGI IMG/M metagenome (GOLD analysis project Ga0316608, IMG submission 207673) | Microbial mat bacterial communities from Middle Island sinkhole, Lake Huron, Michigan, United States - MIS.2016.152B | ecosystem: Environmental > Aquatic > Freshwater > Lake > Sediment... | reverse complement strand
CTCCACTTCCCGCAACAAAAACATAAGTGTAAGGTACATTTGTTATATCAGTATATAAAATTCTGCCAACTGATGTACCAATTCTTTTAAGTTCGGTAATATGGTTGTTGCTTAAAGTTATATCTTCATTAAAATCGGTAATATTGATATTAAATTGTTTTTCGTAAAATCCACCATCTTCATCGGTAGTTCTAATTCGGATAGAATACAAATTCTGAGTTTCGAAATCGAACTTGAAATTAGTTCTTAAAGAATCTCCAACAATTGCAAATTTTGAATTTCCGTTATCACCAGCACCAGAAACAAGAGCATAAGTAAAATTTCCGGGTTCTAAATCGGCAGAATTAAAACCAGCAACTGTAGTTCCAATTTTCATAATTTCGGAAACTGCATTAGAAGAAATTGTAATATCGGAAGGAGCTGAATTAATAATTTGTGAAGTAACAGTATAAGTATTAGAAGAAGTTTCGTCGGCAGAACGCACGAAATATTCTACAGGATTTGTAAAATTATTTGCCGTAACACCTGAAGTTTGCAAATTGCTATTAACTGTAACTCTTGCATTTGCAGAAGTTGTATAACTTGCAACTAAATTTGTAAAATCGGTTCCATAAGGCATATACGAAGTAATATTATAACCATTGATTACAGCCGGAGCAATTTCACCTGCCACGGAGTAAGTTAAAATATACGAATCGCTACTAAGTTCGGGATTTGACCAAATATACGGATTTGCAGGTGAACCGACAATTCCATTAATTGCAAAATTCATTGTTTTGGAAATTGTAATAATAGTGTTGGAACTTTGTTCGTAAACTTGAAAATTAACAGTTGCAGTGCTTGTATTTGAATAAATAACTAAGTAAACAATATGCCGTCCAACTGAACTTTCGTAAACCGGACTTGCAACTCCACGACATTCAGCACCTACAAAAGCTCCAATAATGTCGTTAGTGTTTGTAGATTCGATATAATTTAAATTAATTACACCTGAAACTATCATAGAGTAATTATATGTTCCCGGATTAACATTCCAACTCGGTTGGGATATTGCCGAAAAACTTAAGATTAAACTAAAAAATATTAATATTAAGAATCTTTTTTTCATTTCTATAATAGGATTTAATTTTACAAAAAAAAAAATAAAAAACCTGTTAGAAAAAAAATCCAACAGGTTTTAATATTATTATTCAATTACAATTTTTTCGATAAATATTTCATTGTTAAATAATACTTTAACAATATACACACCGGAAGATTTATCTGAAAAATCTATATTAACATTTTCAGAAATTTCATCGGATAAATATAAAATCTTACCGGTAATATCAGTAATTTGCAATAAAACGTCTGAATTAGAATATACAGGTTTATTGAAATTTTTAAATTGAATTGAAAATTCTCCGTTTGTAGGATTTGGAGAAACTTTAATACTAAACAAATTATTATCAGTAATATTTGCTACAACCTCATCAATTGTAAATAAATATGGATTTGAAAAATCGCCGATTAATTCGTTAGCATTAAATGCAATACTTTCATTAAAGTCAGAAATTGTATTGTCGTTGAAATTGTATAATTTGAATGAAATATTTTCGGCATCTGTATTTGAATATACAGTTAAAAAATATAACATTTTACCTTCTACATTTACCGGACTTACGTATCCTCTACACTCGTCGTTTACAAAAGCAGCAATTACATGATTTTCAGTTAATATTTTGTCTGTAGCAATTTCGCCAATCAGTGATAAATTAAATTCGTATAAATCAGGATTAAATGTAATTTCATCAAAATTCAGTTCATTAAATTCTAAATTATATTCATCTGATTTTAAACCTGTTTCGGGATAATAAAAGTTATCTGAAACAGTATTTAAATTCTTATACATATAACCAAGACCCGGATTTAAGAAAGTTAAACTACCAACCCAACCCATTGAAACGCTGTAAACTGAAAAACGATATTGACTTTTGATTATATCTCCGCTAGTTGGAGTATAATTTGAAAAAGCATCGTTAACTGCTATATTAACTTGTGGTGTAAATCCAATCCAGTTCCAACCTTGATTTAAATTAATAGGTGTTGTATAAACATCAACTTTTGCACCTGAATATAAAAGAGTGTCTTGCTGTGAAAGTTTTACCATGTACATACTTTTATTGTTAAATCCACCGCTGTTTGATAATGAACCTAACCAACCGAAATTAGAATTATAAATATCGAAAACAGATTGTCCTTTAATTGCATCGCCATTTATAGCATTAATTTTTGAGAATAATGTATTTACATCTAATAAATCAAAAGAATTTAAATTGAATGAAATCCATTTCCAACCGCTAACTAATGGAACTTCAGCAACAAAACTGTTATTGGTTTCAAAAATCTGAGGAACTTCCGGTAATCCTACTACTGTATTACTTTCAAAAAGCAGAGAAGGAGTAACATTAGTATGAATTTTACCTAGTGAAGCATTCCAGATTTGAAATTCGAGATTTTCACCAATTTCAGAATTTGAAAAAATACTTAGATAAGCTTCAAACAAATCAGTTTCTTTTACATATATTAAATTTGCAAAACCTCTGCATTCTCCGTTCACAAAAGCGGCAATCCTATCGTCAGTATTTGTAGAAAATTTACCATCTACTTTAATTTGAGCAATAACACCCATAGAATATTGGAAATCTTCTTCGTTAACTTCCCAAACAGGAGGCGTTTGATTTACTTTTAGTCTAATGTTTAGTTTTTCGTTATAACCGAAATCAGATGTTAAAAATATGGAAGCTTCGTATAATCCAATATTTGTAAATTCATCTATTGTAAAAGTTATTGTTTTTGAACTTACAGGAAGTAAAGAACCCATAGATTGGTCCACACTTAACCATTGAGGTAGATTTGTTATCTCGTAATTTTGTTCTATACCACCAATATTTTTAATTTCAACAGTAAACGATAATGGATTGTAAATTAAATTTTCAAATTCTTTATAATTTTCTGACCAAATTACCGTATTTTTGTTAATATAGGCAGTCCAAATTACAGGTGAAGCCATTCTATTTTCTTGCAAATCTTCAATTTTTTCTGCTGTAAAAGTAAGCACACATTTTTCGATTAAATCAGGGTCGTCTTCCAAATTCAAAATAATTTTATCGGTATTTGTAACCCAAGTAAAAGCTTGAATTTTTTGAACCGGACGAGCATCTTTAATATTCGGAACGTTTGTATTGTCGAAACTTCCGCTGTTGGCAGTAGCAACTAAACCTGTTAATTTTTCTGTTTCTTCATTAATGACTTTATCATCTAAAGTTGAAACAATAGCTAAATTAACATCATATTCATCAAAAGGATAATAGGCAACAAGACCAACTTCATCACCAATTAATTTTGAATTTTTATCTAATTCGATAAGTTTAGCAGTTTTTGCAAGTTTCCAAATTCTAAATTCATCAATACTTCCGTTAAAATTTTGGTCGTAAGTGGTTCCGGAACCTGAATATATTCTTCTTGCACCAATTGACATATCTGTTGCAAAAAGACCACCGAAATAACTCGATTGTTCGTTAATTTTTAATTCGCCGTTTATATACAAATTTGTATTTCCACGTCTGTTTAAAACTAAAGATAAATGATACCAAGAATTATCTGTATATAATTTGTCGGTAACAGTAACTTTTGTACCATTATTTTTGAAATACAAATAACCTTGTGCATCAAAACCAATATTCCAAGCATTTTCTATTGAAGGACTTGTATCTGTTCCATCTCCATTTCCGTTTGAAAACATTACAGTATTTGATTGTGTTCCTGCTTTAAACCAAAATTCTAATGTAAAATCCATTTCGTTAGTAACAATTACCGAAGAATCTGTTGGAATAGAAATATTTGCAGAGCCGTTAAAAGTTCGTGCAAAACCTGTTGGAAAAACTCTCCACTCTGCACCAACTAACAATGCATGATGACTTCTGGCAAAATCTTCAGTATATTCTCCGTAAGATTCGTTCATTAACCATAATCCACTAAGTCCAACTTCCGAACCGTTTAAAATTTTGCTCATTTGAGAATAAACAGTTCCTGAACCAAGTTTTTTCTCCCAAACTCTTAAATCGTGAATGTATCCATTAAATAAATCGGTAGAAAATTCGTTTTTAGCAACATACATTCTACCTTTTCCTTCAAAATCGGAAGTTATCAAAACATTTTCACGTTCAATTGTGTCGTTAACAAAAATACTTAATTCGTTAGTAGCTTTATCAAAACTAACTGCATAATGATTCCAATCGTCAGGTACTTGATATATTGAAGTTGTTGATGTTGTTTGAGTTCCTAATTTTGCATAAAATTGGTTTGAAGAATTAAAACCTATTTCGATATCAGATTGAGAATAAATAACTCCTGAATTATTATCGTCAGCTTTTCTTGCCCAAAATTCTATTGTAAAAGACTTGTCGGTTAAATCAACTCCTTCTAAATTACTCAAATAATCGTCTACTCCATCAAAATAAATGCAAGAATTATGATTATTATCTGTACCGTTTAAAACACCGGTAATTTCAAAATTAGAACTTAAAATTAATTCAGATTCAATTGGTTCGTTGAATGTAAGCATGATATCATCTCCCTGAGATAAAATTCCATCACCGGGTTGAGGAGTTCCAAAAACTGTTGGTCTTCTTGTATCCTTAATTCCGGTTAAAACTGCTGTATTTTTAAAAATATCGCCAGAACATTGAGTTTGAAGCCGAACATCATATTTTCTGTCGGGAAGTTGAGACAAATCCCAAGTATAAGTTAATGAAGATTGTCCTGCAATATCTGTTCGTGGGTCGTTTGCGAGTAAATAATCGGCATTATCTTTATAAAAAATCATATCCGAAATCCATTCAGAAGACGACGAATTTTTATATTGAAATGCTATTCTTTCGAAAGAAGAATGAGCTAAATTATAATTATTTATACCAATTAAAACATTAGTTGCCGCCGAGTCTGCATTTACCACCCAATTATCGAGCAGATCAGTTAGATTTACATTAGAACAAATTGGTTGAAAATAAGCAGAAATTGAAACTGTATCAGCAACATCAGGAAAAGTTCCAACATCCCACTGACACGAAGAACGAAGAATTAAACCTAAATCTTTGTAATCGTTTATGCTCGGAACAGTTTTTTTAACCGTAATTATTTTATTTAAAGTTTGACCGGCAACAACTTTTATTAAACGACCATTTCCAATTGGACTTCCGTCCATTTGAATTAGAGCACCGTCCGGATTAGTAGCATCGTCAACTATTAAAAAGAACCAGGCATCATCGTTAGTTTCTGAAATATTTTGAAGTTGTACATTAAAAACGGCAGATTCATCTTCCGGAACACCTGAAGCTATTGGATTTTCAACAGAAATTTGTGGTTTTTCTCTTTGCATTGTAGCTTCGGAAAGTAATGTTCCGGGAATATAATACTTTGTTACAACAGTATCTTCGTAAGGACATTGACTTTGACCACCTTTGGTATAAAATACAGGACCTGTTTGCATTTTTGGTTTTTTAACATCAACACTAAAATAATCACCTTCGTCTGTATCTGTTAAAACATAACCAAATGTAACACTATTAACGGTTTCGGTTCCGTCGGTTTTAGTTTCGGTATGATTATAAGATTCTGAAATTGATGCTTGAAAACCAAATTTTGCTAACGTAAAACCAAATTGACCGCTTATAGAAGGCGAAATAGACCATTCAAAAGTACTTGATTCTACATAAGAAGTATCGTAACTTACAGAATTTTCGTAAACAACTCCTGCATCAAAAGAATGATTTCTAGGAATTTCATCGGCTAAAACTTTTTCTTTTTCGTTTCTTGCAAGTGCCTCTTTCCATAATTTAATTTGTTTATTAAAATGTTTAACAGAATCAACAAATTCAGTTCCGACAGGCCAAGAAGCAGGAATTACAAAATTGTAAGAAGTTCCTGTTCCGTTTGTTCCATTATCGTCAACAACTAATGTTGCAACATTATTATCTGAACCATAATTTGGATTTCCGATTGCATGAACACTTGTATAATTAGAATTATTTTGTAAAACAATATCTCTTAACATTTTTAAATTTGGAATAAGATAATTTTCAATGTGGTTTTGAGTGTAGATAAAACCTGTCCCAAATTCGGGATTAACTCTTAATCCAACGTGAGGTCCAATATCAAAACCCGTAATTGCATCACCGGTTACGCAACCAACACTAGAAGCTTCGGGAACTAAATCAATAAATGTGCTAGCACCATAAACTAAATTAGTTGAATGTCCTATAAATACATCACCAATTGCACCAACATAATCGGGTTCGGCACTTGTTGACCAAGTTTCGGTAGTTGTAACTGTGGTTGTAGTTGTATTACTATTTAGCCAAGTTTCTTCGTGTTCAACTCCAATTGCAACATCGTTAGTAACTTCTGCTTCAATAATAACACCCGCACCTATTCCTGCAAAAGTTTCAGTTTTTGCACCTAATAACATTGTAACAGATTCTGAACCTGAATTTCCGTTAGAATAATCAAAAGTAGAAGTTTTGCTGACAGATTTTCCACTTTCAAAATAAGAATAACTTCCTGAACCCGGAGGGTCGCGTAAAATCATATCAATTTTTGAAGGACCCATTGTTACAAAATTATTTCCGGTTGGCATTCCTCCTAAAACATAAGCTCTAAAAGTAGCTCCGGGTGTTAACCAATCGTAAAGTCCTGAACCGCCCGGATACCAATTTGTTATAATTGAATTATTTTGACCGGTTTTAGCAACTATTGCCATAGTTTTTAAATAATCGCCAATTCCTCCGGTTGTAATATTTGGTAAACCTGCATTAAATTTATATTTTACAACTCCTTGTTTATTAACTTGGTAATTAAATTTTGATTCGTTTGTAGATAAAAAGTTTTGAATTTCAACAATTCCATCAGTAACCGGAACATTATCAATAATTGTTGCACCAGCATCAGAATTTATATATTGTTCAAATATTGAAATTTTTAGTTCGTATTCGTTTCGTTGGATAAAAATAGGATAAAAAGTTAATGGATTTCCTGTAACATCAACTACGTCAACAAGTGTTCCATCTTTTGCATTAACTTCAGCTTCCCAAAAATCAGGTTCATTGTTTTCGTTTACAACATTAATTGAAGGTGTTACTCTTAAAATAAAATTTTTATTATAATTATAATTTACACTGTCTATTCTGTAATTATAAATTGTGTCCAAACCATTTCCGGTAAACGATTCGCCAATAACTACCGAATCTATTTCAGTTTTATTTGTGCTTGAAGCATTTGTTAAATCTATTGTAGTATGAAAACTTGCATCAAAAGTATAACTTCCGGCAGTTACAGATTTTACAACATATTTTTCGGGAATTAAATATGCAAAATATTCACCTGTTGTTTGGTCGGGATAAATTTCTATTTGTTTTGGTGCAGAACCTACAATTTTGTAATTTGTAACACCTTTGTTTTTTAATAGATTGTCTTCATAAGATTCATTATCCCAAATTTGAGAAACAGTGGTTGAACCATCAATTAAATCAAATTCTTTTTGAGTTCCTAAAATAATTTTTGCAAATCCTATATTATTTAGTGATTTTCCCATTCCGATTGGTTTTTCAGCCTGAACAGGTCCACCAACAACTCTTCCGACAACTTTTACAAGTGTAGTATCTAAAATATAATTTTGTAATGAATAATTTGCTTGAAAATCAAATCTATCTCCAGTATATATTCCAAGAGCAGGGAAACGACCGTCATTTTCGAAACCATGACCTTGTTTTACAAAATTTAAAAAATGTTTTCCGATTGGAACATCAACAGAAAATTTTCCGGTTGAATTAGTTGCAATTGGAACTCCCTCACCATTAACCGCAGTGGTTCCATCAATTTTAACATAAACATCAGAAACAGGGAAACGAGTATCTTTGTAATAAACATAACCGGTTACTGTAAAGGAAGCAATATCAACAAAATCTATATTACTATGAGAAGTAGAACCCGGACCGATAAATAAAAGTTTTTCTGTAGGGTCAAAAGTATGAGTTCCGAACATTGGAACAATTCTATAAATAGAACCATCAGTTTCGAAAGGAATTCCGGAAATAATATAATTACCGTTTTTATCAGTTAAACCCATAACGCCAAGTTGACGAGAAAAAGGAACATCTGAAGACCATGTTGCTTGATATGCAAATCCATGTTCTTCGTTAAAAGAAAAACCTTTTCGGGATAAATCGTAAAAAGCTGTTCCGGTATTTTCGTTCATTCTGTAATATGCCGTTAAAGAATCTTCGGTTCCGGCTATGTACATTGAAGAAGTTTCTAGTGCAAGAGTTTCGGATAAACCTTTATACCAAATTCTAACTTCATCTACTAAACCGTTATAATACTGTCCTGTCGCACTTTTTCCAATAAAAATAGCATTATTATTAGATGGAGTTGCAACTGTTAGTTTTACTTTTGATGAATAAAAAGTCTGATAATCGTATATTACAAATAATCTTAGTGTATCATCAGCTCCTCTAATAGCTGAAATATTGAAGAAGGTATCTACTTTTTCGGTAAAATTTAAAGTCAATGTCTGTGTACTTGCATTTCCTGCCGTAAAAATTATTTGACCTGTAGAATAAGTAATTTTATATTGATTTTGTTTTTCGACCAAACAAGCAGTTGTTCCTGAATTAGGTTTAAACCATCCTTGAAAAGTAAATTGGTTTGTAAATTTGAAATTAGGGTCGTCGAGGGGTGGAGTAATTGCGAGGAATGAACTTGTTCCATTTAAACTTAAAGAACTTCCAGCGAAATTATCTTCTGTTTCAGCAATTAATCTAACGCCTTCAACAGCAGTGCCACCTTTGTATGTAACTCTACCATAAATTCTTCCGTAAGGAACACGAAATCCAATTCCATCAACATAATTAAGCATTTTTTGATTAAATTGAGTAATTCCTTGAGCAACAACTGTATATTCATAAATCACATTTGATTCTGCATAATCGTCTCTCCAACTCCGGGTATCAGAAGAAACACTTGCGACCATTACAGAATCCTGTGTTGAGTTATATGTTTTTCTAAAAATTCTAAAACTTGTTATTGCAGTTTCGTATCTGGCAACTTCCCATTTTAGTTCAACATAATCGCTGTAATAACCTTTAGAAACAAACAAGTCTTTGTCGAAAGCATTTTCAACATAAATTATATTTTGCCTGAATCCTGATAAAACTCTCATATTATCCGGAGTTAAGTTACTCCAGTTTGTCGCAAAAGGTGCACCTCCGCTAAATGATACTTTCAAAGTATCAAATGTATCTTGATGCAGTTTTTGTTGTCCACCGGCAAATCCAAGAACATAAGGACGTTCTTGTGAAAATGATATAATTGCGGACAACAAAAAAATTGTTGATATAATTATTTTCTTCATAAAATTCTATTATTAATTTGTTTATTATTAAACTAATGTTTTTTTGAAAAATTAAAATTTAGAAATTAAAATTTTAAATCAAAATTAACAATTAATTAGTATTTAATAATATAGTAAACATAAGCATTTTCAGGACGAGTTTCAGTTCCACCAGCAGCATTAATAGTAACAGTATGAGTATGATCTCCATTACTTGAAGTTGTTTCAGTTGTATTGTTGTCAACATAAGTATATTCATTAGCGCTACCACCACTTCCGTCATCATCACCTTCAATTCCATGAGTAAATGCAACATGTGTATGAGCACCAGTTGTAGAACATGAATTAGTATGAATATGAGAGCCAAAGATATCAATTTGTTCAGAACCAACTAAATTTCCTATATTTCCACCGGTATTATTTGCTGTTCGTGTTGCTTTATCATTATCTACATTAGCAGTTTCGTCAACACCACGTAAAAACAAACCTCTCAAATCGGGAACATTAAATTGAGTTCCGCCTGTACTTCCCCAACCTGAACCAATTACTGCATATAATTGAGAATACAAAGCATTTGAACCATCGTAAGAAGTTCCATCACAAGCTAACCAACCATCCGGAATTTTGGTTTTTGGTCCTGCAAAAGGAATTATAGAGCCAACCGGTACACCATTATCAGCATAACGAGCATAAGGTACAGCACTCATAACCGCTTCGTTTATTGTTGTATAAGTCCCAGCAACTGTTTTTTTTACTTCAACTTTTAACCAAAAACTTGCATTGTCGGCAGTAAAATTTAATTTTTGAAAATCTGCGGGAGTTTTTGAACCAATCTGAGATGTAAAAACTCCAAAAGCATCTGTTGATATTGTTTGTTCTTCGGTATAAGTTGCACCACTTCCACCTGTATCGTAAACTGTAAATTTTGCAGTAATTGATGACGCAGCAATAGCTTTTCCATCAGGGTCTATTGCATAACCTTGAAAACTAAAAGTTTTTGTAGAAGTTTGTGAATAAACACAAAATGCTATAAAAAGCATTACAAAAGTTGATAAAATTGATTTCATATTAATGTTTTTTAAAGTTTAAAATATTTATTATGGAAAAAATAATATTGAATTTATATATAAAAGGTTGTACGTGTTAATATATGCTCATCTGCAACTTTGTTAAATTAACGCTTCCTGATGTCTTGAAAAATGAATGGCAATTAGGTATATGTACGTATTTTTAGATAATATGTTTCTATTTTCTCAATTAAATGTAAAAAAATATTAAGATGTAAATATATTTTTCAAAATAACAAAAAAAAAATCAAAAATGGTTATTCATAATAAGTTTTTTTTATTTATTTATACTAATTATTTATTATCAAATTGTATAGACATGGCTGGAGTTTATTTGTGCAGACAAAAAATCCTATAATACAATATTCCTCTTGATGATTTTAATGAAAATATGTATTAATATGAAAAATTTCTAATCGACACTCATACATTAATTTTGATGAGCGAAAACAATAACAATTTATCGATGAAATCTATTGAAATTATTAAAAAAAATAAAAATATATTAATTGTTTCTATTGTTAGTTTGTGGGAAATTGCTATAAAATAAAATCATGAAAAATTAAAAATGAATATATCTTTTGATTTGTTAGTTCTACTTTAAAAGATTAATAAAAGTATTGCAATTTCAATTAAATTAGATGTTTAATACAATAACAAACCTTTAAAAGTCTAAAAAATGTCATCTTGAACTTTTTCATGAGCGATAGCGAATAAACGAACTTGTGGAACTTTTTCAGCGAAGCTAATTGAAATATGGAAAATTATAAAATGTTAATATGGAAATCCGAAA
>Ga0316608_1001076_pt1 | contig 11292 bp, 8 predicted proteins | sample MIS2016152B_MG_FD_207673 | JGI IMG/M metagenome (GOLD analysis project Ga0316608, IMG submission 207673) | Microbial mat bacterial communities from Middle Island sinkhole, Lake Huron, Michigan, United States - MIS.2016.152B | ecosystem: Environmental > Aquatic > Freshwater > Lake > Sediment... | reverse complement strand
CTGTTTCCGGGGATGGACATTCAGGAATATCATCCGTTCCGTATTACTCGCAATGCAGATTTGACGGTGGAGGAGGATGAGGCAGAGGATTTGCTGTTGGCTATAGAACAGGAACTCCGCAAACGCCGCTTTGGTGGTTCTGCGGTGCGGATGGAAGTCCAAGCTATTATGCCCCGTGGCCTGCGAGAAATGCTGGTGGAGGAGTTGGCGCTTTGCGAGCAAGATGTTTATGTGGTGGAAGGGTTACTTGGTCTCAAGGATTTAATGTCTTTTGTCGGACTGCCGGTGCCGGAATTGAAAGACCCTGTGTGGACGCCTGTAGTGCCGCCACGCTTGCGGATCTCAGACCGAAAGGATTTAGATGAATCGATGTCGCATTCTGACGATGGTGAGGATATTTTTACGGTGATCCGCCGGGGGGATTTGATGCTACATCACCCTTATCACTCGTTTCGGGCGACGGTGCAGCGGTTTATTACTGAGGCGGCGCACGATCGCTCCGTGTTAGCGATTAAGATGACTTTATACCGCACTTCTGGTGATTCGCCGATCGTCAACGCTTTAATTGAAGCGGCGCAAAATGGCAAACAGGTAGCCGTTTTAGTAGAACTCAAGGCGAGGTTCGACGAGGAAAATAATATTGGCTGGGCTCGGAAGTTGGAACAAGCCGGCGTTCATGTAGTTTATGGTTTGGTGGGGCTGAAGACACACACTAAAATAGTGATGGTTGTGCGCCGGGAGGATGGGTGCATCCGTCGCTACGTCCACATTGGTACTGGCAATTACAATCCGAAAACAGCGGGACTTTATACGGATTTAGGTTTATTAAGTTGCCGGGAAAATTTGGGTTCAGATTTGACCGATTTGTTTAATTATTTGACTGGTTATTCGCGACAGGTGTCTTATCGAAACTTATTGGTGGCACCGGTCAATATGCGCGATCGATTTTTGGCCCTGATCCGTCGCGAAACTGAATTCTGCCGCTTGCAGACTGACAGTGGCAGCGGTAGCTGTGGCCGCATTGTCGCTAAAATGAATGCTTTAGTTGACCCTCAAATCATTGTTGCTTTGTACGAAGCTTCGCAAGCGGGGGTGAAAATTGATTTGATTATCCGGGGGATTTGCTGTTTGCGTCCCGGCGTTGAGGGCGTTAGCGAAAATATCAAAGTGATCAGTATTATCGGCCGCTTTTTGGAGCACTCTCGGATGTTTTATTTTTTCAACAGTGGGGATGAGGAGGTTTATATTGGTTCTGCCGACTGGATGCAGCGCAACCTCACCAGGCGAGTTGAGGCGATTGCGCGGGTGGAAGACCCAACAATTGCTAAGGAAATGCAAGAAATTTTGGGTGTGATGCTGGCGGATAACCGCCAAGCTTGGGACTTGCAGTCTGGGGGTCACTATTCTCAACGGCGGCCGCCTGTTAATTGCCCGGAAGTGAGTTCTCAGCAAATTTTAATGGATATGGCTCTTTAGTCATTAGTCATTGGTTATTAGTTATTGGTTATTGGTTATTGGTATTGGTTATTGACTACCAGTTAGCAATTCCCAATTAGCAATTACATCATGTCCGGTTAATCAGTTATTATTTGAGTGCGAGCATCTCGCTCGCGAGCGGGACGCTCGCACTTGATATTACCAATTACCAATTACCAATTACCAAGGCCCCATGCCCCATGCCCGATTCCCATTAATTAGAAAAAGTGCGCTTGAATTCTTCTAAAAGGTCGTCAATTTCTTCGATCGCCTGATTTACGTCTATTCTGAGAGTGCCCAAATCCGTTCTGTCTAACAGTCGCACTAGGGATTCGCGCTTGCTCTCGATCTCTGCTACGCGCTCTCTGATTGTCTGTGCATCCATTTTCTCTCTCCTTTGCTACTCTTAACAAAAATTTCTTCGATAACATATACTTTTGTGACCACCAACTGCAACAATTTTTAGCAGTTTTGGTCAAATTCATTTCAACGCCGAACACATACCTCTCAAAAACTTCACCAAAACTTCAGCGCAGGAAAGGGGGACGTTTGGTGTCTGCGGGTTTGTTTTTCATCATTTCCGCGAGAAATCGCTTCAGAGCTTTTTCGCGATTTTTCATAAAAGCTGCCCAAAACCCCGGTTGATATTCATCCATTGTCTTGGCTAGGGCCCAGACATCTATGGCTAAGATGTTATAAAGCCTTTCATCCTCGCGCTTGAGCGAGTTAATCTGCTCTAGAACCGATTTGTTTGCTCCAGTAGTTTGTTTGTCTTCGTCTTTAATCATGTCCGAAAATTGGTTGAAAGGGTAAGAGGGCCGATCGCGATCCACTCTCTCTACTCTGATGATACTGGCGATCTCGATCGCCTTCTAGAACTAACGGCACATAGTGAACACCGATATTATAGGTGTTGGCCACTCCTGTCGGCGGGACAATTTTCTGAAGCTAGAGACAAGATTACGGATGCACCCCTCTCCCGCGCTTATTGATGCTAGCAGTTTTTGCAGGTCTTTTGTCAAAAAATCTCAATTTGTTTACGTGGCAGAGTGAGGGTGCGGGGAGTAGGTTGTAAACTTTTTACTGGGAGTGCGATCGAATATTTTTTATATTCAAGACTTCTTGACAGATAATAATTAAAGTATGTTGTTGATTCTAGCTAACTACCTCACTAATATGTTGCGTCAAATTTCTTTAGCAAACCTAGCCTTAGTTGTGGGCGGTATTATAGCAGCAGTCGGCTTCGGTGCCTACTTCACAGACCAACCAACTCTGAATCTGGCCGGTTTTTTTTATGGAATTCCGCTGTTGCTGGGAGGTTTGGCCTTGAAAGCAGCAGAACTCGAACCGGTAGTTTTCACCCAACCTACTTCTGATGAAGTTCTCGCTCTGCGGGAACAGCAGGCCACCGATACTCAAAATCAAGTCCGCAAAGATGTAACCCGATTTCGCTACGGCCAAACTGCTCATTTAGATGATGCTCTGGAGCGCTTGGGCCTGGCTCCAACAGACGAGGAAAGACCGATGCTGCGAGGGTTACGGGAAGTTGCTGTGGATGGTGCTTATGGGTTAATTTTAGAGTTTGACTCGCCCTTGATGCCGATCGAAACCTGGGAACAAAAACAGCAAAAAATAGCTACTTTTTTCGGGCCTGGTTTGCACGCAAAAGTGAGTAAAACCGCTGAAGACAAAATTGAATTGGCTTTAATTAAAAATCAAGTGGCTTGAAATAGTCTTGAGTCCAGATACCCGACTTTTTCAATAATTCGGGTATCTAAAAGAAGACCGTTTTAATATTAAATCATGAGAGGCACAGATGGTTTCTTTAAACAGCAGGATAGGTATTATCGGCGCAGGAACATCAGGGGTTTATCTTGCCATTTTGCTGATTGAGCAAGGGTTTCAAGTTACATTATTTGAAAAATCACCCCAACCGCGCACCGATGGATGTGGTATTCTGATCGTGCAAGCAGGTATGAAAGCGTTGCATCAAGGAAACCCTGAAATTAGCCAAAAAATTATTAACTCAGGCGATCGAGTTAAATTATTCGAGTTTCGCAACCTCCGTGGGGGTGTCATCAATTCTGAACCCATCACCTATGAAGAAAATGAACTCCCAGGAATGCTGGTACACCGCAAAGCTATTCTGGAAGCACTCCTCGACGAGTTACCCCCTGACTGTATTCGTTTTAATGCTGAATTAGTATCGATCGCCCAAACCGAGCATAGCGCGATCGCGCACTTTAAAGATGGCAGTCACTGGGAAGGAGATCTGTTAATTGGTGCCGATGGAATCGTCTCTAAAGTGCGTCAATTTATCGTTCCAGATGTAGAACTGTTCTATTTAGGCGATATTGTTTGGCGAGGAATAGTCGAAGATTGCAGCTTTTGTCCAGAAGGAAACTTTTTTGTTTATGTACGCGGTCGAGGAATTTATGCTAATTTCTTTCACATTGGAGGATGTCGCACTCATTGGGGTTTCTTTATTGAAAAAGATCAGGCAGACTTTGAAGTAGGAAAACTACAACCCAATGATATCACCATGCCTCCCCAAGAACTAGCAAAACTCCCAGATGATGCGCGAAATCTAATTCAGTCAACCCCTCTAGAAAATATTGTCTGTCGTTTTTCCTATGACATTGACCCCCTACCTAAAATCTATGATGGGCGCGTGATTTTAATCGGTGATGCGGCTCATGCAAAAAGTCCGACACGCGCTAGAGGTATGACTTCCGGTTGGGAAGATGGTCTGTCTTTATCGCAACATCTCAGAGAGAGTGCTAACATTGCAGAAGCATTGGAAAATTTTCAAACTGAAAGATTACCCATTGTCCACGAATATCAACGCACTAGCCGTGAAATTAGTCAGAGAATTGGTCGTCGTTAGCCAAAGGGAAAATCATCAATAAAATAGTCCTGGACACATAAACTCTATCTGTAGTGCGCAATGCGCACCGTAACGCTACCAATTGACAGTGCAAGATCTAAGTTTTCATCAAAGTTTTCAGGCAAACAGGAGGCTAATTAATGAGTAACGATGCTGTAGATAAAAATATCATCAACCCTCTCAACTCTCCCGATTTGGAGAAAGTGCCGGAAATTTTCATCCGTCATCTTGGTACTTGGAAAGGCGAGTATATTAAGACTGATACTCGCGGACATTTTGATCGCAGCTTTTTCGGTACTTTTAGCATCTGGATTGAGGGAAGTCACTACCGACAAGTTAATAATTATGAATACTCAGATGGTTCTCGCCTCCAGCTAAATTTTCAAGGTGAATTTGAAAATCGGATTCTGAAATTATTTTCTAGCAGTTATTCGGATTTTTCGGCGATTGCGTGGGATGCGGGCCAGGAAATTATCTGCTTTCGCGCCACGAAAACTCAAAATAACGCCCTGATTACTTTTGTGGAAACAATGACTTTACTGGCTGAAAATCACCGAGTTCGTAGCACTCAAGCTTTTAAGGATGGCGTTTTTGATGGCATCTCATTTATTGAGGAAATGCGTTTGTAGTCGAAGGAATAAGTCAGGCACTCTCAGAGATTTTGACAGGGATACACGGATTAATTATTGAGCGTTCCTTCTGGAGTCAACCCCCCCCCAAGGGGGGAAGTCAGAAGCAATTCCCCTTACCTTAATTAATATTGGCAAATAAGCGGGAACGAGTCATGAAATTTTCTCCTTTTTAATTAACCGCAGAGGGCGCAGAGGGCGCTGAGAAAGAGAGGGGAGAGTGAATGAAAGAGTGAATGAGATTTTTTTTTAATTAACCGCAGAGGGCGCAGAGGGCGCTGAGAAAGAGAGGAAAAAGAGAAATCGATCGGTAATTAATCGGACTTGATATTAAGTGTGCCGCCGCGGAATTTCGATCCGAAATTTATTACCTTGCTCTGGTTCGGAAAAACACTTCAATTCGCCTTTGTGCTGCTCCAAAACTATCAGGTAGCTGAGGGCTAGTCCCAACCCGCTTCCTTCCCCCGTGGTTTTTGACATGAAAATTGGGTCGAAGATTTGCGCTTTGACATCTTCATTTATGGGGATGCCATTATCGGAAATTTCTATAGAGATTCGCTGGGAATCGACTACTTGAGTGCGAATCTGAATCACTGGTCTAAAGTTGACGGATTTAGACTGAGCCAACTCTTGACTGGATACTTCTAAAGTATCGATCGCATAATTGATTATATTCAAAAAAGCCTGATTTAGCAGGCCGGCGTAACACTCAACTTGTGGCAAATTTCCGTAGTCTTTAATTACTTTGATATCCCGCCTTCCCTCGCGAGCTGGTAAGCGGTGCTGCAATAACAAAAGAGTGTTTTCTAAACCATCGGAAATATCAAATAATTGCCACCCGGAACGATCGCTCCGGGCAAAATCCTGTACTGACAAGATAATTTGGCGAATGCGATCGCTCCCTGTCCGCATCGAATTCACAATTTTTAATAAATCGTCGAGTACGAATTCTACATCCATATCTTGCTGTTTTTCCAGAATCTCAGGACTGGGATTAAGTAACTGTTTTTGATATAATCGCAGCAGTTCTATTAAGTCGTTAGCATAGGTTTGTACGTGAGTCAAGTTGCTGTAAATAAATGTAATAGGATTGTTGATTTCGTGAGCTATCCCCGATACTAACTCGCCTAAATTAGACATTTTTTCCCGTGAGAGCATCCGCTCGCGAGCAAGTTGTAGTTCTTGTTGCGATCGCTCTAACTCGATTTTTAAGCTCTGCGATCGCCAGCCTGCACGTACTCTCCCTAATAATTCCTGCTTAACTATTGGTTTAAGCACAACATCGTCAATCAACTCATCCAATTCTGTTGGCCCGTTAAATTGCTCTGGTGTCGCCAGTAGTATAAAATACACTTTGGCCAATGCTCGATCGGCCTTCACCAACCGGCACAGCTCCAACCACTCGATTTGAGGGGAAGTCCCATCGCAAATTATCAAATCCGGGGACATTTGCCGAGCCAAATCCATACCCTCCCTAGCGTCGGGGGCGACTCTCACTTGATGTCCCTCCCCTGAGAGTAACTGTTGCACGACTTCCCAAGTCATAGCATCCGCGATCGCCAAAATCTTTCCCATAACACCCGCTCCACAAATTACTTTTCAGGATACAACAGCCTGAATTATCCCTGTATATTTAAAATTAAAATAATTAAATGTTACCAAAAATTACCAATAACCGCGCCCAAAAAACCCAAAAAACTTTAAAATTAATTGATAGTATCGTCAATAACCCTTCTCGGTCAACGCCTGAGAATGCCAATTACCAACAACCGCTCAACTTTGATTCAAGCCGAAACCCTAGAACTATTAGAATGGCCGCGCCTGTGTCAGCACTTGGCTACCTTCGCGGCCACCAAACTTGGCGTCGCCGCCGCCCTCCAACTCGAAATTCCGGCAACTCCAGCTCAAACAGCCGAACTGCTGGCCCAAACTCAGGAAGCTTATCAGTTAGAGAGCCGGCTGAGTGGCGGCTTGACTTTTGAAGGAATTCAAGACATCGGCACTTCTGTGAAACGAGCGGAACTGCAAGGGTTGCTTAGTGGCGAAGAATTGCTGGCGATTGCTACCACCCTGGCGGGAGCAAGGCAATTGCGCCGGATCGTTGATGCTCAGCCAGATGTGCCGACGCTCAAGGAACTTGCGGCCGGGTTGCGGACTTATCCTGAATTAGAACAAGAAATACACCGCTGCATAGACGATCGCGCCCAAGTAGCCGATCGAGCCACTCCTAAATTAGGGACAATTAGAACTCAAATGCGACAGTTGCGCGATCGCATTTATCAGGTATTACAGGGTATTTTGCAGAGACAATCCAACGCCGTCCAAGAACAGGTAATTACCCAAAGGAACTCGCGCTTTGTCATTCCCGTCAAAGCTCCCCAAAAAGATGCCATACCGGGGATTGTTCACGACTCCTCAGCCAGCGGCGCGACACTGTATGTAGAGCCCCACAGTACAGTAAATCTCAACAATCAAATGCGGCAATTGCTGAGGCAAGAACAAGTAGAAGTAGAAGCCGTCCTACGCACCCTAACCGGGGAAGTTGCAGCAGTCAAACCTGATTTAGACAGATTGTTGGCTGTGGTGACAATTTTAGATTTAGCTTGTGCTAAAGCGCGTTACAGCTTATGGCTGGAAGCAAATTCGCCGAAATTTATTGAAGTAGAAAATAGAGAATTAACACCCAAAAATGGAGAAAAATTAGATGGGGAAAAGTCGGAAACCAGCCAATTAGAAATTCCCAGATTGCGATCGCAAATCACCTTGCGTCAGTTGCGACATCCCCTATTAGTTTGGCAGCAGCAATACGAACAAGGTTTCCCAGTAGTGCCGATCGATCTAACGATACAGCCGCACATCCGTGTCGTCGCCATCACAGGCCCCAACACAGGTGGCAAAACAGTCACTCTCAAAACCTTGGGATTGGTCGCCCTGATGGCGAAAGCGGGAATGTTTGTACCCGCCCGCGAACCTGTAGAATTGCCTTGGTTTGACAATATTCTGGCTGATATTGGTGACGAACAATCTTTGCAGCAAAGTTTGTCTACTTTCTCCGGCCACATACGCCGGATCGGCCGTATTTTAGAAGTGTTGAAAACAGCAGGGGAAGCAGAAGCAGAAGGGGATTCAAAACTCCCAATTCCCGATGCCCAATTCCCAATTCCCCATGCCCAATTCCCAATTCCCCATGCCCCATGCCCAATTCCCAAATCTTTGGTTTTGTTAGATGAAGTAGGAGCGGGGACAGACCCCTCGGAGGGAAGTGCACTGGCGATCGCCCTTTTGCAATACCTCGCGGAACATTCCCTGCTAACAGTCGCAACTACCCACTTTGGCGAACTCAAAGCTCTCAAATATCAAGACGATCGCTTTGAAAATGCTTCAGTGGAATTTGATGATAGTTCGATGCAGCCCACCTACCGATTACTGTGGGGAATTCCCGGACGTTCCAATGCTCTCACGATTGCTAAAAGACTCGGTTTGCTAGCAGAAATAGTCGAATCAGCTCAAACCTATGTCGGGGGTGCTTCTGCCGATGTTAATCAAGTGATTGCTGGACTCGAAGCTCAGCGGCGGAAACAGGAAACTAAGGCCAGGGAAGCTGCTCAACTGCTGCAACAAACAGAACAGCTTCACCGAGAAGTTTCTCAAAAAGCGACGGCTTTGCAAGAACGGGAGCGAGACCTAAAAATAGCTCAGGAAGTGGCTGTAAATGAGGCAATAGGCACGGCAAAATCAGAAATTGCTCAAATCATTCGTCGCTTGCAGTCGGGCGACCAAACGGCTCAAAATGCCCAACAAGCCACGGCAACTTTGAATCAAATTGCCGAGAAAAACTTGCCCTCGCGGCAACAACCGGCCAAACCCAAACCGGGTTTTCTGCCAAAAGTGGGCGATCGCATCCGCATTCCCAGCTTGGGCCAAACGGCTGAAGTCCTGAGTGGGCCAGATGCCAATGAAGATTTGACCGTGCGGTTTGGGATGATGAAAATGACAGTCAAACTGGCAGAAATAGAATCTCTCGACGGTCAAAAACCGGAAACTAAAGCCCAATTAGCGAAGGCGGCGGCACAAGCAATCACGGCGGCCAAAGCTAAACAAGCTCCCTCTGAATCGCCAAAATCTGCTCCCGAAATTGCAATTCGCACTGCCAACAATACGATCGACTTGCGGGGTGCGAGAGTCTCAGATGCTGAGATTGAAGTAGACAGAGCTCTGAGCAAAGCTGTTGAATATGGCGTGCTGTGGATAATTCACGGGAAAGGCACGGGACAGTTGCGGCGGGGTATTCACGAATTTCTGGCATCTCATCCGCAGGTTTCTCGCTTTGAGTTGGCTAGTCAAAAGGAAGGAGGTGGAGGTGTTACAGTAGCTTATCTGAATTGATTACCGGAGCCAACTGGCGTAGCATGGTGAAGTTGAAAGTTTATGGGTTTTGAAGAGGCCGATCGAACTTGAAACCGCAACTTTGAACTCGCAATTCCGTCCAGCAGTAGAGTTGCCGAAATCAAAGCTCATAGGTGTGGAGCAAGATTAACAGAGTTGCTTTTGCTATGCTGGCCACAAGCAAAAGCACCGGATACTGTTAGATATCCAGCCTGAACCTGTATTAATTTCCTATGCTGAAGCTATGCGCTCGACTGTAAAGCCCTCCGCTCCCACAAACGAAACGGGTTCGTCTCCCAACTGGGAAGAATTGACCCAAAAAGCACCAGAAGTTACCCAGTTGGACAACATTAAAGCCCAACTGGATTTAGTGCTGTTAGCTCTAGAAGCTTTGACAGGAATTGGCTCAGAGGCTATGCTGCGGGTAGCAGCCGAACTTAACTTAGAATCAATGGTGGCCGATCGGGTGGCTCTGTGGCGACTGCGCCAGTCGAACCCGCTCCGCAAAGGCCAAGGGGGACGGAAAAAGCTGGATGTGGAAGAAGCTCGATCGCTCGTGTTAATTAGCTGTCACTTAGCAAAACAGCACCAAGCTTTAATCCGCCGTGCTGTGGCTCTGCTGGAACAAATGGCAGAGCAAAATCGCGCACCTCACACCGTTGCTTTGTTGGGAGATTATATTGACAAATTTAGTAATTTTTATGCCTCGCGCATGGAAGATGCAGAAGATTTATCCGGCAAAGAATTAACTAATTTGGCTCTCAAACTCTTGATCGATTTGCTGTTTTATAGCAGCCCAAACGGCCACCGCCGCCTCTGGCTAGCTCTCCTAGACCGCGCTAAGCATTAAGGTGGAACAGGCCGGAAAGCCTGTTGCTAAAAAAGCTGGTTAAGAATGCGACAAAATATCAAATAAAACATAATTATTTCTTCTTCCTTCTTCCTTCTTCCTTTTATGGTTCTGAAACGGTACACGCCCCCCACTTGCACGCTGGAAATTACAGCCAAAAGTTCGCCCCTATCTCGCTGGGCGGGCCAACCCCTGTTGAAATCTTTAAGTTTTGAGCTGCGACTAGATGATCCGCGACTACCAGAAACCGAACACGTCACTCTCAGGGGCGATCGCACTCAACTAGAAGCCCTTCACGAAGCTGTCAGCTCCTATGTACAAAACCTGCTGCTGGAATCCCGCGTTTGGGAAAGCAGCCTCAATTCAGAAGTCAGCCATACCGTTTCCGAAGCCGACTCGCCCCAGGCCACCCGCAGCGCAGTCATGTTGGGCGAAGCCGTCAACCCCCATGAAATCGCAACTTCCCCCCCCAACACTTCTTACCTGCCGGTTCATCCCCACTTGGAACCTCGCGGCTTACTCGCCCACAACTTATTTTTAGGCTCTTTGAGTGTCGCAGAATCCGGGCCAGTAGTGCCCTTAAGCACCCTGCAACTGTTTGACTTGGCGACAGCTTTAGATGAATATGCTGCGGAGGTGATGGCACTACCCAAGCTCAAGCGATCGCCCGGAAAGCAATTTTCTGCACCTTGGCTGGGGGCGGCAGCGATGGTTGTGGCAATTGTGGGCTTGACGGTTAAGTCAAGATTGCAATATATCGAGCCACAAACAGCCTCAGCCCCCGCACAGCAAGCCATCGGCACATCGGGTAGCCCCCTTGTCGCAGCCACACCCACAGCCACACCCACAGCCACACCCACAGCCACACCCACACCCACAGCCACACCCACAGCCACACCCACAGTCGCCTTGCCGCCCCTACCACCCCCGCCGATCGACGCGATCGCATCCGTCAGCCCCAGCTTGCCGCCGATCGCCCTCTCCTCAACTCCTGCGACTAACAAGCCCAGCCCCATTCAGCAGCCGCCCTTGCTATTTCCGCGTCACGACAGCCCATCGATCGC
>Ga0316608_1001075_pt1 | contig 11308 bp, 14 predicted proteins | sample MIS2016152B_MG_FD_207673 | JGI IMG/M metagenome (GOLD analysis project Ga0316608, IMG submission 207673) | Microbial mat bacterial communities from Middle Island sinkhole, Lake Huron, Michigan, United States - MIS.2016.152B | ecosystem: Environmental > Aquatic > Freshwater > Lake > Sediment... | reverse complement strand
TTTTAAAATAATTACTAATATCACACCACCAATGAAATAATATATTCCATATTTAATAATTTCATTTGATATAATTGATATTACATATTTATTAAATAGATGAAATATATATAGTTCTAAACTGAAAATAATTAATAATGTAATTGTATAAGTAATATTAAATTTTTTAATTTCATCATCACTATAATTTACATATTTTTCACGTTTATTAATTAGAAAATCAAAATAATCAAAATATATAATCTTTTTACATCTTTCTTTAGTGCTTACTATACTCATATTATTATTTTCATATTTATAAGTATATTGATGATATAAAAGATTTTTTAATGATGTACAGCCATAAAATAATTGCTGAATAGATTTTTTAAATAAAAACAAAGATAATAATAAATATGTCGTTGATAAAAATATATTATTTTGGTAATAGCTTATAGTATTATTTATACAATAATATCCTAATATTCCGATTATAGCTGTTATAAATAGAAATCTATGTAAATCCATAATAAATCCACTATTTGCTATTTTTTTAAATAAAAATTTTGGAGTTTTATCATCTACTCTTAATTTATTCAAATAATCCACAGCTTTATTATAGTTGAAAGATTTATAATATACTGTACGTTTATAATACTTGTCAGAATAATCATTAGCTGTAATTAGCTTATAATTTTTATCATCATCTAAAATGATAAGGTAGAATTTATTTAACATGTTCATATAGTTTTATATCTTTAATGTTATTAATGTAAATTTTATCTAATGTGTATGGGATAAAAATCTCGGATTTATCAAATCTTATTTTTATTTTATCTGCTCCTTCAGTTGGGATTAAATTAAAACAATATGTAAATTCATTGCGATGATGATTTATAAAATGATTTTTTAAATCTTTTTGATTTGTAAAATGGCTGGATTTTTTATCATTATCATATACTTCGATTTCAGCTATTCCATTTTCATCAGCATCAAACATTTCTGAAAAAATGTTAGTATTGTGTTTGAAATCGTAAATTTTATATAGACAGTCATCATCTAAATCTTTATATGTAATTATATCGTTGTATTTAATATAATCACTACATTTAAACATTTTAATTAATTTATTATTTTCGTTTAATTTGTGGAATGTGTAATATTCACCTTTATAAGTATAATTACATATTTTATAAATCCTATAATATATTACAATTACATTCACGTAAAATATTATTAAACATTTTTTCTAATGTTAAATATGTGTTATTGTTTTCATTATTTTTATTTGAAAATAAACTTCTTAAAAAATTTCTCATAATTTTATTATTTTTTTATAATTAATTTGTTTCATTGATAAATATTCCTCGAATAATTTACATCTTTGCAGATATATTATTTTATCGCTTATATTAAATACTATTTTAATACATCCACCTCTTTTAGATAGCACACTATAACTTATTGAAAACTTATTTAAATAATTCTCAACATCATTACTAAACTCATACATTCTAAAAGCATACTTAATCATAAGATATAAATTTATACAAAAATACAACTTATTTTTGATATAAAAAAATTAAAAATGAATATTATTATTTTTTATATAATTATACATTCGACTTTTACCTCTATGTAATAGTGCTTTCAAACTTCCCTCACATAAATCGGTTATTTGTGATATTTCAGTATAAGAAAGTTCGTTTAAATATCTCAATGTTATCAATTCTTTCATTTTAGATTCAACCTTATCATTTTCATCTAAACTTACATTCAGCACATTCAATATTTTAGTTTTTCGTTCTTTATCAATTATATTCGATAGTGTGTTATCAACATGAAATTTTTTAAATGAATGTAAATTACTTTCATTATTTTCAATATCGTATTTTAATTCATCTATACAACAATAATCAGCTTTATTATGTTTTCTCAAACTATCTATCGTATGATTATTACATACATTATACAACCATGTTGAAAAATTTGAATTATTACAATCGTATAAATATAATTTTTCATAAGCTTTTGCTAATGTTTCTGCAACCAAATCCTCAACATTCATGTTAAATCCAAATCTATTTAGTATATAATGACTTAATAGTCCTTTATATTTATTATAAATAAGATAATAGTTGTTTGGATTTTCTTTAGTTAATCTAATCATTTCCATATCATCGGATTGATTAGAAAAGGATTTGTCATTTTTTAATTCTATCATATTTCTGTATTTTATTTTTTATTCAATCTAAGATATTATTTCAAAATTATCGAAATGTAATTTATTACTATTAAAAAATATATGTTTTTGATTTAAATCTACTTTTACAACATATTTATTATGTACATTACTATCATATATTTTATGTATTTCATCTTCTATAGTGTATGTGTATATTGATAAATCAGTATATTTTTTATTCATTTCATATTGATAGTTGTTATAAACATCGGTCAGATTTTTATTAAGTACTAATGTCAAATATAAATAACTACTGTCATGTTTAAAAATGTGTTTCAATAATTCTTGTTTATTTTCAAAATACATTCCATCACAAATATATGTTTCAATTAAATTACTATAATTGTTGGTGTTATTAAATAATTGTATTATATTTTTATTACTATCATTATATTGTTCATATTCAATAAATTGTTTAGTTTTTGTTAGAAGTATTTTATTTAATCCATTTGATGTAATTAATTTATATACATCTGTCATAACATTTATAATTTCTTTATATTCACAAGGTAGGATGATATTTAGATTTTCATCTAATAAACCATAGTGATGGTTTTTAATGATGTAATTATTTGAATTGTGTTTATTTAGAATTGTAGTAGGTGGAGAGAATATACTGAAATCTTTTGTACATATAAATTCATCGGTATTATTTTTATATAAATGAAATATACCATCGGTTTCAATAATCTTTACATAATTAGGTTGTAATAATATTTCAATCTTATTTTCATCAATTTTTAATATACCGTATTTATCTTTATCATCAACATTATAATATAAGACATATTCATTATTATTACACCATGCACAAATAACAATATTATTTACAGGTATTAATAAATCTGTCATAATATCGTATATATGGTTTATATCATTGATTACTACGTTTAAATATCTATTATTATATAAATAACCATCAACATTTGATAGTATGTAATTTGTTGATGTTATTGAATTTTTAGTAAAATTTACAAATTTTATTATGTTGTTGTTATCAGAGAATATGAAAACATCATCATCTTGATTTCCAATATATTTGTGATTACCATCAATCGTAATGACTTTTAAATTTTCATTATAAATTTTTATAATATTTGATTTACTTGAAAAGTGTATAATAAAATTTTTATCATCAATCAATGAACAACCATCACCATTATTATCAACTATAATATCATTTTCATTTAATAAATACGAATGATGTTCATTATAATATAAGAAACTTATGGTTTTATATTTTTTAAAATATAATTCTACTGTATGACTACCAAAAATTATAGATTTTTTAAACACATCATAAATGTTTTTACCAATTACTATGTTATCAACACTTTTTTTCTTGTTAACTAATTTTATCATATACTAAAGTTTAAATTGTTATTATTGTTTTCATATTTTTTAGGATATTTGTAGGCTTTTAAATATCCATCAAATTTATCATTTACAATTATTGTAAATATATCTTTATAACTAAAGCTTAAAAATCTGCGGAATTCTAATACTTTATTATATACATTCATATTAGATTTAATACCACATAATTTTTGTATTTCATCATTACCAATTAATGAAATGATTGGTATTAAATATTGACTGTTATTATACTCGAAGTATAAATCAATCAAACTGCAATTAACATTTTTAAATTCCATAAAAATAAAATTATTAAAATTATTAATATTAATAAGAATATTGTAATGTTTACTATTCTATGTTTAATTCTATTATATTTTAATTTATTATAAATGTTGCAGCCACGGCATTTGATAGTACCTTTATCATCTATCAAATCACAACCACATATAATACATTTATTACTAATCAAATCTTTCATAAAATAAAAAACTTACCTTTAAATCATATTGCAAATTTAAGATAAGTTTTTAATTAAAACAAATATTATTTCATTATTTTTGAAACTTTTTTATAACAGTCTATACTAGAATAGTTTCAACATCTTTAAATGTACTTGTATTATATTCGCCACCACTACCAGATGATAACTTTTTATAATTTTCAATTACCATTTGAAATGTTTGATTTTCTTTTTCCATCAACATCTCCGATTTTCAAAACTTTTACAAACTTATACATTTCATAAAAAAATAAATAATTTTGTAAAAATTTATCCATAATTCGCTCCTAACTATACTTACGTATCATTAGGTCTGGGTTGGATCGGTTTTTTAATTTCTTCCAACCGTTTCAATAGTATTTTCTTCACGTCTTTATGTTTAGTTTTAAGAGTAATCTCTTTATCACTACTACGTTGAAGAATAACTTTAGCTGCCATATGTCCAGAATGTACACCCACGTTTGCTTCACATTGTCTATTAGGACAATAAAAGATGTCGTTTCGTTTCTCACCTAGATGATGACAAAACGGGCATTCTTGTGATGTATATGCTGCATTAACCTCCGTCAGTTTAATTTCATTTAATTCAGTATTATATTTTAATCTATCTATTACTATACCTTTAGCCCACGAACTTAGTTTTCTATTTGTTTTTTTACTAAATCTTTTCTTTTTTGATTTATTTTTATTCGGTACAGTAAAGTCAAGTCGTTCAACAACAATTTCTTTAGGGTTTTCTTTGTTTATTAAGTCTTTAATTGTGGAATTTATGTATTTCCTCATGTTTTCATCAAATCTATTTTTTCTCTTATCATACTTAACTTTACCTAAATTGAACTTCTTTATATTGTTTATTTTTTGTATGTCTTTCTCTGTCTTATTCTCTTTATTTTCTAATTCCTTAATTTTGCTATGGTATGGTTGTCTTTTCTTGTTTACTTCATACAATAAATCACTATGAACATCACTTAATTCACCAAACCATTCTCCATAACTGTGGGCATTATTTGTGTCAAACATATTAATTTTGTTTCTGTCTATAGCTATAATATTTTGTTCATACTCAATAGGTTTTGTTTCAATATCTATCGCTCTTGATATTACTATTCTATCGTGCATAATTTTTAAGCAAATATTTCCTTTAAATCTATAGTTGGTGTTTACTTTAAAACACAATCTTTTATTTTTTGTGTTAGACATAATCTTTATATAACCATTCTCGTAAGAATACATCGCTTCATCCAACTGCATAGATAAACTTCTAGCTTTAGATATTGTTGGTTTGTTATCTCTAATTAACCTACGTATTTTTGAGTAAATCTTTTTCTTTTTATTGTTCGATATATCATCAAAATGTTTAATGACAACATCTTCCTTATTTAATACTTTAAATAAATAATTATCATATTTCAATATAGTGTACATAAAATGACTCACTCTATCGTCTTTTTCGTTCTTATTTATATGCTCACGAACATCATCAAGTGTTTGTGTCCAACTTGTTTTAATGTTTGCTGCACAAACTTCTATAGCATTACGTATATATCTACTATTAATATTCCACTCATCAATTTTTCCACTTTTAGTCCACACATCACGAATATTTTTACGAGATTTTTTAATAATATTGTATGACTTTATACCAGAATATCTTGAATAAATATAGTTTCTAGCTCGATTGTAATCTTTAGCTATACTACACAATTCATCAAAATCGTCTGTATTAACATCATAACTATATTGTTTAATATTCTTCAGCATTAATATATTATTTTTATTTTATATATAAATATTTTTTATTTCAAAAATGATTTTTTGGAATAAAAACACAAATATTTAAAAAATAATTTACTATTCCACTAATTTTTTATTTTTATTACTTCTTCTATATAACTTTTACTTTTTGTTGCAACCTAATTTTTAATACCAAACTAAAAATATTTTTTAAACATTTTTTAAATAATGTATTCAAATTAAATAATGTATAAAATTTTAAATAAACATAATATGTTAATAATCAACAGTTTATAAATGTAGATATATGTTGCAATTAAATGTAAAAGTTATATATTGATGTACCATTTTTTATTCAACACAATATTTTAATTTCAAAATTATTTAGAAGAGCTGCGATTGGAATTAGATAATTACTACCATTATACTCAAAGTATAAATCATCCACGAATTGTACATTTTCAAATTTCATATTTTTATTTTATAAAAAAACTTATCAAAAATTATAATGTAAATTTAAGATAAGTTTTTTTAATAAAACAAGTATTAATTAAATATATTTGAAACTATTTTATAAAATATTATTAACCAATATATTCAACATTTTTAAATCCAATATCTACACTGTTAGTATTTCCTGCTGTTAATAAATTATATTGGTCAATTACTAGTTGCATAGAATGTCTTTCTTTTTCCATTATGGATTCCCATGTTAATTCTTCTACTTCTGTTATCAATTCACAATCTTCGTCAAATTTAACAACTTCGTTTAATTTTTCCAAATTGTTATCAATAACAACAACCTCATTTAATTTATCATCTATGTTAACAGTAGTATCAGTAAATACTTCGTTGAATACTGGTTGAGAATTGTCAATAACTACAATTTCTTTAACCATATTGTCAGCCATCTCCTGACGAAGTCTTTGACGTTCCATTCTACGTTTTTGATAGATACTCATATTGTCATCACTATCAATACTATTATTTTCATTGGTATTGGTTGATATATTTGAAACTCCATCATTAATCATTTCATAATTTTGATTACTTACTCCATCATTAATTCTATCGTTTAAATCATAATTGCTATTATTATTTAATCCGATATTTATTTCATTTTCATTTAATTCAAAACCCATAATTTGTGATTGGTTTTTCATCAATTCTTTGATCCAATCTTGTTTTTCTTTTTCCATAATGTTTTTATATTATATATTTTAATTTATTTATTTTTTAATACACGATTCTAATACTTCTATACATAATTGCTCAGGTATTTTACTTCTTTCATAACTACCTTTTCTACCTTGTGTTCCTGTTTTACTACCTCTCGGAGCTGGTTGATGATGACAATTTTTATTACCGTTATGACAAACTGGTCTTGGTATCCAATCGTTAGAATTTGTCCATATATCGGTTGGTTTTGCACGGTTATCACCATAGACACAGTACCACAGAGTTTGTCGTTTAAATTCCTGCATAAATGGCATTTTTCTCATCATTCCTCTTGGATTTTCGATAAAAAATATGAGATTTGGATTAATTTCCAACCATTTTTTAATCAATGATATAAAATGAGTATTCACAAAATCACATCTTTTTGCATAATCGGATTTTGGTTCGACACCATTTCGATGATGTGAAATAGCTGATATTGAATAGGTTTTACATTCAGGACTGCACCAAACCACATCTGGAATAAATGGTATATCTTCTATTTCTAATTCTCCAATATCTTTAACTAAATTAATATTTTCATAGTTTACATAATCGACTGAAAATACTTCCATACCTAATTTTTCAGCAGCTTTTCCAATACATCGACTACCTGCAAATAATTCCAATACTTTTACCATTTTTTTAATATTTTTATAACATCTTTACTTCGATAACATGGTATTTTAGTTTTATTTTTTAATTCTATTAATATAATTTCTAATTTATTTATCTTTTGTAATACACTATCAACATGTACTTTCATTTCTTTAATAGATTCCATCATATTTTCATCTCCATTATAATAAGTTGGAAAACTATTTTTAAAATTTTCAATATCCGATAAAAGACTTGCTTTACTAATAACTACAACTTCTTTTTCTTTATCAATGTGATTTTTAATATCAACTAATTCTGTAATATTTGTACTAAATTTATGAATAAGATTAGTAGTTTTAACACATTTCAATAATTTGATAACATAAGCATCATCTTCTGAAATGATAAAAGGTTCATCTTTTTCAATAATTTCTTTTATTTGTGCTTCTGTGTAATCTTTTAAGATGAATTTCTTATAATCTAAAAATAAACATCTTTCAATAATGTCTGAAGGTTTAATACGTATTTGCATAATATATCGTTTTAATTATTTATACTATATTATATGTGAAAAAGTTTTATAATTTCAACTAATTTTATTAATTAATTCTATTTTCTACAATAAAATCTAAATTTCTTTCTATCTTATTACATAAATCAATAAATCCACTTACTTCTAAATAATCTAACACAAACCATTCATTTTTGATACATTTGTGAGAATATAAATTTTGTAAAGCACTTTCAACTTTCCTATTATGTTTAGATTTAAACGTATATAATATTGTTAATTGGTTTGGATTTCCAGTATCATGTTGCTTAATTCTAATATTAGGATGTTTAGAATATCCAATTTTATATTTTTTACTACCAACTTCGTAGGATTCAATGAGATATATGTACATAATATTTTTTATCTTATATATTATGTAAATTATTTTCATATTTATTTTTTTATATGAAATTATTTTTATAAATTTGCAATATAATTAAAAACATATACAATGAGTTTAAAAACAAAACTTCTAAAAGCTGTAAATGAAAAAGATGTTGAAAATATCTATCGTGCTGAATTGTTAAGCAATATAGAAGCTAATATTACATCTCCATATAATATTGATGGATTGCTTACATCTAAAAATGTAAGGACTTTATTAGAGTTTAAATACAATGAAAGTTTTAAAAATAAATTAAATCAAAGTAATGTACTATTACAATGTTTATATTATTTAAAGAAGTTTGAAAACGCTGGTGAGAAATTACCAACTACTATATTCGTTGGAGATATTAATGAATGTTTTGCAATACATACAAATAGTATTGTTAAATATTTAAGTAGTGAAATTGATTGGAAAATTGCAGCTTCACAAGCTTATAAATCTAATTCCGATGTTATACAAGCTATGGTAGATGATGTTGATATATTACCATTCGTTTATGATGTAGATGACAATTTCCACATCAAAACTATCATTGAAAAAATTAAAGAATTTTCAGATAACATCATTCGTAAAGTACGTGTAACAAGACATAATATTGTTGCAATATTTGATTACTTCGATAAAAACGTATTAGATAAGATTAGTTTATCAACTAATGAAAAAGCTAATTTATTTATTCAAATCATCATTAATCCTAATGAAAATTATTTACATCCTAAGAAGAAGAATATATTAATTACTAAAAGTTTTGGTGAACTTACAGTAAATCAAAATCTTTTCAATTCATTTTTCCAACATTTTGAAGGTGATATATATTCTCCAAAAGAAAAAGAAGGTTTGACAGCTTTGATTGATAGGTTGGTTGATGATACTGTTCGTAGAAGTAAAGGTGAATTTTTCACACCAACACCATTTGTAGATTTAGCACATAAGTATATAAGTGAAACATTTGGAGATGATTGGAAAGATAAATATATTGTTTGGGATTGTTGTTGTGGTAGTGGTAATTTAACAAGAGATTACAATTTTAAACAATTATATTTAAGTACATTAGAGCAAAGTGATTTAGATACGATAAATCAAATGGACTATAATCAAAATTCATCTAAATTTCAATTTGATTTTTTAAATGATGATGATAGTAAATTACCAATAAGTTTACAGGATTCAATAAGCAATGGAAAAGAGATTTTATTTTTGATAAATCCACCTTATGCTACAGAAAATAATTTAGACAACATTAAATCATTAGGTAAATCAATTAAAGAAGATATACAAAACAACAACATAAACAAATCTATGAATATTGATAAAAATTGGGGTAAAAGTAGTAAAAATTTATATACTCAATTTTTATATAAAATATTCAAATATCAACAATTAAACGAAAATGTTAAAATATGTATATTTTCGCCACCATTATTTTTAAGTGGTCAATCTTTTAAACAATTTAGAAAACAATTTTTTACAAAATTTAATTTTAAAAAAGGTTTTTTATTTGAAGCATCACATTTTAGTGATATTCAAAGCGATTGGGGAATAACATTCACGATATTAGACAATAAAGAAAATGTAAACAATAGTGAATTTAATTTTGATATTGTGTGTTATAACAACACTTTTGAATTAGAAAAAAATCAACAAAAAACAATATACAACAATGATATTAATCTTAGTTGTAGAGATTGGTTGTATAATATTAAAAATAATAATACAAAAATTAATGTATTGACTTTGAAAAGCAGTTTATCTATTAAAGAAGTGTGTGGTATAGAAAATGATTATATTGGTGGTTTTTTAAATTCTGGAAATAATGTATATTTTAATCAAAGAGAATGTTTCATTGGTAGTACCAGAATGATGTCAGGTAATAATAGGTCAAATACAATAAATAAAGAAAATTTTTTACAAACTACAACATTATTCACAGCAAGAAAAACAATCCAACCAAATTGGATTAATTGCAAAGATGAATACCTTGCTCCAAATATTTATCATCCATTATACGAACAATTTACATACGATTCAATAATATATTCATTATTTAATAATTCATCTCAACAATCATCATTAAGAAATGTAGATTACAAAGATAAAAAATGGAATGTTAAAAATGAATTTTTTTGGATGAGTAAAAATGAAATGATGAAATTGGCTAATGAAAACAATTATGATGAATTATATGTCGATGCCAAAAATTCGGCAGAAGATAGATTTGTTTATAATAAATTATTTGTTGAGGGTGTATATGAAAAGCTTTCAGACGATGCAAAAGAATTAGTTGATATTGCAAGCGAATTAGTAAGAAAATCAATTAAAATGAGAAAGATTTTTAGTGAATCACATCCAGAATATCATTTAAATAGTTTTGATTGTGGATATGCACAATTGAAATTGATTACAAAAGAATATTTTAAAACCGAACATAATATATTTAGAGATAAATATAAAAGTTTTGAAAATAGATTAATACCTTTAGTTTATGAATTAGAATTTTTAAAAAATGTAACTATTCAGCTCTAAAAAATAAAACTAAAAATTTTAATATATAAATAAAAAAACAATAATCAATATGTTTAATTTCAACGAAACAATTAACGAAGTTATTTTTGTGGTGTCGAAGACACACCACACAGTATAGCTATGTTGAAAAAAGATTATGTTGAACTAAAACAAAAATACACACAAGCACAAATAGAAATAGTTGAGTTAAAAGACAAGAATTGTTGTTTA
>Ga0316608_1001074_pt1 | contig 11311 bp, 8 predicted proteins | sample MIS2016152B_MG_FD_207673 | JGI IMG/M metagenome (GOLD analysis project Ga0316608, IMG submission 207673) | Microbial mat bacterial communities from Middle Island sinkhole, Lake Huron, Michigan, United States - MIS.2016.152B | ecosystem: Environmental > Aquatic > Freshwater > Lake > Sediment... | reverse complement strand
GTTGTAGAAAACTATTCAAAATCGATGGATTTTATTGAAGGACTTATAAAGAAAACTACAAACGAAAAAAATATAGAAAATCTCAACAAAGCAAAAGAAAATGTTGAAAATTTATTTACAACTAGTGGAACAGCCGATTGTGCGGTTATGATTCCATTATTTACAACAAAATTTAATCAAAATAAAGAAGACACAACACTTTTAAAGAAAATTACAAAATTATTAGACAAAGGAGGTTGTACAGAATCTGACTTATATGCACAAGCATCAGAACAATTAAATAAATTAGCACCATCGGCATTATCGGCATATAATTTAGCTAGAATGTTTGCAGGGAAAGGAAGCTATAGTAAATCGGCTAGCTATTACAAACAAGCTATTGATTTAGAAAATGATAATATTGAAAAAGCAAAATATTACCATGATTTAGCCGCTATTACAGGAACTAAACTTGGTCAACCATCGCAAGGAAGAAGTTATGCTTATGATGCTATTAAATTAAATCCAAGTTGGGGAAAACCATATATTTTAATTGGCAATATCTATGCAACTTGCAGTAACGAAATAGGTGCTGACGAATTTGAACACAAAGCTGTTTTTTGGGCTGCAATTGATAAATTTGTTAAAGCAAAATCGGTAGATCCTTCTTGTGCCGAAGATGCAAACAAATTGATTAATGCATATATGATTCATTATCCAAATAAAGAAGAAGGCTTTTTTCGATCTATTGGCGAAGGACAATCTTATACCGTTGGAGGATGGATTAATGAAACAACAACCGTTAGATACGCAAAATAACAATTGAAGACAAATCGTTTCTATTATAATATTAAAAGCATTGTGATACTTCTTATATGTATCACAATGCTTTTTTCATGTGAAAATGATTTGAATGTTATAAAGATTATAACAAAAGAAACAAACCTTCCAGATCAATCGGTTGAAAACATAGAAGTTATTTATAGTGATTCAACTGTAAAAAAAATGAAGATGAATGCCCCAGAAATTAATCGTTATATAAAATCAAAAAATCCCTATTCTGAATTTCCAAAAGGAATAAAAGTGATTTTTTATGATAAGCAAGGCAAAGAAGAGTCTTCAATAACAGCTAAATATGCTAGATACAACGAGAAAGAGCGAATGTGGGAGGCTAAAAACAATGTAGTTGCAAGTAATTTTAAGAAAAAGCAAACATTAAATACAGAGCAACTTTTTTGGGATCAAAACAAAGAATTGATTTATTCAAATCAATTTTCAAGAGTAACAACAGAAAATGAAGTAATGTATGGCGATAAATTTGAAGCAAGTCAATCGTTTACATGGTATAGAATTATTAAAACAAAAGGAACTATAAACTTAAAAAATGAATAAAAAATTACACTTCATACTTGAAACAACATGGTTAATAATAACCATACTTGCTTTAGGTGCAGCAATTCATCAAACTTATAAAACTGGATTTCAAAATAGCTATATGTTTTATATTATAGCATTTATTTCTTTAATGATGTTTAGTTTTAGGCGATATACGCGCAAAACAATAGAAAAAAAAGATCAATTGAAAGATAGCAAAAATGATTGTAATTTATAACAATTACAATATAAAGTATTTTTTATATCACAATTGTTAAATTTAGAACCTATCAAATAAAAATTTACTATATTCGTAGCTTGAAAATTTTTAACAAAATCATAAGTAAATAACAATGGCAACATTAGAAAAAATCAGAAATCGTGCAGGTATTTTAATTGCAGCAGTTATTGGTCTAGCCTTACTTTCTTTTATTTTGAGCGATATGCTTAATTCAGGAAACTCTTTATTTAGAGGCAATCAATATGAAATAGCAGAGGTTGCAGGAACATCAATCCAATTTCAGCTTTACCAAGCTAAAGTTGATAAATTAACTGAAAATGCAAAACGCAATTCAGGAGGTCAAGAAATAGATGAGCAAACTATGGAGTCAATAAAAGATCAAACATGGGAGCAGCTTATTAGAGAAAATGTAATGGCTAGTGAATATGAAGAATTAGGAATTACTTGTAGCGAAGACGAATTGTTAGATATGGTTCAAGGTAATAATATTCACCCACAAGTTCAACAAATACCTATTTTTAAAGATCAAACTACAGGTCAATTTAACAGAGCATTAGTAGTTCAATTTTTAAAAAATTTAGACCAAGATAAAACAGGAAATGCTAGATCTAGTTGGTTGGAATTTGAAAACAACCTTTTACAAGATAGAGTTATTACAAAATATAATAATCTTTTAAAAAAAGGATTATATGTTACTTCCGACGAAGCAAAACAATCAAATGTAGAGCGAAATTATAAAGTAGATATTAGTTTTGTAGTTAAAAAATATGCTGAAATTTCAGATAGTAGCATTACTGTTTCTGAAGATGATTTAAAAGCATATTATGAAGCTCACAAAAATAAATATATACAAAAAGAAGCTTCAAGAGATATTGATTATATTTCATTTGATGTTTTACCGTCAACCGAAGATATTACAGCAGCCGAAAAATGGGCAAACAAAACAAAAGAAGAATTTGTTACAACAGAAGATGCCGTTCAATATGTGAATTTAAATTCTGATGTACCTTATCAAGATGTGAATTATGCAAAAGCAAGTCTTTCTCCAGTAATAGACTCAATTATGTTTAATTCTCCTGTTGGCACAATCTACGGTCCTTATGTTGAAAATAACAATTATAAAGTAGCTAAATTAATAGCCGTTAAACAATTGCCAGATTCAGTTAAAGCTCGTCATATTTTAATTAGACCAAGTGAAAAAATTTCATTAAAAAATGCAGAGACAACTATTGATAGTTTGAAAAAATTAATTGATGGTGGTGCCGATTTTGCTGAATTAGCAAAAAAATATTCTGCCGATGGATCTTCAGAAAAAGGTGGCGATTTGGGCTGGTTTAAAGAAGGACAAATGGTAAAACCATTTAACGATAGCTGTTTTACTTCTACTGTAAATCATATTTCCATTGTTCATTCACAATTTGGAGTGCATTTGGTACAAGTTCTTGAAAAAGGAGCTAACTCTCCAAGAGTTCAAGTTGGTATTATAGAAAGAGCAATTGAGCCAAGTTCGGCAACTTATCAAGCAATATTTGCAACAGCAAGTAAATTTGCTGGAGAAAATACTACAAAAGAAAAATTTGCTGCTGCAATTACTAACATGAACTTAGCTAAAAAAATAGCAAGCAATTTGAAAGAAAACGATCGAAAAATTGCTGGGCTTGATAGTCCAAGAGAATTAGTTCGTTGGGCTTATAAAGCAGAAAAAGGAAATGTTTCTGGCGTTTTTGAGCTAGGTAATAAATTTGTGATTGCCCTATTAACAGAAGTTCGTGAAAAAGGAATTGCTCCTTTAGAACAAGTAAAAACAGAAGTTGAAACTTTTGCGAAAATAGATAAAAAAGCTGAGCGTTTTACTAAAGAATTTAATGATAAACTTGCAGGTGTAAATTCAATAGCTGTTTTGGCTTCAAAAATTAATCAGCCAGCTATGCAAGGACAAGCTGTTTCTTTTTCTTCATTTACAATAAACACTGCTGGTGTTGAACCTGCTCTTATAGGAGTTGTATCAAACCTTCCTAAAAACAAACTTTCTAAACCAATAAAAGGAAATAATGGTGTTTATGTTGCAGTTGTTGACAATGCAATAGAAGCAAATAAAAATTTCGATATTAAACTAGAAAAACAAACTATTGCTAATGGACTTCAATCTAGAGTTGATTATCAAGCTTATGAAGCTCTTAAAGAATTAGCTGAAATAAAAGATATGAGATCTAAATTTTATTAAAAAACTTTATAACTATTATAAGAAAAAAGCTGTTTTTGAAATCAAAAACAGCTTTTTTTTATTTTATTTCTTTAATGATTTTTTCAGCTAAAACAGTTGCCAGCTTTATTTTCGATTCGTGCGTCCACCCTGCAATATGGGGAGAAAGTAATACATTTTGACACGTGATTAAATAATTAAAGTCTTCTGGTAATTTTGAAAAATCCATTTTCTCAAATGAAGTTTCTTCATATTCCAACACATCTAAAGCAGCCGCAGTAATTTTTCCGTTTTTTAATGCTGTTACTAAATCGGCTGTTTTTATAACTGGACCACGAGCCGTATTAATTAAAACAATATTTCGTTTGAAACTATTAATGAAGTTTTGATTAACCATAAATCTGGTTTCTTCTGTTAATGGCACATGTAGGCTAAGAATATCAACTTTTTCAAAAAGCTCTTCAAGAGAGCATTCTTTTACAAAATCATTAGAAAAACCTGTTTTGTATTTATCGTATGCAATAATTGTTGATTCAAAGCCACTCATTTTTTTTGCAAAAGAGCTGCCCATATTTCCATATCCAATAATACCAATTGTTTTTCCTTTTATTTCGGTTCCTCTATTTTTTTCACGATTCCAAATGCCTTTTTTAACTTCCAAATCGGCTTTGTTGAGGTTATTCATAAGAGAAAGCAACATTCCAGCAGCTTGTTCGCCCACCGCATCACGATTTCCTTCGGGCGAATTAAAACAAATAATTCCTTTTTTAGAAGCATATTCCACATCAATACTTTCCATTCCAGCCCCAACTCTTCCCACAAATTTTAAGTTAGTAGCTTTATCGAGCAATTCATTATTAAGAGTTATTTTGCTTCTAATAATTAATCCATTATAAAAAGATATTATTTCGCTTAGTTTTTCTTTGGTTAAATCAACAATATAATCGCATTCAAAACCTGCTTTTTCAAGCATTTCTTTTAAAATTGGATGAGTATTATCTATAAAAAGGATTTTCATTTTTATCTTTTAATATTTACATTCTATCGAAAAAAGGATTTTTAGCCAATGCACTTAGCGGAATACCTAGAGCTACTTTAATATCGCTTCCCAAAAGTTGAAGATCCAAAACAGCTTTTCCAATAGAATACATTACTCTATTGTCAATTCTATTTTCCATTGCAATACTTACTGCCGACCCAATAGCAAGTCCCAAATCGTGAGTGTTAAAAACACAAGGCGTGTTAGGATATTGATTTTTCTCCTCACAACTTTCAAAACCGCACATACCACAATATTTTAATCCTTGTGCTTTTATTCTACTTCCTATAACAAGTATAGCATTTGCATTTAAAATATTTTTGGCATCACGCAAAAAGAAATGAATATCGTGAAGAGTTCCTATCTCCAACATTTTGTCAGATAATTGTTTTATGGTTTCACCTTCAATAATAATAATTTCCAGATTATCTGTTCCTCTTGCCTTTGGGGCGGTTCTTGCAGCAACAGCCATTTTTTTTGCAACTTCAATAATCACTTCATTTTTAATAATGCTTTCGTTGGTTATCGACATAGTTTTTTAATATCTTTTATGAGAATTTTACAAAGTTAATTATTCAAACAAAGATAAAAAATAGAATTTACCGAAAAGGTATTTTAAAATCATAATAATGGTTAAACCAAAATATTACAATGCAAACAAACTGTCAATTATGAGCTAGCAAGTGTGCAATTTAAACCTATAATACAATATAGTGTAATGAACAAAATACACCATATTTTAAAATAGCAAAAAAAATATACTTTTATAACCAAATTTGCAAACCACTACCCAATTAAGCTCTTCAATTGTAATATCTTAATATAAGTTGAAAAACAAATAAAGTCTAGTTATGGCTTCGTTTATTTCATTTTCTTCTCTGGCAATATTAAATCGTACATAATTTTTGTAATTATCAGAAAAATGTTCCCCAGGAATTACTGCAACTCTTTGTTGCTCATATAAATCTATTGCAAATTGAAAACCGCTGTTCATTCCTTTTGGTAGTTCTGCCCAAATAAAATAACCTCCTTCAATTGTTGGGACTTTAAAACCCAATTCCAATAAAGCTTTAGTAATTTTATCTGCCGATATTTTAAGCTTTTTGCGTAAGTCGGAAACGTAATTATTTCCACCATCATTTTTTTGTAGATAAAATGCAATTGCTTTTTGTAAAACTGTTGGTGTGGAAAGTCCTGTGTAATCATGCACCGATTGAATTCCTTGCATGTGTTGGTTATGTGCAATTAAATAACCAACTCGCCACCCTGTAATTGATAGTTTTTTCGAAAAACTATTTACATAAAACAATCGTTGGTTAAAATGCTCAAAAGGCATATATGGCTTATTTTCAAAATATATTTCTTTGTAAACAGCATCTAAAATTATATAAAAATTATGTTTTTCTGATAATTTAAATAAGCAATCAAACTCTGCTTTTTTCCATATTTTTCCATAAGGGTTTCCTGGTGTATTTACAAAAATCAATTTTATGTTTTTGCTGATAATTTCATCTTCAAGCTTTGCAAAGTTAATTGAACTATCTGATTCATAAGAAAAAGCAATGCAATTTGAATCGAAAATAGTTGGAAGATATTTATAGCTTTCGTAAACAGGATCGAACCCTAGCGAATTAAATTTGCCATTATTTAGCTTCATTAAGTAAATGTATAACAGCGATAAAGCTTCGGTAGCTCCATTTACAATCAAAAAATTATTACGAGAAAAAGGATAATATTTTTGATAATTATTTTCAAGCCAATCGAGCAATTCGGCAACGCCAACTCCTGGTGCGTATTGATGATATGGTTCTTTTGAAATATCTTTTAAAATTGCAAGTAACTCAGGTGGAGGTGCAAATCCAGGAATACCTTGAGCTAAATTAATTCCTCCATACTGTTTAACTTTATTGCTAAAAAAACTAATTAGCGAGCCTTCTGGTTTTTGGTATTTATCCATAAATCGAAAAAATTATCGTTTTACAAATTTAGCTTCATAACGTATTCCATTTGAAGATATTAATGAAACAATATACATTCCTTGTGCTAAATTTCTTATATCTATTTTATTATCTTGTAAATAATCAAATTGCATTACTTTTCGTCCATCTATACTAAATAATATTACTTCTTTCACTTGTAAATCGAGAGGAAATTGAATATTGATAAAGTTTGATGCTGGATTTGGGTAAATAGAAAAAACCGAATTTAAATTGGTGTTATTTATTTGAGTCAACGAATTAACATTTAACCAAATAGGATTGGTGTAGCAAGAAAATATTTCACTGCTTTTTTTGTATTCATCAAATTGACTAAGACTGTAAAACTTAGTAGTATTTAACTCTGCTCTTAAATAGAAATAAGAATTAAAAACAAAATTTTCTGCCCATAATTGGTTTATTGCCTCCGAAAGATTCAAATCATAATTGCCATCAAATATTGGTAAATCAATCCACGATTCGCCATTTTCGGTGCCGCCATACAAGCGAATCAACGATATAGCACCATAATTACTATTGGTTGCAGAAGTAAAATGTAAAGTAATTTGATCGGAAATTGACACCATTTTATCTTCACCTAAAATGCCAAACAATTCATTATTTTTATAAAGTGAAAAAGCTAGCATAGGTCCAGAAGACATTACTGCATTTCCTTTTTCAAGGGCATTTAAAACATTTTCGCCATTCAAACCTTTACCATTTGGGCAAAAAACAGAAGTGAAAAGTCTGGTTGGTGCATTGTTATTTACATTTCCCGAAATTCCTGCAAACATATCGGTATTAGATCCATTAAACGAACCATGTGCATCGGAGCCTGCCGAAAGAAAATATTTCCAGTTTTGAATATTAGGTTGATTATTTTTAGTTTGAAGTCCCTTTTTTAAAATAGAAAAATAACCATCTAAATTTTGAAACAATCTGTATTGATGGTGCATTGGATTAGTTGATGGGAAATCGGCAATTCCTATAAAATCCTGACTGTAAGTTGCATTGTATGGATCATTAGGAATATCTTCAGTAGTGTATAATCCATTATATAAATTCCAAAGTTCTCCTCCACAAATTTTAGGTTTAATTAAATTGATGGTAGTTGTATCGTAAATATCAGAAAAAACAGATGTATTGTTACAAATAACGGTTCCCATTGATGGATGAGGTTGCCCATTTTCAGCAAAAGAAGTATCGCTTAAATTCCAAATACCACCATTTATTAATGATGATAGAGCATCTTGTTCTGCAAAAGGATGAGCAGCATAACAAAATGCATCATAAGTTATTAATGAGTCGATTAAATTATCTATAGTAACATTTGTATAACTCAAATCGCCACCTCCATCACCAAAATATGGCATCGATAAAGGGTTGCTAGGACTTGGGTAGGTTAGAGCATGAACAACTTGTCCATTCGAATTGTTTATTGCCATTTCAATTGCTCGAATCATTACCAAATTGGTATCCGCAGCGTTGTAAGCTTGAACTTCATCGCCAAGTTTTACCCAGTTGTCGTTCATTGAATTTCCATAATTATCATAATCGCAACTATGATCGGTAAAGCAAAGCCAGTCTAATCCAAGCGAGCTACAAGCTTGTTTAGTTTGGTGTAAAGGCAATCCTAATTCTGCATTATTTTGAGTGAAAAATCCATGATAATGAGTATCTCCAGCATACCAATTGTCAATTTTTGGAAGCATTTCGGAAGTTTTATATACTCGCAAATATACTGTTTGATCCGATTCCCAGTCGAGCCCAAAAGTTACTTCAATATCAATAACATCTTCGTTTGGCAACAATAAATCGCCTGAAATATTAAAAGTGAAATAAAAAAATTTCTGTGTAATATCTACAATTGGAACAACTGGTATCCATCCATTTGTATCGGCTGTAAATAAAATTGTATGATCGGGATCTGAAACAGGAAAACTTTCTGAAAACACTTGTGTTCCTTGCATTTCTGTTGACAAAGAGCCATTGGTAAATAATTGTAAAAAACCGCTTTGTGAAAGAGATTCAAATGTAAGTATTTCACTCCAATCAGTATTTCTGGCTGGTTTTACACGAACATCAATATAGCTCAATTCATTGTTGCATCCACTGCAATCGGAATCGTGAATATAAATATGCAAAGGCAAATTAGAAGGACTTCCAGTTGAATTATATTTTAAAATTCGCCACGGAGTATCTGCAATTAGTTCAGAGCCAGTTGTGTTTTGTTGCTTATTATCTTCTTGCGAAGATGCACTTATTGCTATTAAAAACACAAATGCAAATGCAGTTAATAATCTCATAATTAATATTTAAGTTAAATTAAATTCTTCTTTTAAATTCAGAACAAATAATTGCAGTTGCAATTGAAACATTTAGCGATTCGGAAGTTGGTTGATCGCTCGAAAAACTTGGTATTAGTAATTTATTGGTAACTAATACTTCAACCTCTTTAGAAATGCCATGTCCTTCATTTCCCATTACTATAAATCCTTTGTTTAAAAGATTAGATGTGTAAATATTTTCGCCCTCTAAAAAAGTCCCATAAATTGGTAGTGAGTATTTTTGTAATGTATTTTGTAGAAATTGAGGCACATCAATTTCGTGCAATTGTATTCTGCAAATTGCACCCATAGTTGCTTGAACTACCTTTGGATTAAACCAATCGACACAACCTTGCGAACAAAAAATATTTTTAATTCCAAACCAATCGCACAATCTAATAATTGTGCCCATATTGCCAGGATCTTGAATATTATCTAAAATTAAAGATAGATTTTGAGAAATTTGATCTAAATCAAAAGCTCTTTTAGGGATTTTAACAACGGCTAAAACCTGTTGTGGACTTACTAAAGCTGTTATTTTAGATAACTCATCGGTAGTAGCTTCAATAATTTCGATATTTGATTTTACTTTATGATTTTCGGTTAACCATTTTTGCTCGGCAATCAATGTAACAACTTCTAATTCTGATATTAATATTTCATTAACCAACTTATTTCCTTCGGCAATAAAACATTGCTCTAAATCACGATGTTTTTTTGTTTTTAGCGAGTTTATATGTTTTATTTTATTTTTACTTAACATTTGCCTAGTTAAAAATTAACAATTTGAATATTTTTGATTCAGGTAAGTGTTTCTTTTTCTAATTTTATGTAGGTTTGCCATAGATATTTAAACAGTACCCGAATTTTGACTTCTATTGCCAAAGATACCACTTTATTAAAAATCATAGCAAAGATTCTTATCATTCTGCTAATTGGTTTGTTTTCTGGTTGTATGCCAACTAAATTGGTGCCTGATGATAAATTCTTATTAAACAAAGTATCAATAAAGTGCGATAATAAAGATATTGATAAAGAGGAGCTATATAGTTATTTAAAACAAAAGCCTAATAAACGTATTCTTGGTATAATTCGCTTTCATCTAGCAGCATATAATTTTGTAAATACAGGAAAAAAACGAAATTGGAAAGATAAATATGGACAAATTGTTGGCGAAGAACCTGTTATTTATGAAGATTTTTCTACTCAAAGATCAATTGGACAATTAAGACAGTATCTTAAAAATAAAGGATACTACAATGCGATTGTTACTGATAGTATAAAACTAAAAAGAAAACGAGCAAAATTAATTTATCAAATAGAAGCTAACATTCCTTATGTAATTGATAGTTTAAAATATAATATTTACGATAAAGAAATTAGCAAAATAGTATTGCTAGACTCTTCTTACACTTTATTAAAAAAAGACGAATTGTTTGACGTTGATCTTTTGCAAAATGAACGAATAAGAATTAATGCATTATTAAAAGACAGAGGGTATTATTATTTTTCAAAAGAATTTATTTATTATGAAGCCGATAGCTCAAAAGGCAATCACTTGGTTAATTTAACAATTGGATTGAAACCATATCAAAAAGAACTTGCTGAAGGAGAGTTTTTAGAGGAAGATCATCACAAATATAAGATTGCCAATATTTATATTTATTGCAATTATGATCCTAAAAAAGCACTAAAAGAAGGCGATGCATATATACAACAATTTGATACTTTGTTGTATCGTGATATTTATTTTATTTATTACAAAAAAAATCCAGTAAAACCAGATGTTATTTACAATGCAATACATATTGCTAAAAATGAGCTTTATAATCTTAGTCTTGTTGAAAAAACCTACAAGCAATTATCGTCGCTTAAGATTTATAAAATAATCAATATTCAATTTGATGAAGCAAAAAATGATACGTTAAATATCAATAAGGAATTAAATTGCACTATTCAGCTCGATCCATTTGTAATACAATCATATACAACAGAATTAGAAGGAACTAATTCGTCAGGAAACTTTGGTACAGCTGGAAACCTTATTTATCAGCATCGTAATCTTTTTCATGGAGCAGAAATACTCGATATGAGATTAAAAGGAGCAATTCAAGCTCAGACCGATGCAAAAAGCAATTCCAAATTAGAGAAAGCACTGCCCTTTAATACAAT
>Ga0316608_1001073_pt1 | contig 11312 bp, 12 predicted proteins | sample MIS2016152B_MG_FD_207673 | JGI IMG/M metagenome (GOLD analysis project Ga0316608, IMG submission 207673) | Microbial mat bacterial communities from Middle Island sinkhole, Lake Huron, Michigan, United States - MIS.2016.152B | ecosystem: Environmental > Aquatic > Freshwater > Lake > Sediment... | reverse complement strand
TCTTATAAAATTCGTGTGATTAAATTTCAAAATAATTTAATTAGTGCTAATTCGTGAAATTCGTGGCTAAAAAAATACCCACACAGTTGAGGGTAGAACCAATTTTTTAAGTTTTAAGTTTTTTCTTTCTTGCAGCAGGAAATAACACATTATTCAAAATCAATCGGTATCCGGGTGAATTGGGGTGCAAATCGAGAACCGTTGCAGGATCGCCCACTCGATGCTGATAATCTTCGGGATCGTGGCCACCAAAAAATGTGTACATTCCTTTGCCTTTTTCGCCGTGAATGTAACGTGCCTCGCCATTGAGTTCACAACTTCCCATAATTAAAACATTCGATTTGACAAGGTTTTGGTCAAAAGAGGTGGTTTGTCCCATAAATCCTTTGACCAATTGGGTATGATTTTGACACAACATGCTAGGAATTGGGTCCCATTTGGCCGAGAATTCCATCAAAGTAAAATAATCTTTCTCCATTGGAATCTTTCTTTTTTCGGTCATATCAATATCAGAGAACTCATAATGTTCTGGTTTTCGGTCTAAAATATAATCCTTGAATGCAAAGGAATTAGCATAATTTATTTTGGATTGATAATTGGATTCACTGGCATCGCCATCAAACATGGGTTCGCAAATATCAACTCCATCTGCCGCCAAAGCTATGTCAAAACTATCTGTTGCAGAACACATAGCAAACATAAAACCGCCTCCAATGACGAAATCCCTAATTTTTTTAGCAACAGCTCCTTTTTCATCCGACACTTTTTTATAGCCCAATTTTGTTGCTAAAATTTCGGAATCTTTTTTTTGGTCTATATACCAAGGCGAATTTCTATTAGAACCAAAAAATTTCCCGTATTGTCCGGTAAAATCCTCGTGGTGCAAATGCAACCAATCATAAAGTATCAGGTGGTCGGACAAAACTTCTTCATCATAAATGGGTGTAAATGGAATCTCGGCATACGTTAAAACCAATGTTACAGCATCGTCCCAAGGTTGTTTTCCTTTGGGTGTATAAACCGCAACTTTCGGCGCTTTTTCGAGAACAACCGCTTCCATATTTTGAGATGGGCTAGATATTTCAGTCAATATTTGATTGGTTTCTTCATCGCTCAGCACTTCAAAACTGACGCCTCTAATTTGACATTCTTTCCTAATTTCGGGAGCATCGGCTAACAAAAAAGAACCGCCACGGTAATTGAGTAACCAACTGGCTTTGTATTTTTTTTCGATACACCAATAGGTAATTCCATAAGCTTTCAGGTGATTTTGCTGTGTGGTTTCATCCATTGGCAACAAAATAAACGATGCTTTTGCTGAAAAGGAAATCAGAAATAAAAGAAATAAATACTTTTTGAAAGTCATTTTTAGAGTTTTATTTTCAAATATAAACGTTTTAATTTGAAGTGATTGAAAGCAATAAGCAATTCACATTTAAAATTTTTTGACCACAAATTTCACAAATTATCACAAATTCCTAATGTTAAAATTTGTGCACATTCGAGGAATTCGTAACTGTTTTATTTCTTTAATTAAAGGCTAATGATCAACTAATAGTAAAAATTCGCTAATAAGTAATTCTAAAGTTATTTCTAAAACGGCATCTCATCATCCTCTTCCTCATTCAAATTACTTCCAAAAGCTTCATTCTGTGTATGGAGATTTTTGGTTTGAAATGGATTGTCGTCGTGATTCATTTTGGAAGGAAAATCATCAATATTTCCTTCATATTCTTGAATATTATCAAATTTACCAAGGTGTCCAATAAATTTTAAACGGACGTTTTCAAGAGAACCATTTCGGTGTTTTGCAATAATAAATTCGGCTTGTCCGGCTGATGGCGTGTGTTCTTCATCATCCCATTCGTCTATTTTATAATATTCGGGTCTGTAGATAAATGAAACAATATCAGCATCTTGCTCAATCGCTCCAGATTCTCGAAGGTCAGAAAGTAAAGGTCTTTTGCTCGAACCACGGGTTTCTACCGCACGAGATAACTGAGATAAGGCAATTACCGGAATATTTAATTCCTTTGCCAATGCTTTTAAATTTCGGGAAATGGTTGAGATTTCTTGTTCTCTATTTCCACCCCCTTTTGTGTTTCCACCAGCGGTCATCAATTGCAAATAATCGACAATGATTATTTTTATTCCGTGTTGCGAAGCCAAACGTCTGGCTTTTGCCCTTAAATCAAAAATAGAAAGAGAAGGTGAATCATCGATATAAAGTGGTGCTTTTTCCAGATCTCGCACTTTTACGCTCAATTGTTCCCATTCAAATTTTTCTAATTTTCCGGTTCTCAATTTCTCTGATGACAAACCAGTTTCCGAAGAAATCAATCTTGTAATCAGCTGCACTGAAGACATTTCCAAAGAGAATAATGCAACAGGATGTCCAGAATCTATAGCAATATTTCGTGCCATCGAAAGTACAAATGCCGTCTTTCCCATTCCCGGCCTAGCCGCAATAATAATCAAATCACTCGGCTGCCAGCCAGAAGTAATAGCATCCAGTTTTGTAAATCCAGTTTCAACGCCGCTCAATCCTTTTTGGTTTGCTATTTCTTCAATTCGCTTCTTGGCTTGTAAAACTAGACTTTGAGCTGTTTCGGAACTCCGCTTGATATTGCCTTGAGTTACTTCATACAATTTCGATTCGGCTTTGTCTAATAAATCAAAAACATCGGTTGTTTCGTCATAGGATTCTTCAATAATATCCGAAGAAATACGAATTAAACTGCGCTGAATGAATTTTTGAAGTATAATTCTGGAGTGAAATTCAATGTGTGCCGAGGAAGATATTTTTTGTGTAAGTTGAATTAAATATAAATCGCCACCAGCTAAATCTAATTTTGCATTTTTTCGCAACTGAGCCGAAACTGTTAATAAGTCAATGGGTTGCGTATCTGTAAACAACTGAACAATAGCCTCAAAAATGTGTTTATGTCCTTCTTTGTAAAATGCGTCGGGTTGCAAAATGTCTATTACCTCATCCACCCCTTTTTTGTCAATCATCATCGCACCAAGAACAGCCTCTTCAAGGTCGATAACTTGGGGGGGTAACTTTCCTTTTTCAAGGTTGATAATTGTAGTTTTTTCTGTTCGATTTGGGTTTAAATTCTTGACATTTTCCATAGTACGAAAGTAAGTAAAATTAAAAAAAGAAGCCAATGGAGTTATTACAAATTATTGTTAATAAACAATCTTTTTTTGTTAATAAGCCAAAAAAAATCCGAAACCACAAGGCTTCGGATTTAGAAATAAATTGTAGGAATTTATTCTTTAAATTCGCCCATTTTACTGTATTTATCCATCCTTTGGGCAACTAATTCTTGTGTTGATAAGTCTTTCAATTCGTTGAAGCCTTTCATGATATATTGTTCAACAGTTTTGAAAGCGGTTTCTCTGTCAAAATGTGCTCCTCCTAATGGTTCGGGAATAATATCATCGACTAATTTTTGTTTTTTCATATCCGAAGAAGTGAGTTTCAAGGCTTCGGCAGCTTGTTCTTTGTAATCCCAGCTTTTCCATAAAATCGAGGAACAAGATTCAGGAGAAATAACAGAATACCAAGTGTTTTCCATCATATAAACTCTGTCTCCAACACCTATTCCCAATGCACCACCTGAGGCGCCTTCACCAACAATAACAACAATAATGGGCACTTTCAGGCGAATCATTTCTAAAATATTTCTAGCAATGGCTTCACCTTGCCCGCGTTCTTCTGCTTCAATTCCTGGAAAAGCTCCAGGAGTATCAATGAAAGAAACAACAGGAATGCCAAATTTCTCGGCCATTTTCATCAATCGCAATGCTTTTCTGTAGCCTTCGGGATTGGCCATTCCAAAATTTCTATATTGACGCGTTTTAGTATTGTATCCTTTTTGTTGACCAATAATCATAAACGATTGACCACCAATTTTCCCCAAACCGCCTATCATGGCTTTGTCATCTTTAAAGCCCCTATCGCCATGAAGTTCTAGAAAAGTATCACCACAAAGTGCTTTTACATGGTCTAAAGTATAAGGTCTATTAGGATGTCTTGACAATTGTACTCGTTGCCAAGCAGTAAGATTTTTATAAATTTTTCGTTTGGTTTCGGCAAGTTTCTTATTGATTTGTTTGCAAGTATCAGTCACATCAACGGCCGATTCTTGTCCAATAATTAGGCATTTATCTAACTGGTCTTCAAGTTCTTTAATAGGAAGTTCAAAATCTAAATATTCCATATTTCGTAGTAATTTGTGTTTTGATTTGAAATGCAAATATAAAATTTATAATTATCAAAAACGTATATTTAGCATCTAAATACATATAAATTGACAATTCAAATCCTTGAAAAAAATTATTTTCTATTGGAAAGATAATGCTTGACAATCCCGTTGAGAATTACCGTAACCACAATCAAAACGGCTCCAATATAAAATTCTACGCTCATTTTTTCTTTTCCGCCAATGATAAAATAGGCCAAAATGATACCATAAACCGGTTCTAAACTCGTGGTTAGCATTACTGTATAAGGAGATAATATTCGCATTACTTTTACTGAAGCAGTAAAAGCATAAGCAGTACATACCGAGGATAAAATTAGCAGATAAACCCAATCATTTGTTGTCAAAATAAAGAAATTGACATTGAATTTATTAGTAAATAAAAAGTAAATAGTGATAAAAAAAACGCCTGCCAGAAATTCATAAAAGGTAATAACGGAAGGTTCATGTTTTTCGATTAATTTTCCGTTCATGAGTGTGAATAATACTCCAATAATTATAGAAACCAAGGCATATAGAATTCCGTTAAAATAATTAATTTCGACCTGCAAAATCATGGATAATGCTGCAATAATTACAAGTCCAAAAAAAACTTCGTACCAAAGCACTTTCCGTCCGTAAAAAATGGGTTCCAAAATGGAAGCCAAAAAAGCACCTAATGAAAAAACTGCTAAAGTGATGGAAACATTGGAAACATGAATAGCCTCGAAAAAGAAGATCCAATGCAGAGCAATCAATAATCCGACGAAAATTAATTTGAGAAATTCTTTTCCAGGAATTTGAAAAGATTCTTTTTTGAAGAGAATAAAAAAGAATAAAAAGACGGCTGCAATCAACATTCTATACCAAACCAAAGCGTCGGCCTGGATGGAAATCAAGGCACCTAATATTGCTGTAAATCCCCAAATAAAAACTATTAAATGAAGATTCAAATAGCTTTTTAAATTATCTCTTTGCATTTCGTAGTAAAAAAATGGCTAAAATTCCGAAAACTATATTTGGGAACCAAACCGCTAATAATGGTGGAAAAGTTGATTTTTCGGCTAATACTCCGAATATTTTATCAAAAAACACAAAGGAAAAAGCCACTGCAATACCGATGGCTAAACTCAATCCCATTCCGCCTCTTCGCTTCATTGAAGAAACAGCAACAGCAATAATCGTAAGAATAAATGCCGATACAGGAATACTGTATTTTTTGTATAAAACCACTAAATACACATTGATTGTCGAAGAACCACGCTTTTTTTCTTTCGCAATAAATTGGTTAAGTTTTCCTAGACTCAAGGTTTCTGCAATGTAAACTACAGGAGTAATATCTTCTAAATCAAAATTAAATTTTGCGTCTTTTTTGTCAGCTTTCTCTAATTTGTCGTCTAATCCTCCAACGGTTCTTTTGACATAATCATACATCGTATAATTTTTGGTTTTTGGATTCCATTGTATTCTTGAAGCCGAAATTTTATAGGCTAATTTGTCTTTGGTAAATTTTTCGTAAGTGAAATTATAGGCTGTTTTCGAGGCTCCATCAAAACTATTGACATAAATATATTCGTTGTCGCTAATTTGGCGAAACACATCGGTATTGTCTCCAAGCATATCTTCTCTGCCACCATTTCTGAGATAGGTATATCTAAATTTATTAAACTCATCATTTGCTTTAGGAACAATAAAAAATCCCATCAACAAAACGATAACAGAAATAATGAAAGCACCAATTACAAAAGGTTTCAAAAATCTAGTGAATGAAATTCCAGAACTCAAAATAGCAATAATTTCTGAGTCATTAGCCATTTTTGAGGTAAACCAAATTACTGACAAAAACAAAAATATCGGAAACAATAAATTCATGAAATAAATCGTGAAATTATAATAATAATACATGATATCAAGCAGAGGAATATTGTTGGATAAAATTTTATTGATTTTCTCCGATACATCGATTACAATTCCTATAGGTGCAAACAAACCCAACATTACCCCAAAAGTGGTAAAGTATTTTTTAAGGATGTATTTGTCGAGTATTGTTAACATTTTTTTTGTTTCAAGTTTAAGAGTTTAAGAGTTTAAAGGTTTAAGGGTTTAAGAGTTTAAAGGTTTAAGAGTTTAAAGGTTTAAGAGTTTAAAGGTTTAAGAGTTTTGATTAAGAACAACTTTAAACAATTTCAAACAATTTTAAACAATTTTAAACAATTTTAAACAACTTTAAACAACTTTAAACAACTTTAAACAACTTTAAACCTTTAAACTTTAAACAATTTTAACCCTTCTTAAAGTCTATGGCTCATATTCCTTACCATCATTTCTTTCCAAGTCCTGAAATCGCCTGCTAAGATATGTTTTCTTGCCTCACGAACCAACCACATATAAAATCCAAGGTTGTGTATCGTGGCAATTTGTTTTCCAAGGTATTCATTGGCGGCAAACAAGTGGCGTAAATAGGCTTTGGTATATTCTGTATCTACAAAAGTGTGACCCATTTCATCGACAGGCGAAAAATCGTCTTCCCATTTTTTGTTTTTGATATTGATGGTTCCGTTGGCAGTAAACAACATTCCGTTTCTGGCGTTTCGAGTGGGCATCACACAATCGAACATATCAATTCCAAGTGCAATATTCTCCAAAATATTGATTGGAGTTCCCACGCCCATCAAATATCTTGGTTTGTCTTCGGGAAGAATATCACAAACAATTTCGGTCATGGCATACATTTCTTCCGCTGGTTCTCCTACCGAAAGTCCGCCGATGGCATTACCTTGTTGTCCAGAATTGGCAATATATTCTGCCGATTGTTGGCGTAAATCTTTATAGGTACTTCCTTGAACAATTGGGAAAAAAGTCTGATCGTAACCATATTTTGTAGGCACTTTTTCCAAATGATTGATGCAACGGGCCAACCAACGATGTGTCATTTTCATCGATTTTTGTGCATACCGATAATCGCAAGGATAAGGCGTACATTCGTCGAAAGCCATAATAATATCAGCACCAATGGTACGTTGAATTTCCATCACATTTTCGGGTGTAAAAACGTGATAGGAACCGTCGATATGCGATTTGAATTTTACGCCTTCTTCCTTAATTTTTCTATTGGCGGAAAGCGAATATACTTGATAGCCACCCGAATCGGTCAAAATGTTTCTGTCCCAGTTCATAAATTTATGCAAACCGCCGGCTTTTTCAAGAATTTGGGTTTGCGGACGCAAGTATAAATGATAGGTATTTCCGAGGATAATATCGGGATTAATATCGTCTTTCAATTCGCGTTGGTGCACGCCTTTTACCGAAGCAACGGTGCCCACAGGCATAAAAATTGGGGTTTCAATAATGCCATGATCAGTGGTGATAGCTCCTGCTCTGGCTTTGGTATGTGTATCTTTTTGTAATAAATCAAATTTCATAAATCATTTTTCAGTGCGCAAAGATAATTTATTTAGGATTTAGTCCCGATACTTCGGGCTAGGATTTGGGATTTTATTTAACATTTCTCTTTTCTCTTTTAATCTTATCAAAAAAGATTGTTATTAGTAAGGGAAATCATTAGGTTTGTAGGGGAGATGAAATTCTTTTATAAGATATATTAACTTGCATTTAATTAAACTAACGAAACAAAATGAAACAAATATTTACAATTCTAATATTACTATCTAGTATAAAGTCTTTTTCACACCAGAATGATACAATTAAGCTTTCCGAAATAAGATTTTGTGAATTAACATTAGATAATCTGAAACAAAAAGATGCTGGAATAATTCAAGTCAATTTAGAAGAAATGGATTTGTGTTCTGATGGATTTGTGCAAGATGGAAGATTTGAAAATAGAATTGGATACACAACAAAATTGTATCCTGAAGTAATTTTTCAAAAATATGAAACTAACATAAATGCAATTGCAAAAATTCATTTAACCAAAGACTTTGAAGGGTATTTACCAGACGGAAATTATGTTAATTTAAAACATTTAAAAGCAAAAGATATTCTCGAAAAATATGATAATTTGGATGTTTGGACTTCAAGAGGTTGTTCCGATTATTTAGGAATAAATAAAAACAAAGAACTCTTTTTTTATGTTAAGCTTAATAAGAAAAAGGAGCCACGCTATCCAATCGATGCAAAATATTACTTAGAACAGCAAATAGTGGGCATTGACATTGTTTCAGATTGCTATTCCTTTTTCGGGATAAACACTCCTAAAATTCAACCACTTTATATTCTTGATGGGAAAGAAATTAATGAAGAAATATTGAAAGCAATTAAACCTGAAGATATTGATTCTATAAATGTTTTAAAAGATAAAAGTGCTTTAGATAAATATGGAGAGAAAGGAAAAAATGGTGTAATTGAAATTTATTCAAAAAAAAGGAAATAAAGAGAATAAATCTATTTTTTCAAAACCTCCCCAGTCTTCAAATCACTTTCTTCCCTTCTACAAATGCTGCAACAAAACTTCTGGATTGGATCGATTGAACCAAAAATTTAAAATTTCAACACATTCCAAATCTTTATTCACATAATAAATTACTGTAATATAAGGATTTACCATAAATTTTCGCTTATCAGTATTTTGAAAAAAACTAAAACTCTCTGGAAATTGTTTTACCTGCTTTAGATTTTGTTTTAATAAATCTGAAAATTTAGTTGCTTTTTCTTTGCCAAAATTATCATATAAATAGTAGATAATTTCTTCATATTCCAATTGTGCTATTTTTGAAAACTTGATTTTCATTTTCTGTTGGCAAGAATTGTATCTACATCAAAAACAAAATCTTCTTCTGCAATAAACTCTCCATTTCTAAACTGCTCTTCTGCAATTTTTATATTTTGAGAAAGTATTTCAAACTGATATTGTTCGGGCTGAATGATTTCTAAAATCAACAAGATTTCATCGATTGTAAATTTATTTTCCCTGATTTTTCGATACAAAGTTGGCAAAGGAATATTCGCTTTTGCACTAATATATTCTGCTTTGTAAGGCGATTCTAAAATTGTTTTATCAAAATTTGAAACTATTTTTTTTGTTTCTATCAATTCTACTATCATAATATATCATTTTTATTTTCACAAATATACATATTACTTTCTGTTTAATATAAAAAATTTAATTTTTTGTATTATAATTTCAAAACCTCCCCAATCTTCAAAGCACATTTCTCCCCATCAATAGCTGCCGAAATAATTCCTCCCGCATAACCTGCTCCTTCGCCACAAGGATACAAACCTTTTATTTGAAGGTGTTCTAATGTTTCTGCATCTCTGGGAATACGCACTGGCGATGATGTTCTCGATTCGGGCGCGTGAAGAACGGCTTCGTTGGTCAAGAAACCACGCATTGACTTTCCAAATTCTACGAAACCTTCTCGTAATATTTGGGTAAGAAATCCAGGAAAAACCGTGCCCATTTCCACCGAAGTAGTTCCGGGGACATAAGACGTTTTTGGAATATTGGAAGACACTTTATTTTGGGTAAAATCTACCATTTTTTGTGCAGGAACTTTTTGGGTATTTCCAGCCAAATGCCAAGCTTTTTGCTCGATACTTTTTTGGAATTCCATTCCAGCCAAAGCACCAAATTTGGCAAACGGCTTGAAATCTTCGAGTTTCAATTCGACCACGATTCCAGAATTGGCGGTGGCTTGATCTCGTTTTGAGGGCGACCAACCATTCGTAACCACTTCGCCCGGACTTGTCGCACAAGGCGCAATCACGCCACCGGGACACATACAAAAAGAGTACATTCCCCTACCTCCTACTTGCTTCACGATGGAATAAGGCGATGGTGGCAAATGTTGACCTCGATAGTCGCAACTGTACTGAATACTGTCAATTAGTGACTGCGGATGTTCGGCACGAACGCCCAAGGCAAAGGCTTTGGCTTCGATAAAAATTTGTTTTTGGTCTAATAATTCAAAAATATCACGGGCTGAATGTCCTGTGGCAAGAATTATTTTGTTGGCAAGAATCGTGTCACCGCTCTTGGTCACGATGCCTTGCACTTCGTTATTTTTGATGATAATATCGGTCAATCGGGTTTCGAAAAGGACTTTGCCCCCCATTTCGATGATTTTCTCCCGCATATCCTGAATGATTTGTGGCAATTTATTGGTGCCAATGTGCGGATGAGCATCAACCAAAATATCGTGGGACGCTCCATAAGCCACGAATAATTCCAAGATTCGGGTTACATCGCCACGCTTTTTGGAACGGGTGTACAATTTTCCGTCGGAATAGGTTCCTGCTCCGCCTTCGCCAAAACAGTAATTGGAATCTTCGTCAACGATATGATCTCTATTGATGGCTTTTAAATCTCTTCGTCTTCCTCGAACATCTTTGCCTCTCTCTATAACTATTGGCTTTAAACCCAATTCTATCAATTGCAAAGCGGCAAATAATCCCGCAGGACCAGCCCCCACAACGATAACTTCTTGAGCATTTTCGACATTTTTGTATTCTGGCAATTCGATTTTGGCTTCTCGAATGGGTTCTCCAACCAAATAAATAGTGACTTTCAAATTGAATTTCACTGCTTTTTGGCGCGCATCAATCGAACGTTTTAGGATAGAAATGTGTTGTATTTCTTTGGCATCGACCCGAATTAACTTGGAAACGTGTTGTTTGAGCAACAGTTCGTTTGTGGCAATTTCTGGCGAAACTTGAAAGAGTAATTCTTGTGGCATTTTGATGTGAAATTTTAAGGAAATAATTTATAAATATCTTCCCGTTTGGCAAATCTGGCAAGTTCTATAACTTCTCCATCAAAATAAAATCCCAATCGATATTTACCAATTCTTATTCGATAAGCTCCTGAATGACCTTTCATTTTTTTTAAATTTGAAATATTTTGAATACTTTCAGAAATCTCAAGTAACTCAATAACTTCAACGATGTCTTTCTTTAAAGCCGAATCTTTAATTTTTAATCATTGTTGTCCGATAAAAAAGAAGCCAAATTAATGGCTTCTTAAAAAAATCGTAATTTCGAGTTGCAAAATTCAAATAACGATGGGCAAAAATAAGTATTTTTCGACTAAATCTGTTTTCGGAC
>Ga0316608_1001072_pt1 | contig 11319 bp, 8 predicted proteins | sample MIS2016152B_MG_FD_207673 | JGI IMG/M metagenome (GOLD analysis project Ga0316608, IMG submission 207673) | Microbial mat bacterial communities from Middle Island sinkhole, Lake Huron, Michigan, United States - MIS.2016.152B | ecosystem: Environmental > Aquatic > Freshwater > Lake > Sediment... | reverse complement strand
TACAAAGTTATGACCGAGGATTTCGTAAATCCGTTTTGCATTCTTTACATCGTATTCGGGGTCGGCTCACGAAACTGAAAATATAGCACGTTAAGGATTATTTAAATTTGTTTTTTTTAAATTTGTTTTTTATAGATATTGCAGTTATTCATATAATAAGTCCTATGAAAAGTAAAAATATCATCATTATTGATCTTGAATTTAATATTAAATTCTTACCACAATGCTCAATAAATTAGCCTTTTTGATGTTTATTTTTTTTACACCTTTTTTGTCTTTTGGTTTCACAACTGACACAATTCAAAATAAGGTAGATTATAAATTAGTATTTATTGAAATTTGTTCAATTATCGATAGTAACTATTATGATAAAGAGTTTGTGGAAACAAAATTTAAATTAATAAAAAAGGAATTCGGTGACAAATTGGACACTATTTCCTCATCACAAAGTTTCTCAGCCCACATAAATAATATGCTTTCTTTATTCAAAGCTTCACATACAAAATATTATACAAAGGACGATTATGCATATTATCATTATGCCTCAATATTTTATTTTCTTCCATCAGTTCAAGAAATATTTAATAATAAACCCGTTGAATACCCAAGCATTGGTATAATAACTGAGAATTTTGGTCAAAAGACATTTATAGTTTCTGTTTTGCCAGGTACAATAGCTGAAAAATCAGGTCTTTTAGTGGGCGATGAAATAATATCGGCCGATGGTAAAAATTACGAGCATATACTTTTGCTTGATACAATTGACAAACCCCTTAAGCTTCAAATACGACGCAAAGAGGATTTGCCAATTTTATCGTTTGAAATAACACCAATAAAAACAAATCCCAAAAAGGAAATGCTGGATGCTCAAAATAATAGTATCAGAATTATCGAAACAGAAGGCTTCAAAATCGGTTATATTCACATTTGGTCGTATGCTGGTTCTGAATATCAACAAGCTTTTATTGATGCAATTGCGTTTGGGAAACTTGAACAAGCGGATGCGCTTGTTTATGATATTAGATATGGATTTGGTGGAGCTTCCTCTAATTATTTAAATGTATTCAATAAAAATGTTCCAAAACTGATCATGACTGATAGGAATGGCAATAATATGGGATATGATACGCAATGGAGAAAACCTGTCGTAATGCTTGTAAATCATTCAGTAAGAAGCGGAAAGGAAATTTTAGCTTTTGGGTTTAAAAAGTACAAAATTGGAACCATAATAGGTGAGAAAACAAGTGGTGCTACCTTGGGTGGCATGCTTTTTACACTATCTAACAAAGATATACTCTATCTAGCAACAGCAAAAACTAGCATCGATGGCATAAATTTGGAAGGAACAGGGGTGCAACCAGATATTTTTGTCTTAAGTGACATTAAATATTGCGCAGGCAAAGATAATCAACAAAAAAAAGCCCTTGAGTATTTACTATCTATTCTGAAAGAAAACAATCATCAATAACTTTAGAATTTTCTAATCAAAAGGAAACTGGCGCAGATTCTTTCAATAGTATTAATGTTTGGTAATAATATCTTGCAGGATCGTAAATAATCCATTAGGGCCAAAGCCAGGGTTACACCTTTATCAGTTCCTTTAGCAATCTCATCCAAAAATTGAATAGCTTTCCTATAATGGTTAGCACCAAAAGGTACAAATCCAAAAATAAATTGTAATTCACTAAGATGTTCCCTGCGTGTTTGTTCTCGTTTACCATAAGACTCCCAATAAACTGGATCAATTCCCAATTGATTGGCAACCAATTCAAGTAATGGATCAAAAGGTTTCTCACCAAAGCCCAATATTATACCAGGGTAACGCATATAACAAAGCAAAATAGGGGTGTCGCCAGCATTTCCGACAAAACCCACGCTAAGGGATTGAAAAGCTAAATATCTAAATATTATAATTATTCCAACAGCTTTAAAAAAGTATTTATAAACGTTCGTTTTTCCGAACTTTAATAACAGATGGTTTAATGGCCGCTAGAATATATGTGAACTTGAAAATTATATTGCCGCTTTATTTGATAAATATCTTGCCAGTAACTTAATCGATTGTATTCCTTCTATTAATATTGTTTTTTTTCATCCAATTGCAAATCGAGATTTTGATCTTTGGTCGAAACACGAGCGTATCCTATCTTCATAAATGTACTAAATAAACGTCTAAAGGTGAGACGAATTAGTAAAACGAGTTTATGATACAAGTTTACACTATAAAAAGGAGAAAGTCAATAGTCTCTTCAAATGGCCGTTTTATGAGATTTAATAAAGAAGTTTATTGATACAAAAAGGCGAGCAGTATTATATATGCCACTTAGTTTTCCGAATTATTAAAACTTTCGTCTGAATTAGTGGTATTATTCTCCTCATTATTTGTAATATCATTTGTTCCAGTGTCAAGCACTACTATTTCATTGTCATCTTCTAGTAAATCAATCTCTGCTAGATATTTGGCAGGTATTCTTTTGTTTGTTTTTGCTTCAAGTTTTTTAATAGTTTCAAACCTTCCCATTATCGTATTACCTTTTTTAGTTCCTTCTTTCAAATGAAACATTGCCTCATGATGAGCTTTAGTGGCTGAATTTAGGCCAACTTCAATTTTGTCCATCTCTTCAAGGAAAGTAACGAACTTGTTATACAGTTCTCCACATTGTCTAAATATTTCTTCAACATTTTTTACCTGATTTTCTTTTTGCCAAAGTATCTTAACAATCTTAAGAGTTGCAACCAATGTAGTTGGAGTAATCAAGACAATCTTTCTTTTCAAGGCATTATTAAAAATTTCGGGGTTCTGATTTAATGCCAATGTCAAAGCTGACTCTACTGGCATAAACATAAACACATAGTCGGGAGTTGTCAGTCCAGCAAGGGATTGATAATTTTTATCAGCTAATTTTTCAATATGGTCAACTACACTTCTTAAATGCTGTTTCAGAAATTCAACTTTTTCTTCAGTTGTGTTTGCATTGAAATAATTCACATATGCAGTAAGTGAAACTTTGCTGTCAATTACAATACATTTTCCATTTGGCAACTTTAGAATAAAATCTGGTTTTCGATTCTTTTCTTGTTCTTCATCTCGATATAATTCCTCTCTAGTATAGTCAATATATTTTTGTAATCCTTCAACTTCAAGGATCATATTTAATCTATCCTCGCCCCAACTACCTTGCATCTTTACTTCAGATTTTAATGCTGTGGCAAGATTTTTTGCATCATCACTTAACTGCATATTGAGTTTTTGCAATGAATCAATTTCCCTTTTTAGTGAAGTCATATCCTGGATGTCTTCTTTCCTTGTTGCCTCAACTTTGTCTCTAAACTCAGTTAAATTTGTTTTAAATGGGCCTAAAATGGTATTGAGTTCTGTTTTATTAGTCTCAACAAAAAGTTTTTTCTTTTCTTCAAGAATGTCTGTTGCAAGATTTTTAAACTGTTCTTTAGATAATTCATGCAAGGATTCAACCTCTGTCTTAAATATTGTAAGTTTCTCATTCAGATTTTCTTCTTGCTCCTTAAGTTTCGTCAATTGGTTATTTAATTCAAGTATGGTTTGAGTTCTTTCAGTTAATTTGTCTTCTGCAATTTTTAGTTTTCCACTAACAATGTCAAAAGTTTCTTTGGCAACATAATTTCGTTCAACTTCTGTTTTGGAAAGTTTCTGTTCAGATTCACCAGTTAATTGTAAAATAGATGTTTGATGCTTTAAGTTAGCGTCCTTTTCTTTTTGTAAGTCATCCTTAAGGGCAGTTAAACTGTCATTTATATTATTATGTAGATCTTTGGAAACAAAGCTATTAGAAACTTCTTCTTTTGTCAATCTTGTAGCATTTTCAATCCGCAAATTTGAAACTTCGAACTGTAAATTTTCAAATTCAGTTTTTAGAATATAATTTTTTTGTACTATCAATTTAAAAATTAAAAAGCTAATAAGTCCCCCTAAGACAAGTCCAGTTAAAATATAAATAATTGTTTCCATTGTAAAGTTTATTATTTGGTTTCAAAATATTTTTGAAAATGCTTATTAAGTCCAAAATTATTATGGTTAGCTTGGCATAATTGAGGATTTGGAATTTTATCGGTATGTTAAGGGATCAATAAATTTCGATTTTCAAATTCAATCCTGTTCCAAAAAGCATATCATATACCATTATCAAATCTTAAACAGAATATTTGGCTGAGTAGTTGGATTTATATCTCAACAACTGCATGTTGTGTATTTAATTTTATTCTTTTTCAACAAAGTTGTCAGGTATATTTTCCCAAGTATTACATTTTCTAGAGACCTGCCTTTTAAAAGTTCTAAATACATTCCTTGGATCTATATTTTGATTTGGAAAGTGTTCGTTTAGTGTAGCTTCTAAAGCTCTTCTAATTTGATTATCAAGATGACTAAATACATCTTCAATTTTTATCCTTGCCATAGATTTAAATATTAGTTTATGAATAAAACTCAATTCATTAATTTTCTATATTTATTACATTTTCACTACCAAACCACTCTTTTGCTTTCTCAATGACTGCTTTATTTGGGTCATGATAAAAAACCGCTAAATTCTCTTTTGATCGAGTACAGCACACATAGAATATTTTTTGTGTCCTTCTGAGAACGCTTTCTGTACCTGAGTTTAAAAACAGGTTCTCAAAGTTGTAATTATTCCATCCACCATTATCTAATATGACAAGAACATTGTTGAATTCTGTTCCCTTGGTTTTATGCTGTGTTGAAAAGGGAGTCTTACCCTCCAGATAGTAATACAATTTTTGAAATTCGCTGAAGTGGACTTCCTTGACCCTATTATACAAATATTCATTCCTTGTCCTAAATTCCTCCAGTTTATCATCTATAAGGCAAATACCTTTATCATTTGCATCATTGATTGCCTCCTCAATCGTTTTCTCTCCCACATTGATAAGGCTCTCAATATTGCTTTTCAATGCCCGTTTGTCTGCAATATTTATGATTTTTTTATTATAGTCAGTAGCTCTCAAAAATTCATTGTATCGACCAGTTTTATATAACACAATATTATTTTGAATTTTAAAGAGATGCTTTATCAAGTTGTCCCGCTTTGATCCCTTTTTGTTCTCTTCCTCTTCATTTTGTTTTTTATCATCTAGAAGTTGGTCTTTATTGATATAAATTTTAGAGAAAACCGAATAGTTGTAATTTATTGCAACCTGATAAAGTTCTGGATTATTGTCTATAAATGTTTGCATAGTATTGGTAGGTTTGACTGCATTTAAATCCCTACCTGTTTTTCCATCAAGCAATTTAGCAACAACTTCACCAAATGTGTTTTCCGAAAAATCGGAACTAATTGACTTGTCCTTTATATACTTTTTAATTCGATCTCTGTAACTTAGAATCAAGTCCTTGTCATAAATATCCATCAGCAACCGAAACCCGGCTTTGTCTGCAATAAGGTTATGAGTTAGGTTCAACTCTTTTGTTTCCTCTACATCGTTAAAATTCCATCCGTGGTTTCCAGTTAAGTAAAACTTCACTGATGAAATATCACCAATAGGAGAATGAATAAATAGAATATTCCCATCCTTTATTTGACCTGCAATCATATTTGGCGCACTTATGTCATTTGAAGGTTCTTGGATTATACCGTCAGTTCTGAGTCTGTTGGCCAAATCAATTACTCTCTTTGGGCTTCTTCTGTTTTGTGCTTTCTTAACTTCTTTGACTTTATCTGTTCCATCGCCTTTATATTCATCCAGATTTCCAATGCCATCATCATAAATGGACTGCATGGCATCTCCGAAAAAACCAATAATATTATTCTTTTCGCTTTTTTTGAAATGATTAAGGAAAATATCAACGACCACTTTGTTTGTGTCCTGATACTCATCAATAAAAATGAACTGATATTTATCTTTAACTATAGTGCAAAGCTTTGGATAGATTTTAAAGAGGTAATTAGCAATGATCAATAACTCATCATGAGAAATTATACCTTCTTTTAGTTTTAAATACTCTTTGTATTGAATGCCTTTTTCAAGATCGTCAAAATAATTTGGTGGTATAAGGTTTTCTTCATCAATAGAAATTTTGGCTTCATCATCATTCGCTAAAGTAACAATGGCTGATTTTAGTTCCTTCTGAAAGTGTTTGATATTGTCCCACAGAAAATCGTGAATTGTTGATACATTTAAGTTTTTATGGTTTACTCGTTCTTCAATTTCCTTTACAGCAGCATTTGTATATGTCATACAAGCAACTTTAGAGGTCGGATTTTCGGCAATTGCTTGACGGATGACTTGAACCAAAGAATAGGTCTTACCACTTCCTGCACCTCCGCTCAACAAAAAGTTCCCCTTATTATCAATGCAATGAAATATTTCTTGCACCTCAGGTTCTAATGTCAATCTTTCTTCAACCATAGCAAACCTTCCTTAATATATGCGGGAATTTCCCAGTTATTCAATTCATCATTACTACATAGCAGGATGTCAATTGCAAAAGTACCCTTACTATCAATACATTTCTCAGCTAAGTCAAATGGTGTTTTAGTAGAATCATAAAATAGCTTTAAATTTTTTAATCCTTTAAACTTAGACCTATTGGTTTTTATAAATTCTACATTGCGATTCAAGCTGAAAAATGCATCTTCAAAACTCCTCCCTTGATAGCTATTTTCTTCTGTTTGAAATGCTATTTGCAAATATCCTTGTGGATTAACTTTCCATTTAATATCTTTCTCAAAGCACTTTTCTTCAAAATTTAAAGATCTCAGTTGGTTAAATGGGGTTTCCCCAAAGAAAAAGTTTATGGCTGGATTCGAGGATCTTTCTCCCAAAGATGCAAGGCAACTATAATCAGACATTCGTTGCTTTCCAGTAGATGATGTTTTAATTGATCCATCATCGTTTCTACTAAAATCTCTTTTAACAGAGTCGATATCAGTAATAATTAATGACTTTACACCAATAAAATTTATAAATTTCTCAAAAACATTGGCATAATTTCCGACTTCAACTATTGAGATATTTTGTGAGTTTAGAGGGTTTGCAGGAAATTCTAAATCAATTTTTTTCATCATTGCTGGTAGCAATAATCTTTCAGTATCTCCCTCTATGAAAACAGCCTTCTCAGCGAAAAATAATTCTGAACGATTTAAGGTTAAGTATTGCTTTAAGAATCGATAATTCCTTTCTTCACCTGCATCTGAGTATTCTTTTTCTAATTCTCCTATGTTCTTAGAAATAACGGAATTAAGTTCATTTCTTTTTAGATACTTAATATCATTGAAATCACTATTTGAAACAATGTGAGAAGAATGTGTACTAATGATATATTGCAAGACCCTATTTTCTCCATCCTCACGTTTAATACCTTCTCCAAGCAATTTCTTTATGTTCTTGATAAAAACATACTGCATTTGCGGGTGAGTATGTGCTTCGGGTTCCTCTATGAAAAGCAAATTTATATCGGCTGGTTTTTTATCTTTTTCCCTTTTAAACTCTTGCACAAGAATTTCAATCTCAAAGATCATACTAATTAGATTCATGTAACCCAAACCATTATAATGTTCAGGGAGATGATTATCTGCATCATGCTTATAAACAACTGTGGTATTACCTTCAAGTAACTCTCGGTGTTGTAGAGTAGATATTATTTCTATCTCAGATTCATTGATTTTTATACCACCGAAAGCCCTTACTTTCTTTACAATACTATCAAAAAGAGTCTTATAAATTCCGCTTAAATGTGTGTCTGTTTCACTTAGTTTATCCTTAAAATCCTCAACAGCTTTGTTTTGTTCATCACTTGTCTCAGTACGTTTGTATATTCTTGATGTTTGACTAGAAAGAGTTTTATCAATTTCTTTATTAGCAACATCTCTTTTGGCACTGATATATTTGAAATTGATTATGTCTGTTATACTAATTTTCTCGTTATCTAAGTCAATGAATTTATCTTCATTTGCCTTCTTAGTGACTGTATCGTATGTAAGTGAACGCTTGTTTATTTTGAAATAATCAGTTTGATGTAAACGTAAGAAATCATAAACGTTTCTAATGATATAAGGCGGGTTATCTTGTTTTTTATTCTTTTCCTTTACTTCAAACTCCCTGTATTCCTTTCTTAGTCTTGAAAACCTTGAAAAGTCCAAGGTATATTCAAAACCAAGAACGATTATATTATTGTCAGGGTCTAAATCCATCATTACACGACTAACATTTGATAAGTTATCGGTCTCACTATATTCAATGAAAAGCCTGAGTCTAATACCTATCCGAATATAATCTTCTTCAGAAATGGTTTCCTCTGATACAATTTTGGATTTGAGTTCTTTTTTAAAATCAATATTGAAATCGTCGAAAGAAAATTTATTCCGATCGGATTGATTAAAAAACTTTTCAAGAATGGTCAAAATAGAGGTCTTACCAGTATTATTTTTGCCTAATACAAGAGAAAGTATTTGTTCTAAGTCAATGGAGAAATCCTTTAACAGTCGAAAATTTTCTATTTCAATTTTGAATACTTTCATTTTAGTTTTTGATTAATTTTTACCTCGTGCATTGGCAAGAAAATAGACATTTGAAAACTTCGGTTGTACGTTAACCAGTTTAGTTTGCAAATTTGCAGTTTTTTGCTTTGGCAGTCCCTTTTATCTTATTTTTTGGTCTTTATGTAGTATATATCTTAAGCCTAGTTGGTAAGTGACTTTTAATGTCAATCGTTGTTATTATTAATATATTCATCTGTTTTCCGATCTGTATTGCTATGTAATATTACAAATATTTAAATATATTGTATATCATTTAACTGTTTTAGTCAAAAATGAACAGTCTCACCAAACGGTCAATAAATTAAATATTCAAAGAAATTCACTTTGCGTCCTTTTTCTAATTAATAATTCTTTAGGATAACCAAATATCCTCATTAGTATTTCTGTCAATTTAATTTTTATAATTGGTAACAGGTTTATCAATTGGCTTAATCCAATGTAACCTAGAATTTTTAACACTGATCCGATTTTATCAAATAATTTCTTAAACTGTGGATTGATCGAAATAAGCGTAAATAATGAATAAAGTAACCCAGTAAGAATTAATGTTTGAATTAACCAAGATAAAATTCTAATTCGTTTACTGAATTTTAAAATAAACTCATTCACCAATTTCATTTCTACACTATCAGCGGCTTCTTTAAGGCAAATAATTATTTCATAGGTGTTAATTGCACATAAGATTTGGAAATCATTCTTACTTTCAAATAGATTTGTATTTTCAAAAATACCAATAAAAGCATGTGAGAGAATATCATTTGTTAACAATTCTCGATTATTTAATTGTAGATGCATTACCACAATCTCTGGTAAATTACTTTTACTATAAAAGTTTTCATTCAGAATATTTTCAAAAGTAATTGTAACAGAATTACGCACTCTAATGGAAATAATACTTTCAATCCAAGTCTTATCACATTTAAATTTTATTATACCAACAATTAAACAAAATATTAGAAAATCGTCATTAACAAAGGGAGAAGGAGATTCTTTGCTAGGATTACTTTTACTTTTTTTGTTATAATTGTTTAGAAAAGCCTTACTATTGTTCGATTGGATTGCATTAATAATTCCAAAATAAATTTTATCAGTTTCATTTAAATATAGAACATCTGGGATAGAAATAACTTTTCCTAAGAGCAAATCATTGAATGCAGCTAATTTTGGGATTTCTTTTATCCGTTGTTGATATGTCAATTTTTTTTCTAAAGAAACCATTTCTTCCTTTTCAACCTATAATTCAAAATATCAGGATCCCAACCAGGAACATTTCTCATTTTTGCAAGTAATTTAGAAATTAAATTTGAATACAACATCGTTGCGGGCTGTTCTCCTGGTAAAAAGCTCCTCCATGACAAATATGTAAATGAAAATATTTGTTGAACAATATATCTCAAATCGTAAAAAAGTAGATCATTTAACTCATTAGAGTCATATTTCCCTTGTGGTGTCCTGATCTTGATTTGGATTGGAGTACTCATCCCATGCCTAGCAGTCTTTAATTCTTTAGCACCAAACATTTGAACTATACAAGTTTCTGTGTCTAAAAAAACATTACTTCCCCTATTGGGAATATATTCACCTTTAACAGTTGTACTATTATACTTTTTAATCCCTAATTGATTGGTATCAAATAACAAATTTGGATGTGATTTACTAATGGTTACAAAGGCAAAAGTGATTTTGTACTCTGGAGTTTCCTTAATAAGTTGACTTATAACATCAAACTCAGTGTTTTTGATTGGTTTAAAAATATGAAAAATGAACCTAAGTGTATCTCCCTTTGTCCAACCTTGTTCGAATGAAAGTCGATTAATCGAGCTTTTCAAACTTTTCAATAATTCTTCAAAATAGTCTTCGAATGGAACATCTTTAACTTTATCACCTAAAAGATATTGCCCATCACTTGATAGAAATGTTGTGATACCAACTACTCTATTTTCGTCAGCTCCTTTATATTGATTTTTTCTAATTTTACTATGTCCAATTCCTATTATGATTTCTCTATCTACTGACGGTTGTGAAGGCAACACCCATGGTGTTCCTCCCATTTTTGCATAAATCTGAAGTGAAATAGAGTTAAGTATGAATTCATTATAATTCTTAACTATTTCTGATGTTATATATTGTACGGGTATTTCTAATGATAAAAGCTTTGCTTTTATTCTGTAATAAAGATTTGACTCATCCCTAAAATTCCAATTGTGTGGAATTTCAATGATTGCTAAATGAGGTTTTACGTCATCTTGATTTTTAATAATATTGAGATAATCTTCAACATTGTAAGATTGTATATCCTTAATATCATAAATAACATCCTGCAAGTCATATTTTTTAAGTAAGCCTTTTTTGTAATAAGTGGATTGCGGTATTCCTTCTTTTAAACTTGATAAAAAATTGGTAAAATACCCTCTGTTTGACCTGTTGCAAATACAAAGAATATTGGGAGATTTGGTATCGAAATTTAAACTATCATAAGGCCCATAATTAGTTAGTCCTAAATCTGGATTAATATTATTAGTTTTTGTTCCAGCATAATCAAATATGAAAGTTGGAGTTTTTAAATCAACTGTATTAGAAACAATTAATGGATTTTCTTCAACCGTGAAGCAAAAGTTATCTTTGTTTTGAAATAATATTGCCTGACCTTTTTCAATAAATAGACATTATATAGATTAAATTTTTAATAAGTTCTTTTACATATATTTGTAACCCATAGAAACAATAGCTATGGGGTTAAAAGCAGACAAAGCAAGGAAGAATCCTGTTCAATTCCTCAGTCTCA
>Ga0316608_1001071_pt1 | contig 11327 bp, 7 predicted proteins | sample MIS2016152B_MG_FD_207673 | JGI IMG/M metagenome (GOLD analysis project Ga0316608, IMG submission 207673) | Microbial mat bacterial communities from Middle Island sinkhole, Lake Huron, Michigan, United States - MIS.2016.152B | ecosystem: Environmental > Aquatic > Freshwater > Lake > Sediment... | reverse complement strand
CCAATTAGGCGCAAATGATGTTAATTATTTTCAAGGTAAAGTAGGTATTGGGGTAACTCCAACGGAAGCTTTACAAATAACAGGTAATACATTTCTTACTTCTGACTCAAATAAGCTATTATTAGGTGCTGGTAAAGATGCTTCTATATATTATGATGGCACAAATTTAATTATAAATCCAAAAGAAGTAGGAAGTGGGTTTTTAGATGTAATTAATCAATTAAATGTACTTGGCGCAGCAGCAACAATAAATGGATATAGAGATAGAAGTGTGGCTGGCATTATGGGGGCAATATATTTAGGTGGTAAGGATTCTGCTTTAAATTGGCAAGAATATGCTGGAGTAGTAGCCTACGCAACTGACACTACTAATGGGACAGAGGCGGGTGATTTATATTTTAATACATATACCGCAGGAAGCCCAACAGAAAAAATGCGAATAACATCTGCTGGTAATGTTGGTATAGGAACAACTGCACCGACCTCAGTCCTTCACTTAAAAGCTGGAACGGACACCGCTTCCACTTCACCACTTAAATTCACTTCTGGTGCATTACTTACAAATCCAGAAGCTGGGGCCGTAGAATTTTTAACGGATAAATTCTATGTTACACAAACAACAGGAACAACTCGTAAAGAAATAAAACTTGTAGACCAATACTATGCTGAAATGTATGAGTATGAAAATACTAATCCAACTACTATCGGAACACAAAATGTTTATCATGCTGTAGATGATTTTATATCTGGTTTATTATCGGGGTTTACTCACGTCTCTGGAATAGTGGGAGCTATTGCTAGTGTGGCGGATTATTCAGGTACAGTCGCAGGAACAATTCTTATTACCGATGTCGCTCATGGATTAGTTACTGGAGATATAATTACGATTAATTCTTCTACCGACTATGATGGAACGTTCTCAATTACTAAAGTTACAAACGATACTTTCTACATAACCGAAACATACACTTCAACCAGAACCGGTGCTTGGGCTATGGGTTCATATTTACTATGTTCAACTGGAAGTGATGGGGTATATAAAGCAAGTTGGAATCAAACATCATTTACTACTAATCCAAACGAAACCTTTAAGTTTGAATTGAATAAAGGCACATCACCACTAGATAATATCGCAAATTCAAGTAAATATATAAATTCTGCTGATTATAGAGGTTTTGGCGCGAGCGGTTTAGTTTCTTTGGTAGCTGGTGATAGAATATGGCTATCAGTTAGAAACGAAACAAGTGGAGCTTATATTACAGTTAGACATGCAAATATAAATCTTATTAGAATTTAGTCAACTACCAACGACTAAAATCGTGAAGTCCATTTGGATTGCTAATAGTGTCGAAGTGGTTTTTGCGTATGTTTCTGCATGCATTTAAGTCTGCATTCAAAAAAAAAAGAGAACATTTAATGTATAATATAAGACAAAGGAGAAAGTGGAGGTGGACAGAAAAGATGTTCGCTTACCACCGACACTGAAGATGCCGGGGTTTCCGCTCACATAAAATGAAAATAAGCATAGTGATACCTACATACAATCATTGCAACGACCTTTTGAAGCCATGTATTGATAGTATATTAAAGTATACAAATTTAATTGATATAGAAGTTATTGTCTCTGCAAATGGATGCAAAGATAATACCAAAGAATATGTTGAATCTTTGGGGCGTCCATTTAAATTAGTGTGGAATGACAATGCCATCGGATATTCTAAAGCGATTAATGTAGGCATTGAAGCCTCTTCTGGAGAATATATTTTATTATTAAATAACGACATAATTCTATTAGAACAAGAAAAACACACATGGATAAATCTTCTTTTAGCTCCTTTTTATGAAAATGACTCTATAGGAATAACCGGACCTTTGAAATCTTACAGTCCTCACGTCAATAGAGAGTTCATCGTATTTTTTTGTGCTTTAGTTAGGCGTGAACTATTTAATAAGCTAGGATTATTGGATACTATATTTGGCGTTGGTGGAGGAGAAGACATTGATTTCTGCATAAAAGTCGAAAACATTGGACATAAAACAATACAGGTTCCATTTGAAAAGACAAAGTTTGCTGGAAGTTTTGTGGAAGGTTCTTTTCCAATATATCATGTCGGAGAAGGTACGGTTCACGATAAAAAATGCGTCAATGGTTGGTCTGAAAAATTACATAAAAATTTTATAATTTTAGCTGAGAGATACAACCCTAGTTATATTATTGAGATGAATAAGGAAAAAGATCATTTAATGTTAAAAAATGTTAGTTTTGACGCATCACAATCGATGAAAGTGACTGCTGAAATAATAACTAAAAACAGATATTCAACAACGCTTCCATTATGCATTTCGTCTTTAATAACTCAAACGCATAAATTGCATAAGATTTTAATTATTGACGATAGTGATAATAAAATAGATCTTAGACGGATTCCAATCTACCAACATTTATTTTTTATGTTAGATTTCAAGGGGATACATTGGGAAGTTTTATTCCCTCCTAAAACTGGCATTATCGAATGTCATGAATTGGCGTTAGATGCAAGTCCTACAGAATTTATATGGCGTGTTGATGACGATTGCATTGTTGAACCAAATGTTTTGGAAGAACTGGTAAGCGCTATGGATGACAAAACTGGAGCTGTTGCTGGTTTAATTATTAATCCATCTCTACGGAAAACAAACCCTAATGCGTCTAACGATTTGTATAATATTGAAAATGGAGCGAATGAACAATGGTTTATTCCAAGCGACATGTCTGTAAAAAGTGTCGATCATTTGTATAGTTCTTTTTTGTATAGGAAATCTGCAGCTTCTCACGGATATTGTAAAGAGCTTTCGCCTGTAGGGCATAGAGAAGAAACCATATTTAGTCATGAAATGAAATTAAATGGTTGGGATTTAAAAATAAATCCAAAAGCTCTAACTCATCATTTAATGAATCCAGAAGGAGGAATAAGGTCTTACCATAATGGAGAGCTATGGGGTCATGATGAAGAAATATTTAAAAATAAATTAAATTATTGGAAATTAATTCGTTCAAATCCTGATAGTTTAACGATTGTATTAGATAATGGAATAGGAGATCATTTTGCATTTAAATCTATATTAAAAGATGTTATAGATAAACATAATCATATAATTATTTCATGTTGTTATCCTAATGCATTTTATGACTTCCAAAATTTAAACCTTGTTTCTATTTGTTCTGTGCCTAATAACTTAAGAGAAAAATTAAATGTTTATAAATTTATGCAAAAAAAATCACATCCAATAAATATTGTAGATGCATTTAGGGAGCTTTATCTTGGGAAACTTTAATTAAAAAATGAAAATAATAATATCTCCATATAGTAAAAAATTAAGAAATGGAAATAATAATCCAAAAAACTATCCGTATTGGGAAGAATTAGTGTTATTATTGAAAAACGACAACTATATCATTCAAATTGGAGTTGACGGAGAGGGATTTATAAAAGGATGCAATGAATATAAATTCAATTTATCATTTAAGGAGCTTGAAGACCTTACGTTGAGCTGTGACTCGTATATAAGTGTTGACAATTTTTATCCTCATTTTTGTAATACTATAGGGAAATATGGTGTTGTAATTTGGGGGCAAAGCAACCCTAAATTATTTGGGTATAAAAACAATATAAATATCTTTAAAAATATAAAGTACTTTAGAGATAATCAGTTTTTTATATGGGAGCAATGCAAATTTAAAAAAGACTCATTTTGTTCTGCTAATGAAATATTTCAAAAAATTAAATCATTATAATTTCACTGTTATTCCAGTTTCCCATCCTTTAAATGGTCTAGAAGTGTCAATGACTTTTACTATTTTATCTTTGCAATCCAATCCTTTAACCTTCTTTCTTGCCCATTTAGAGTATATCTCTGCGTTTACTTGACAATATAATTTATTAGATTTTGTAATAAACAATCTCATCCCGCCATGATCTAATATTGTTTTTATTAATTCATCAGGAGGCGAGGCTATTTTTTCATGAAGTACGAAAGGAGATATATTCAATAACGTTGCAAACAAATTAAGATTTCTTTTTACAATAGTGAAATGATTTGGCCCTTCCAAAATGATTCCTCCTGATATCATCCAATAATTGCCTTCCAATCCTTTTGGTGCGTGCGATATCTTAGTTTCATCAAATAAATCCTGTCCTGTTATTTGTTTCCATGCATAAGCTATAGAATCAAAAACTAATTTACATTCTTGTTCTGAAAACTTCATTCTAATGCTATCTGGATAAGGAAGGTTTTCGATAACTTTTTGAATCTTTACATCTTTTACTTTGTTGTTTTTAAGATGTATGTTGAGGGCTTCAATGTAATTAGCTAATTCTTCAGCGGATGGAATCTTTTTTTCAGATATTTTAATTAAAGTGTTTTGTTTCATTTTCCTCCTATTCGCCGTTTAATTTGGCTTTTAATTTTTTTCTAATACTTTCATGATATACTTTTTCAGGAAGTGAATCAATAATGCTGCGAAGAATTGTTGGATTCACTTTAACCATATTCTCGCCGATTTCCAATATTGCATTTTCATCTGTGCCGGTTTTTAGTAATATTAGCAGTCCAGTCGAGTACGAATTGAGGATCGGATCAAATAAATTATTTTCCGTTCGATCAAGTACAAATTGCAATAAATCATTATCCCTAAATGAAGTGTCCTTTGATAATATTTTAAACATTGAAATAGCAACTAATTTAGCAATTTTGTCGTCTTCTAAATATCCTGAACAAAGCTCTTTAATGGTTGCGATTGCTTCAGTATATTTCTCCTTTGACATTAGCGTTTGAATATCGTCATATCTCTTTTTAAACAACTGTTGTGGGCAAACGCATGCATTTATCTTTTTTGATGATGAGCTTGCGGTTCTTAATTCTTCAGTTAAAATATAACTAACTGCATCTTCCATTTTTTTAATATCGACTCTTTGATTAATTATAGCTTCCGCTTTCGACCTTATATCACGAAGTCGATTAATTGCTTCTTCTTCAGTTAATGCAGGATATTCATCAAGTAAATTCTTAAGATAATCTTGCACCAATGACATATGCGGACCCGGTTTTATAGAAAGCGTCTGCATTATTTGATTTCCATTAAGAATCGGTTTAACTTTGTCTTCTTTCATCTGCATAGTTGCCAGAGCCTGTTCCATTTTGCTTCTTAACGATTGATACGATTGAACGGTATCCTCATCAACTGACATGCCCTTAGAATAAGCGTCAGCTACCGATAAATTGAGTACATCTATCCAACTTAAGGATTGTTCTCCCATGTTTCTGATGAATTTACGGATAGATCCATCTCCTCCCTCTCCACGTTCAAAACTATGTGGTTGCATATGATATCTTGCCAATCCAGATACTTGTTTTATAATATTGTTTTCAAATTTAAGGAATTTAAGAATATGTTCAGCTATTATTTGACTTTCTTTTTCGTGACCGTGATAAGAGGTCGTTCCTGGATGACTTTTGCTAGGTTCTTGAATTTGCTTGTATAGTTTACCAAAGTCATGAGTTAAAGCTGCAAGTATCATGATAACTTTTTTTTCATCATTATTTTCTGGGAAATATTCTAGTAGATTATTTATTACTTGATATGTGTGTCCCCATACTGTCATTTCGTGATGTGGATTGTTTTGCTCCATGTCTAGTGGTTCCATTCCATTTTCGTAATTGGTGCCTTTTAGAGATTCATTGACGATGTTTTGCATGAGTCCGGTTTCTTTGAGAAGGTTTAACGCAATGGATGGATTTTTGCCTTTTAACATTTTTTGGAATTCCTGACCAATTCTTTCTGTGGCAATTTTACGTTCTGAAAAGAATATAGCGTTGATAACATCAGGATCTTGAATGGCGGCAAGTGTAGCAGGGGCAATTGTAGCATTATATTTTGCTGCAAACCGTATAGCTCTAAATACGCGCAATGGATCTTCTATAAATGTTTTTTTAACTTCATCAACAGATTTCATATCTCCAGTGTCATAAGGCGTTCTAATCGTATTTGTAATCAAATCCTTTATGCCTTTTCCAGTAAAATCTTCAACTTTCTTTTCATTGACATTGTAAAATATTGCTCCTATTGTTAAATCTCTTCTCATAGCATCTTCTTCTGCCGAAGCTGGTCGAGTAGTAACTTCTCTTCTATTTGTTCCATATTCTTCGGTTCTAGCTTGTACGAAGTCCAGTTCAACTTCTTGCCCGTCTATTGGGATATGCATTTTAGCTGCTTCTATGTTTTTTGTTTTTTCTGGATTTTCTTGGATTACATGCGGAGCTTTGTCTAATTTAAGCTCTTCTGCTATTAGATTGGCGAATTGAGCGCCACTCATATTGTCAACCATGAAGTCGATATCGTCCGAAGGTTGTCCAAGTAATTTATCTCTCGTCCATCCTCCGGCAACCCTTACTACAGTTGAAGGAGACCTTTTTCGGCGTACTTCGTCTATTAGATTGAATATTTTTTCTTCAATCTGACTAAGATTTGATTTTATATCTATGTTTATTTTATTCATCATTATGGATTTTTAGTGTTGTTTATGAATTTACTCTTCGACATTAATCGGTACAATTGAATTTTGATATGCCATTTCAGCTTTTATTGTTTGCAATATTAATTCCATCGTTTGCATCATCAAAGTTCTTAATTCAATTGGTCTATTGGCGTCTTGCATGGCTTCGAATATGTTATCTATTGTTATTTGCTGAATTGGTTCTTTCAGAGTTTCAGATCCATTGTACGGAACCATATGGGCAATAACCATAGCTTTCTCTGGTGTTGAATTTATTCTTATGTGGGAAATCCAAAGCTGATTGAATGTTTTAGATTCAATTTGCGGTATAGTTATTGGACTATCGGTGATTATTTCTGTAAAATTACTCATATTATATTCTCCTTATTTTTAATTTTTATACAAAACGTCGTCCTAGCCTCAGACATCTTTCTTCTCGTTTCTTCAGATATATTTTTCTTAGCTTCGGCCATTTTTATTTTTGTTTCATCTGAATGTTTTCTACCAATCATTTTTTGTTTTGTTTCGTCTGAATGTTTTCTACCATTTAACGATTGTGAAATTTTTCTTTTTGTTTCTTCAGAAGTATGATGTCCAATATGAGATTCTGATAAGTTCTTTTTTGATTCCTCAGACCATAATATCCCCTTATTCCATGGTATTCTTCCATTAAATGATTTAGACCTCTTTAATTTAGTTTCTTCCGATACAATTTTACCAATCTGAGCTTCTGATATTCTTTTCTTAGTTTCTTCCGTTAATTTGGCTCCCTTTCTTGGTGATGGTTTCCCAAGTTTTTCTATCGACATAACCTCCGAAACCTTCCTTCTAATCCAACCATAACTCTTATTATGCACCCTATCAGCGCACATAAAATTCGCGGCATATATCAATTTATGATTAGTGGGATTTATCTTAACCAATAATTGATGGCAAACATAATGTTCCTCTGGTGTTAGAATTGTTAAATTTTCTTTATCATTCAAACCACCCATACACCTAGGAACAATATGGTGTTTTTCAGTATACAAATCGTTAGGAAGTTCTCGATTCTGACCCCTAATACAAAGTTCGTCATATATTTTTTTATAATTCATTTTTTTGTGTTTCTAATTCTTGTAATCTATTCTGTAATATCTGTATGTTGTTTTTTGTCCGTTCCAATATAACTATTTGATCATACAATAATGCTTTTATTTCTATCTCTGTTAACTCATTTATTTTCTTTTCCATTTTTTCTCCTTTAAATTATAAACCAACCTGTACCATTACATACTATTGTTACGTTGGCATATTGAACCGATAATGTATAGGTTAATGCCCCATCAATTGTTTCTGTTGCATTTCCGTCTACAACTACATTATAACTATTACCTATTTTCTTGATATTGTATTGTAGCCCACTATTACCAGAAGCAGCAGGCAAGGTTATTGTTATTATTCCACCTGCTGTAGTATCGTCTGCCAATATGATATGTTCTGTTCCTGCTGTATAGGTTGTAGTAGTTACGTTGGATACATTGGTTATAAATTTATTGGCGATTTTTACACCACCTAATACACTTAAATAACCACTTCCAACTTCTTTTGGATTTATAATTAAATTAGTTCCATCATAATACATTGAAGCATCTTTACTAGCACCTAATAATAGCTTATTTGAGTCAGAAGTAAGAAATGTATTACCTGTTATTTGTAAAGCTTCCGTTGGTGTAGTAGTCCCTATACCTACCTTACCAGTTCCTGTTATTCTCATCTTCTCTGTTCCACCATTAACAGGATTACCGCTTGCTGGGGCTACTGCGTTAGTAAAGAATGATAAATCTATTGTTGCTCCGTTTGCACCAAAGAATGTAGATGACGCAACAGCCTTAATAGAAGCAACTTCACCAGAAAAAGTTGTGACGTTTTGAGATGTATCATAGTTTCTAAATGCAATTTTCCCAAGAATATCTCCCGCCGTAATCGCAGAACTACTATTTGAAAGTGTAATATCTCCAGATGTACCAGAGCCAGTAACTTCTAATTTTGTATTAGGTGCAGTTGTTCCAATACCAACTCTATTATTAACAGAATCTACAAATAATGTGTCTGTGTCAACGGTTAAATTATTAGCACCTAAATCAACATTACCTAATATGCTTAATTCCCCACTTCCTACTTCTTTTGGATTTATTACTAAATTTGTTCCATCATAATACATTGAAGCATCTTTACCTGTACCTAATAATAGCTTATTTGAGTCAGAAGTAAGAAATGTATTACCTGTTATTTGTAAAGCTTCCGTTGGAGTTACCCCAATACCTACTTTACCTTGAAAATAATTAACATCATTTGCGCCTAATTGGTATACACCCCAACCATTTGTTACACCAGTACCTTTTTGTGCATTAATATATAATCCATATTGGTCGGTAATTGTACCTGCCGTCATGGTAGGAGAATTTGCATAGAACATAACGCCTTGTGTTACTGTTAATCCAGCAACAAGTGGTCTAAGTCCGGCAGAATACACCCTAAGTAATGAAATTGTACCAGAATAACTAGAAGCAATACTTAAACTTGAGCCTATTATTCCGCCTGCTCCAGTATTTGTAGTTTCCAGATTTAATACGGAGATATTCGTGGCGGCGGCAAAACTTGTTGAGTTACTAAAATCAATAACCGACGTACCATATGTATTATTTGTTCCATTTAACTTTATTCGTCCTAAATCATCCATTCTAAATTTAGCAACCCCAGATGAATTTTGAATAATTAATGGTTGTGCAGTTCTTGATATTGTTGATGCAGCGGTATCCGTAAAAGCATTTGCTACGGTTAAACTCGTATCACTCGCAATAGCAGTTACAGTCCTAGTTTCGCCATTTATCGTTATTTCGTCACCAACAACAAGTTCTGATAGAAACAATGTACCTGTGCCAGTTAAAGTTGTGCTTGCTGTAGGATCGGCAGTTCCAGTTAGATTTGCTGCCGCTGATGATTTTATTCTAAATGTACCTGCTTGTAAATCTAATTTTTTTACGGGAGTTAATGTTCCTATACCGACATTATTAGATGTATCAATAATTATTGAAATCGTTCCGCCACCGTTAGAACCTAATCTCAATGTGTTTCCATTTGTCGAATATATCTTTGCATATCCAGTATCAAATGTCAATCCACCATATGCGACCGCTGTGCCAGTTCCACCACCATTTCCCCATTGAGTTACCGAGGCTGATGTTGTCCATATTGCATTAGTCCTAAATTGTCCATTAACATCTAACATATAAGTCGGTGTAGCGTTATTGATACCAGTATAGCCAGTATCTTTATCTATTATAAATCTTGTTGCAGCATTAGGTTCATCATAAATTACGAAATCATTAGTCGTATTCCTTAATCCAGCTTCCCAAAATACAGCAGTAGCTTGGTCGCCATATTGTATTCCTGCCCGATATGCACCAGTAGCTTTTGATATGCGTTGATATATACTAGTTATTGTATCAGATAAATGTAATTTTGTAGCAGGAGAAGTTGTTCCAATACCAACACTACCCGAAGAATTTATTCTAACTCGTTCAGTAAGTACGCCAACAGGACCAGTAGAGAATGCCATATCAAAATTAGATGAAGTAGTGTTTCTAATTACTGAAATTCGTCCAGTAGACCCCCACGGATAAGTAGGTCCATTGAACTTCCAATCTATACCCATTGAATTGTTACCAGTATTACCTATTTCGTTTAATGAAATTAATGATGTATATGGCGCCGATAATGTTGATGCGACTGTTAATTTTTCTGTCGGTGCAATCGTTCCAATACCAACTCTATTATTAACAGAATCAACGAATAATGTGTCTGTGTCAACGGTTAAATTATTAGCCCCTAAATCTACAGCACCTGTAGCACCAGTATAAGGTACTAAACCATCTAAAGTTGTTTGTAAATCAGTTATAGCCGCAATAGGATGAGAATTAGCAGCATCTCTATCAGTTAATGTTGTATGTGATGTAGCAGCTAACGCAGATGTAGGTACACCCGTTTGAACATTCCTATAATCGGCAGCTTCAACGTAAACACCACTAGGTGTGCCAGCAGTCCTTTGATATATTACTCTATAAATTAATTTCCATTCAGCAGTAGATAGATTTATAACAGGTAATGTAGCGTTTCTTGCGGTAGCTATAGTAGTATCATTATTCTGTCCAACCACACAATAAATAGGATGCTCAACATCTCCTGTAGCATATACCCAGTTTGTTACATATCTATTATTAGTAACCTCTGCCAAAGTGCCATCGCCATCATCATAAGCCAATACACCACCAACTAAACCTTTTGCAGCAGATTGAGCTAAAACAACTCTCATACCTGATGCACCATTTCTATACCATACTGCACAATCTGTCTCAGTGCCGCCTGTATCATGCATTATATCTTCATCGTATATAACGCCCTGAGTAATAGATAATGTAGCACTAGTAAATGCACCAGTTAAACCACTTCTATACATTGCTCCTATATTAAAATGCGCCCATCTATGCCATGATCTATTTCTTTCGCAACCATGGCGTTCATCGGTTAAAGCATAATTAGTAGAATCTTTAAATGCGATAGCAACAGGTATATTATTCCCATCTGCAATTTCCCAAGCTATAATTGATTTTTGAAGAATTCCATTGTCATCAATATAAACATAGGTAATAGTTTGGTCTTCTGTTATTGTAACAGTTTGAGTGGAAGTTATATTGTGTTTTCCATTAGTCGTAGTAAAAACATTAAAAGAAGTTATTGCTGGAGCAAGAGTTA
>Ga0316608_1001070_pt1 | contig 11329 bp, 9 predicted proteins | sample MIS2016152B_MG_FD_207673 | JGI IMG/M metagenome (GOLD analysis project Ga0316608, IMG submission 207673) | Microbial mat bacterial communities from Middle Island sinkhole, Lake Huron, Michigan, United States - MIS.2016.152B | ecosystem: Environmental > Aquatic > Freshwater > Lake > Sediment... | reverse complement strand
GACCGATGTGAATTTCGCCATTGGCATAGGGCGGGCCATCATGTAATACAAATTTGGGACGGTCTTGAGCCAATTCCCGAATTTTTTGATATAACTTCGATTGCGTCCATTTTTGTAACCGAACAGGCTCAGATTGCGCGAGATTGGCTTTCATCGCAAACGCGGTTTTGGGTAAATTGAGGGTGTTTTTATAATCCATGATTTAAGTTTTACTATTTTTAAGATGAAAATTCATTGCCACGCGGCAGGAGGTGTTATTCTACAAAGTTTAGCAAAGGGGAGGGTGTCTAAAAAACCGCCTCAATTCTGTTGAGTAGAAACATATAAGTTATCAGGTATCCTTATTTTGAAATCCACCCCATCTCTTCTTTACAAAACCAGAGTTCCCCCTTTGTTTAAAGGGAGGCTCAGGGGATTTAGTAATAAGTAAGTGAGCCAAAGTTTTTGTACATTTTATTTGCTAGAGGGACTGCAAAACCTAGGTTTTGCATTCCAAAACTTTTGTTTTACTACTTACCCGATAACTCTATTAATTACTTTACAGAAGGACAGCTATTATTCATGCTAACAAAGTTTAGCGTTTTTTCTTTACGATGAGCAATATTATGCAAGCGACTAAATTTTCCAGCACCGCTCTTTCTGAGCCATTATTACAAAGCATTGTAGCATTAGGCTATAGCGACATGACCCCTATTCAGGCAAAAAGCCTCCCTTTTATTTTGGCAGGGGAGGATATTATTGCCAAAGCAAAAACAGGCAGCGGCAAAACTGTGGCGTTTGGACTGGGTTTATTAGCCAATCTCGATGCCAGTCTTTATGAAACCCAAGCTTTAGTTCTCTGTCCTACCCGCGAGTTAGCCGACCAAGTGAGTAAAGCGATTCGGGGATTAGCCGCTTTTATGCCCAATATTAAACTGCTCACTTTGTGCGGCGGCGTGCCGATTCGCCATCAATTGGCTTCTTTGGCGCAACACGCCCCGCATATTGTGGTAGGCACGCCTGGGCGAATTAAAGACCATTTGACCCGAAAAAGTTTAAAGTTGGATGCGGTGCAGGTATTGGTGTTGGATGAAGCCGATAGAATGTTGGAAATGGGCTTTGAAGAGGAAGTCAAAGCAGTGGTTGCAGAAACCAGTTCTGACAAACAAACGCTGTTATTTTCTGCCACTTATCCTGATTCGATTCAAGCGATGAGTGCAAACATTCAACGCGCCCCGATTGAAATTAGCGTGGATGAAGTGCATCAAGCAGGACAAATTGAGCAACTTTTTTATAAGGTTGACGAAGCAGAAAAATTGTCCGCATTAGTCAGTTTATTGGCACAGTATCAGCCTGAGTCAAGCGTGGTGTTTTGTAATACCAAATATGCTTGTCAACAGGTGGCAGCGGGTTTAGCCCAACAAGGCTATAGTGTTTTAGCCTTAAATGGTGATTTAGAGCAACGCGAACGTGACCAAGTGTTGTTGCGTTTTGCCAATAAAAGCTGCTCTGTTTTAGTGGCTACTGACGTGGCGGCGCGGGGCTTGGATATTAAAGAATTAGCCGCTGTGATGGTGTATGACTTGTCGGCTGACCCGCAAACCCATATTCATCGCATTGGACGCACAGGACGGGCAGGGCAGAAAGGCTTGGCATTTAGTTTGTGTACCGCTGAGGAATTGCAACGTGCCAAAGCGATTGCAGCGCATCAAAAAATGACATTGCAATGGGGAACGCTGACTGCAACACGGGGGCAAAAAAATAAAACTTTAAAACCTGCGATGGTGACGCTAGTGATTGATGGCGGACGAAAAAGTAAAATTCGTGCCAGTGATGTGTTGGGGGCATTGACAGGCACAGCAGGGTTATCGGGTGATGAAGTGGGAAAAATTGATATTTTTGATGTGCGAACCTATGTGGCGATTAAACGCGCCAGTGCCGCGATTGCGTTAACTCGTTTGCAAGAAGGAACGATTAAAGGGCGGAAATTGCGGGTTAAAACGTTGGATTAACAGTAATTTTAAATCTTTCTGCCAAGCGGTGGGCTTGGGAACGAGATAATCACCCCGCCGCATAGTCGGTTAATTTTCGCCGATATGGTGCAAAAAAGCCCAACACAATATCGCTTTTCGGTACGCCTTTTTCGACTAATTCAGCGGCAATGTCGGCTTCAAAACCATTATGCTGAATCCAGATTTTGCCGTCTTTAATGTCAAAATGTAAGCAGATAGAATAAACCCATCGCATATTATCCCAGCCAACTCTAAAGAACAGATAATGGTCATGTTCAGTATCAAAAATTAATTCCTGTTCAATGCCATTTTCTTGTTTGTCTAGTTTGGCATAATCAGCAATTAATTCTTTAATAATTTCGCGGTATTTGATTATTCTATCCATTTTAAAATCTCCTCGTTTTGTGTATCGTAAATGAGCAATACAAGATAAAAGCGTTGTTTAAAACCAAAAGTGAGAGTTCGTTAAGCAAAATTTGAGGGAAGTCATTCCCAAGTGGGAGCTTAGAAATGAGATAAACTCTAAGCCAACCCAAAAGAATCTGATTTAATCGCCAGTCGATTGCCATTGCCCTTTGTAAATCAAAAAATGCGCTATAACTTGTTCATTTGCTTCTAAAATATGCACTTGAACACCATGCGCAGATTGCCCCCATATTTCTGATTGGAGTTTTTCAATATCAAAGGTGTCAGACGAAAAGCTCTTATTCCACACTTTGCCAACAGAATCCCAACGATAGCCTCCCGCATTTAATAAATCCTTAATTTGAACGGTTGGCGCAGGAAAAGAGTTTGAGTGATTACTAATTTTCACAAAAAGTGTCGTCTCACCCTGAAAAATCGGAGGTGGATAATCATCCCAAACAATATTAGTTAGAGATAATGTTTCCAAAAACGGCGATTTTCGCGATTCTTCAGTAATAATCACCATTTTTTCGGTCGCACGAGTCAACGTTACATAAAAAAGCCGCCGTTCTTCTTCGGTAAGTTTTTCAATGCTATCACCCAAAATGCGTGAAAAAATCCAATCAGGGTGAATTAACGGATAACTATTATCCAGTGCATCGGGAATAATCACGACCGCCTTTTCAAGTCCTTTGTATTTGTGCGCAGTTGAAACGGTAATTCGTTTTTTTAACTCATCAGGAAAAAATTTACGAATTTCCTTGAGAAACTCTCCTATTTTTTTGCCAAAAAATTTATTTTTACGAAACAAAAGCACCACATCAAAATTATCTGAAAAGGCTTTATGAATAATACGCAAAATGATAGGAATATATTTTTCGTGTTGTGAATGTCTTGCTATCTCAATGGGCGAAACTATAAATTTATCTATGTCGGCTAAAATAACGTCACCTTCTAATTGTTTATGAGCTATCGCAGGTTTTCCAAATTCCTGCATTAAAGCATTTCCAATTTCGACAACTTTTTTAGCGGAGCGATAATTGGTTGAAATATACAATTGTTTTGATTCACCAATATGCTTTTCAAAATTTTGAAAAAACTGTAAATCCGAACCTGCAAAGCCATTAATCGCTTGCCAATCATCACCGACACAAAACAATTGTACTTTTGAGTTTTGAGTGCGAATAACCTGAATTAATTGATAAAATAATTCAGAAAAATCTTGAAATTCATCAATGCAAATATAGCGTAATAATTTAATATCACCGCCTGTTGATTTGCGTTCAAAATTGGTGATTCCCGATTTAATTAATTCAATTGCGCGTTGCATTAAACCATCAAAATCATCTTCACCTGTTTCAGCAAGTTTTTCCAAATAAGCGGCATAAAAATAACAAGCTAATTCATGAAACTTGGGTTCAATTTCACACATTGGTGCATAACTTTCAATTGTTTTTTGTAATTCTGAAACGGATAATAATTTTTTGCGGCAGCGTCCAATAAACCCCGTTATTGCTTTAGTAAATTGGTCAATAGCTCTGTCTTTGATGCGCAGCCATATTTCTTCTTCTGATAGTCGAATACATTCAATATTTTGCGCTTGTAAACATGATTTTAAGTTATTTAAAAATCCAATTTCCCCATGAGAAGTAATATCTTGAGGTGAAAATTCAATTAAATACCAATCTTTTTCATTTTGCCAATAATCACGTTTTTGCTGCGACATATCATCATAATCGACATCACCTTCTAAACCAAAATATTCAATAATTACACCTTTTTTATCCGCCTGATAAATCGTAAAATCAGGGCGGTAATTAATACCTTTCCATCTTCGGTTTTGCTCATATTTATACGGAATATTATGTTCAAATAAAAAATCAGCAATCAGTTTTTCACCATACGATTTAATATAATTTCCCTTTAAACTTTGCCGTTTTAATGAACGGCGAATCTGCAAAAACTCTTCTTTATTATCGCGTTTATCATAACCACCATTAATAATACGCGACCAGTCTTCTCGAAAAGAATTATTCATTAACTCACGAATTTTTTCTTTGTATTCTGTTGAATAAATTAGATTATCATCAATAATGGTTTGTACAATACGGCTTAATTCCAAATGAAAATCATCTTCGTTATCATAAAGCGGAGGATTTTCAGGATGAACAATTGCATAAGCCAGTGCGTGAAATGTCATAATATGCGGTAATTTAATTTCTAATTTTGTAGCTATGCTTTCAATAGTTTGCGCTAAAATTTCTTCATGATTTATTTTTTTATTAAAGCTCTCTTTTTTTGCAGTACGTTGACTAATTTCACTTTCTATTTTTTCTTTAGCCGTATTATTTAATAATTCCAATAACCGCTGTTTAATTTCTAATGCCGCTTTTCTATTAAAGGCTAATAACAGTATTTCATTCGCATCTACTTTACAATGTTTTATTAAAAAGAAAGCGCGATTAACTAAAGTTGTTGTCTTTCCACTCCCAGCTCGCGCAATAACCTGAATATTGCCATGTATGGCTGCAATTGCCGAAGCCTGTTCATCATCGGGAGAGTTTTTATTACTAAAAGAATTTTCTTTAATCCACCATTTTACAAATTTTATTTTGTCTTTTTCTAAATCAATTGATGTAATTAAATCGGCACAAATTTCATGAAATAAATCCTCAACACTCAAAAAATCAATAAACATTTGTTTGCGAATTTTGGTTAATAAATTTTTACGCTCGATTTCTTTTTGCTCTTCCATAATCACCTGAGAATTACTCACCAACTAATTCGCTTTTTTATTTCTAGTTACTTTATATTTTGTTCCAAACTCAGTTTAAGAATTCCAATCACCAAGCTCTGCTTGATGTGTAAAGCTTGGAGCTTGAAAACTAGATATTTTCTGTTTTCATCACTAAAAAAGCTATCTATTTTAAAACATCCGCTTCCGACAAACCTGTAATTTTCATCACCGTTTCAATCGAAAGTCCTTCATCTAACATCGCTTTAGCTAAATTTATTCGCTCTAACCATTTTTCCTCTGCCAGCCCTTCTTCTCTTCCCAATTCAATCCCTTCTTTTTTGGCAGTATCCAAAACATTCACAAAATCACGATAATATTTTAAACTCAACTCATAAGCATGACGGTCTTCATAGCTCGTATTTGCCAGTTCATTGAGTTTGAAGTGCGCTTCGGCATCTATTTCTCTTAACCTAGCATCGGTAAAGGGATTAATAAATGTGCCTAAAGATTTATTTGTCATTTTATCCGCATCAATTCGCCATTACCCAATTATCCAGAAATATATCTCGCTTCCCATCTCCGCTTGGGAATGCCTATCCTCAAGCTTTGCTTGATATAAAACTTGTAGTTTGGAAGTAAGAGATTTTCTGTTTTCATCACTAAAAAAGCTATTTATGACGCAATGTTCGACTTTTAATTGAGTTGAAAGCATAACTTATCCCCCGTAAGGTTGTTTTACCAAAAGTATCCAAACAATGGAAAAAAGCATACCTGTCGAAGACTTTACCACACTGTCTAACCATTTGTATGTACAAGAGATTTACCATGAAATTGTAAAAACACCGCTGCGTTGCCGAGGTTTCTTGGTTTAGAATCACGCTCCAATTTTGTGAAACAAAGTGCGAATTTATGGCACTTAAAAGGGCTTGTTCAGCAGCACTTGGTTGAGAAAATGAACGCGATGTACTCCAAGCTATAACCAATGGCTTAAAGGGTTTACTGATAGGTGATAAAGGCTACATTCGCCCAAGTTTAAAAGACGACTTAGCCAAGAAAGGACTTGATTTACAAACAGCTTTACGAAAAAACATGAAAGACTCACGCCCTAAACCTTTTGTTGCGAAACTTATGAAAGCTAGCCGATTAGTTGAAACGGTTATTGGTCAATTATCTAAACGTTTCCATATTGAAAAAGGTGCGGGCGCGTGATCGCTGGCATTTGGCAAATCAACCTTTGCATTTTGAATGCATTAGTTGAAGTTTAAAAGTCGAACATCGCGTAGAAGCTATGATTTTGCAATAAAGCAGAAATACAAAGGGATAACCACATCAGACGCTGCCACACTTACCGAGTTTTCTTATTCGTAGATGGGTACTTGCCGCTTAAAACTCACCCCAACCCTCCTTTACCAAAGGAGGGATTTATCGTGACATTAAAATTTTGTAACGTTTATCTATAAACGCACCGCCAACACATCACAAGTGGCATAATGCAACACCCCATTAGCGGTTGAACCCAACAAAACAGCCAACCCATGTCGCCCATGTGAACCGACCACAATTAAATCAACCTGCTGTCTTATCGCTAATTCAACAATTTCTTGTTTGGGATTTCCCCAAATCAACCAACGTTGCTCAGGGGGGATGTTTAACGATTCTGCCAACGCGCTTAATTTGGCTTTATGTTCCTCTAAAGGGCGATAATCAGTTTTTTGTGTTAAATCCAACACCGTCCCATAAGCCGTATCTGCCATGGCTATATCATCCAGCACATGAAGAAAACTGAGTTTGGCTTGATATTGATCCGCCAAAGTCCGTGCTTTTTGTGCCACTTTTTCATTGTTTTGTGCATAATCATAAGCCAATAAAATATGTTTATAATTGCTCATCACTTTACCTATTTAACCTTAACTCATTGAAAAATTAGCCACATTTACTGTCGCCACAATTAAGACAGGTCATACAACCATCCATTAGCACTAAGGCTTTAACATGACATTTCATACACAACACCGCTTGCGCTGGAAAACTCTCATCTTCTTCTAACGTTGCGGTATCATTATGCCGAGCGACAAACTCTTTACGTTTAGCGGCTAAAAAGCGTTTTTGGTGTTCATCCAAGTCATCACTTTTTAGCATTCCAATATCACGCATATGGGTTTCAATTGCACAGCCTATTTCTGCCACTAACGAAGGCATAAACACTCCGCCTTTTTTAAAATAACCGCCTTGCGGGTCAAAAATGCCCTTTAGTTCTTCAACTAAAAAAGTAATATCGCCGCCTTTGCGAAAAATAGCCGAAATCACCCGAGTTAAAGCCACCATCCATTGAAAATGCTCCATATTTTTAGAATTAATAAACACTTCATAGGGGCGGCGTTCTTCATATTCGGTATCAGGATTTAAAATCATATCGTTAATCGTAATATACAGCGCGTGTTCCGATTGCGGCGTTTTAATTTTATAGGTTGAGCCTAACAAAATATCAGGACGCTCCATATTTTCGTGCATACTTTCAACATTACTTTCTGGCAATGTCTCACTTGCCGGAATGCTGGTGTTTTCTTCGGTAAGCACTTTATAACTAATAATTTTTCTATCTATTTTGGTTGCCATCGCAATGAACTCAAAAGGATTTATCGGCTGCTAAAAAAGCAAGGAATGGGCTATTGTAGCGAAAAGTAAACATTTATGCCGTGCATTTGCTGACAAAATCCCTGCTGGGAAGTTACACACAGTCGCTAACATCTTTTATAATCAGCGGCACTTTCTCTTAATTCAATGATTTTCTATGCGTATTCTGTTTATTCACCAAAATTTTCCAGGGCAATTTAAACACCTTGCGCCTGCCTTAGCGGCGCAGCATGAAGTGGTGGCTTTTGCGATGAAAAAAGATATTCCAACTACTTGGCAAGGGGTACGGCTGATTAGTTATCAAGCCAAGCGTGGTTCAACCCCCGCAATTCACCCGTGGCTGATTGATTTTGAAACCAAGACCATTCGAGCCGAAGCGGTTTTTCATGCAGCGCTGGCATTACGCGCCGAAGGCTTTGTCCCCGATTTGATTATCGCCCATCACGGTTGGGGGGAGAGTTTGTTTATCAAAGAAATTTGGCCGCAGGCAAAACTGGCGATTTATTGTGAATTTTTTTATCACTCACAAGGCACAGATGTCGGGTTTGACCCCGAATTTTCTGACGCAGAACCTGCCGATGTGTGTCGGTTGCGCTTAAAAAATATTAACAATTATCTGCATTTTGACATTGCCGATGCTGGAATTTCGCCCACCCATTGGCAAGCCAGTACGTTTCCTGAGCCGTTTCGTGCAAAAATTCGGGTGATTCACGATGGGATTGACACAGAGGCAATTACCCCCAATCCCCAGGTCAGCCTGACGTTAACCACCCCCCAAGGCGCGTTGACGCTGACCCGCGACGATGAGGTCATTACCTTTGTCAGTCGCAATTTAGAGCCTTATCGGGGCTATCATATTTTCATGCGTGCTTTGCCTGACTTGTTACGCCGTCGTCCTAAAGCACGGGTGCTAATTGTCGGTAACGATGGGGTAAGTTATGGGGCGCAGCCGCCTGCGGGACAAACTTGGAAAACGATTTTTCTCAACGAAGTGAGCGGCAAGCTGGATATGAATCGGGTGCATTTTTTAGGTCACATTGCGTATGAGCATTTTATTCCACTGTTACAACTGTCGCGCGTTCATGTTTATTTAACTTATCCGTTTGTATTGAGCTGGAGTTTACTGGAAGCGATGAGCGCGGGCTGCTGTATTGTTGCCAGTGATACGCAGCCTTTACACGAAGCCATCCGTCACAATGAAACAGGGCGGTTAGTGAACTTTTTTGACGCACCTGCGTTGACAGAAGAAATTTGTTATTTATTAAACAAACCTAAAAAACGCGCCACACTGAGTGCCAATGCGCGGTTGTTCGCCCAACAACATTATGATTTAAAAACCGCTTGTTTGCCTAATCAATTAGCGTGGGTGGATGGGTTACTTAACGGGCGTGCATAACGTAACATTATGCCAAGTGGCTTTTGCAACGGGTAAATAGGTTTCAAAATCGGCAGGCGGTAAGATATCCTGTAAAGCTTGTTCGGTTGCAGGTAATTTTTCGCCTGTCTTTCCAACACTGGCTTGCAAGGGCGCGAGCGTTTTTTGACAGTCTGACAACTGTCCTAAATGGTATTGCGTGACCGCTAAATCATTGCGAATTTGCCCCTCTTCAATCCAGTCTAAAGTCGTTGCACAGTTTTGTAATAGGGCTGTCAACGGCGCAGCGGCTTGAGCATAGGCTTTTTTACCATACAATTGCGCAAATTTTTGGCGCGTTTTTGCCCGTTCTTTGCGCGTGCAAGCGGGAATTTCTTTTAAATAAACACCTTCAAACTGGGCGCGGATGCCACAAAAACCGCTACAGCTTACAGGGTCAAGGGCGGATACGTTAATCCCTGAGCCTTTGCTGTCAAAGCGAATCACACAGGGTTTGCCTGCTTCACCGCCTTCTAAGGTGGCTTGCTGCTGGATAATGTCACCTTCTAAACTACAAGTGTGTGCATTGCCACCGATGGTCTCGATGGAAAAATGCAGCTTTTTTCCTGCTTGTTTAAGGGTTAAATTTCCCCAGCCGCCTTCGGTAACGTATTGCCCTGTTGACAAAACAGGCTGGGCTAAAACAGAAAGCGAAATAAAGGACAGGAAAAGCGCGATAAAACGGATTGCAAGAGAAAGCATTTTGTATTTCCTAAAATGAGAGATTTTTTTTACGGATAAGGATTTGTATTTTCGATGCGGCAATGCCTAGAATGTGTGAAAAATTGACTTTTTTAGACAGAAAAACTCGCCATGAATAACAACGCGACAACAGTGAAGTTTATCTGCGCTTGCCTTGCAAACCGCCCGTGTGCAATGCGATAATTTTCTGTCCTGCGGGAAAAAAACCTTCGGCAATTAAGCCATACAAGGCAAATAGCATTTTTCCCGTATAAATCGGTTCAAGTGGAATCTGCTGTCGTTGTTCAAAGTCACGGATAAAGTCCAGTAACGCAGGGGTTGTTTTGCCAAAACCACCGCAATGCGCGTCTAATTTTAGCTGCCAATTTTTTGCCAGTCCGCTTTGATTTTTTAATAAAGCGTGGACATCAGTATTTAAAAAATCCGCGCCCTTTAATGCCGCAAATCCTAGCAATTGTTTTTCTTTGGGAGCGGCTTTTATCAGTCCTGCTAAAGTAGTTGCTGTACCGCAGGCGGTGCAGAGAACATTATAATCTTGGTTGATTTCTGCCAAAATTTCACCCACGCCGATTAATGCTAATTCAGTCGCGCCGCCTTCTGGAATCCAGTACGCATCGGACTTTAAATCAGGCAGTGCGTCCCACGCTTTAAAGTTGCGCAATTGCCGATACGCACTGCGGCTGATAAATTCCAACTCCATGCCGTTCTCGACTAAATCGCGCAAAGTTGGATTCAATTGCGCAGGCTGTTCACCCCGAATAAACGCCTTGGTTTGCAACGACAAAGTTTTGCCCACAAAGGCTAAAGCGTGCAGATGATTAGAATACGCCCCACCCATGCTGATGAGGGTGGTTTTTTTTAACGCTAAGGCATGGTGAAGGCAATATTTTAATTTGCGCCATTTATTGCCCGAAATAATTGGATGCAGTAAATCATCACGCTTGAGCCATAATTCCACCTTGCGGGCGGTGAAAAAAGGCTCATTTATGCGCGTTAAAGGGGACGGGAAAAATTGCCTTTCCAATTCGAGTAGCGGTGATTGCACTTAAATCACTTTAGAAAACTGCTGCTGTTTTTGGGCTAAATAACGGTCAAACACCATGCAAATATTGCGAATCAACAACCGTCCAGCGGCTAAAACCTGAATTTTATCCGCCGTTAAAGTCAATAATCCATCCGTTTCCATTTCCTGCAATGCCTGTAATTCAGCAGCAAAATAATCAGCAAACACAATGGTAAATTGCCGCTCAATGTTGGCAAAGCTTAAATCAAAATGACAAATCAATTGGGTAATTACCGCGCTGCGCAATTTATCATCGGCAGTTAAATCCAAGCCTTTAAAAACGGGCAGTTTGCCTTGTTTAAGCAAGTCATCATACAACAGCAAATCTTTCACATTTTGGCTATACGCATCGCCCACGCGCCCGATAGAGGTAATGCCCATCC
>Ga0316608_1001069_pt1 | contig 11333 bp, 7 predicted proteins | sample MIS2016152B_MG_FD_207673 | JGI IMG/M metagenome (GOLD analysis project Ga0316608, IMG submission 207673) | Microbial mat bacterial communities from Middle Island sinkhole, Lake Huron, Michigan, United States - MIS.2016.152B | ecosystem: Environmental > Aquatic > Freshwater > Lake > Sediment... | reverse complement strand
CCCCATATATCTACAACTTATTTTACATATTTTTTATTTTAAGAATATATTCATTATTAGACGTTTATTCCTTAACCTGACGGCTATGGTGTTTTCACCTCAAAGCGTAGAATATCAGGTGAAAACACCTGATATATGTATATTTTTATCGCTAAACTTGATGACGTTTTAGTATAAGGTAACTATTAGCAAGAAATTTAATTTGTTAAATTTTTCAAAAACAATTAGTTTAATCGTTTATAATTTTATTTATCTGATATTTATAAGTTCAAAATGTAGAAATAAAACATCATACTAAAAAAGTAAATAAATTCAGATAAAAATATTAACTTTGTAAAACAATTACAACATATAAAAATGCAAAACTTATCAATAAATCAAGATGAAATCAAATTACAATATATTGATTTATTGGTACTTTACAAAAAATAGATTAAAACAATTTTATAATTTTAAAATATATTTAACATGATTGAAAAATTTAAACAAACCGCTGATTTTCTGAAAACTAAAATTACAACTCTACCCGATATATGTATAATTCTTGGTAGTGGTTTAGGAGGATTAGGCAACAAATTAGAAAATCAAACGGCTATTGCTTACGCTGATATTCCAAATTTTCCAATTTCAACAGTTGAAGGACATTCGGGCAAATTGATTTTTGGTAAACTTGGAGGAAAAAATGTTGTTGCAATGCAAGGTCGATTTCATTATTATGAAGGCTACGGAATGAAAGAAGTAACTTTCCCTGTTAGAGTTATGAAGTTTTTAGGTGTAAAGTATCTTATTGTATCAAATGCTGCCGGAGGTTTAAATCCAAAATTCAGACAAGGTGATTTGATGATAATTACAGACCATATTAATTTTTTTCATGAACATCCGTTAAGAGGTAAAAATTTTGACGAACTTGGAACAAGATTTCCTGATATGAGCAGATGCTACGACCCTGATTTAATTAATATTGCTGAAAAAGTTGCTGAAAAGAACGGTATTAAAATTCAAAAAGGTGTTTATATCGGAAGCGGTGGTCCAACCCTTGAAACTCAAGCCGAATACCGACTTTTTAAAAACTTTGGTGCTGATGCTACCGGAATGTCAACCGTTCCAGAAGTTATAGTGGCAAATCATCAGGGAATGAGAACTTTTGGTATGTCAGTAATTACAAATGTTGGCGAAAAAGAAAATCTTGATGAAGAAACTACACACGAAGAAGTTCAGAACGTTGCAGGAGTAGTTGAACCTAAAATGACTGCAATTATTACAGGCTTGATTGAAAGTATTTAGGAATATATTTTAATTAGCTTTACAATTTTACTGCAAAGACACAGAGTTGCAAATAATTTAAAACCAATAATTTACTTTGTGTTTTTGCTCTGAAAAATAAATCGGGCATTAATTTGATTCATATTACTAAACAAGGAGTTTATTGGCTGATTCTTTAATTCCTTTAAAAATTAAGCGAAAAAAGCAAATGATAAAAAATTTTTTTATTGATAAATTCAAACAAAATTTTTCACATCAACTAACTAAAGGTCAGGAAGAATTAATACAAAAACTAACCGAGTTTATTTTAAATAAAAACGAAAATATAGTTTTTCTGTTAACAGGATATGCCGGAACCGGAAAAACCTCGCTAGTAAGTGCAATGGTTAACACACTTAAATCATTGGAATATAAAACAATACTTCTTGCTCCAACTGGCAGAGCCGCAAAAGTTTTTTCATCATATTCTCAAAGTCAATCCTTCACAATTCATAAAAAAATTTATCGACAAAAATCATCAAATGACGGATTTGGAAAATTTGCATTAGATAGAAATATGCATAAAGATACCTTATTTGTTGTTGATGAAGCATCAATGATAGCGAATCAAAGTAGTGATTTAAATGTCTTTGGTACAGGTCGTTTACTCGACGACTTACTCAAATACGTTTACGATGCATCAAACAGCTGCAAACTAATTTTTATTGGCGATACAGCCCAACTTCCACCTGTTGGAATAAGTATTAGTCATGCTTTGGATATTAAAGAATTACAAGCATTTGGACTTAAAGTTAATCATTACCAACTTACTGATGTTGTGCGACAAACCGAAAAATCAGGAATATTATTTAATGCTTCATATCTTCGATATTTAATTTCGAATTTTGAAGAAATGGGAAAATATCCAAAATTCAAAATTACTGAATTTAAAGATGTTACAAGAATTTCAGGTGATGAACTTATTGATGCAATTTCAAATTCGTATGATAAAATTGGTATTGATAATACACTTATTGTAACTCGTTCAAATCAAAGAGCTAACAAGTATAATCAGGGAATTAGAAACAGCATACTTTGGCGTGAGGAAGAAATTTCTGAAGGCGATTTAGTTATGATTGTAAAAAATAATTATTTTTGGTTAAAAGATAACAAAAATGTTGATTTTATTGCAAATGGTGACACTGCTGTTATAAAAAAAATTTACAGATATGATGATTTATACGAACATAGATTTGCTGATGTAAAATTAAAATTTACAGATTATGATGATTTGGAAGCTGATGTAAAAATTTTACTTGACACTTTAAATATAAATTCTGCATCGCTTGATTATGAAGATTCTAAAAAATTATATCATAAAATAAGTGAAGATTTTCCTGAAATAACAATAAAAAGGAAAATGTATGAAAAAATACTGGAAAATCCTCATTTTAATGCACTTCAAATAAAATTTGCTTATGCAGTAACATGTCATAAATCGCAAGGCGGACAATGGCAGAATGTATTCATAGACCAAGGCTATATAACTGATGAAATGATAGATGTAGAATATTTACGATGGTTATATACAGCTATAACCAGAGCAACCGACAAAGTATTTTTTGTTAATTTTAAAGATGATTTTTTTGAATAAAAAATATTGAAAAAAATTTGTAAATTAAAATAATAACCTTAATTTTGCACCCCGAAAACAGTTGGTTCCGTAGCTCAGTTGGATAGAGCAACTGCCTTCTAAGCAGTAGGTCATGAGTTCGATTCTCGTCGGGACTACTTTTAAAATCAAAGCCTTACAAATTTTTGTGAGGCTTTTTTGATTCTTTTGTACACACAAATCTAAGTCGTACTCATGGCTGTACACATCATCACTTTTTTATAAAAAATGAAATATTTTACGATTTAAAAATTCATTTTAAATTTGCGAAAAAAATCCTTTTCTCATGACAAAATACGATATTTATTTTAAAGAACGTAGAAATGAATTATTTGACGAGTTTATTAAAAACATTGAAAACAAAATCAGAACAAATTCAAAGGACAGACAGCGCGGATTTAATAAACTGTTAAAGGATTTTGAAGCCGGCGAAAATGCTTTCGACAATATTTTTGTTGACGATAGTATAAAAACTGATTTTTTTAAAAGCATGATTTTATCAAAATTCTATCAACTTGAGTTAGATTACGAAAATCCTTTTGAGCATTTTTTTAATGGTAAATTTGAGAAAATAATAAAAGAAGGTGAAAGATATTTGGATTTGTACAAAAATGGACATGAGCGAAAACCTTTTGATTTGGAGTATTTTAAAAGAAAAGATAAAAAAGAAATAGCATTAAATCTTGCAGAGCATTACGCAATAAAAGATTTTATCAAATACTTAAAAAATAATGAATTAAGCATTATTTATCCTGAAAGTGATTTTCAAAGTTTAAATTCAACGGAATTATCTCTTGAAAATCTAAAATATAAATTAAATCTTTTATTTTCAGAACTTAAACTCTCGAATATTACCGACGAATTAATCTCTTTTATTGAAAATAAAAGGACACTCCAAAAAATATATTGGGAAGCAGCAACATGGAAATTAGTGTTGATTATTAATGTATTAATAAATGCTAATAAAATTTCCCTTTTGAAAGGTGAAACTAACGCAATGTATATACATACTAATTTTAGGTTTGAAAATCCTAATTTTGAATTATTTAGAATAGAAGCATCTTTAAATGAAGCTCAATTAAAAAATAAAAAATTTAATGAGTTCTCTTCGAAAATTGATGAAATTCTCGGAGAAATAATCTAATTCCTCGTCATTTTTCATATATAATTAAAATTCAATTATTTATTTCACGAGAAATCTCGTCATTTTTTGTGAAATTCTCGTCAATATATTTTTTAATTTTCTGATATAAAAAATGTTATGTCATATCTTTGTATTGTCGTAGAAATTCTTCGATGATATTGCGCAATATCCATTTTCTTACTGTAATAATTGGAAAAAAAGGAAAACACCATTGATAAATTAATTGAAAAAATAATTGAAAAAAAATTTGAAAGTTTTAAGATTGAAATTGCTGAATTAATATCTCAAACCGGATTAAAATCGAAAAAGAAAATCTTAAATTTTGAACAGGCATGCAATTTTTTAGATTGTTCGCCTTCATATCTTTATAAAAAAACATCATTCTCGGAAGTGCCACATTTCAAAAAAGGGAAAAAACTCTTTTTTGATGAAGATGAACTTGAACAATGGCTTTTGAATGATAAAATTTATTCAAAATCAGAGTTTAACAATATTGCCGACCGACATTTAAATAAATTAAAATCAAAAATTAAACTTTAAAAATCATGTTAACAAAAAAATGCAAAATTTGCGGAAACGAATTTCAGGCAAATAACAATAAAGCAATATATTGCACAGGTAAATGCAGAAGTCAGGCTTTCCGAAATAAATTGAAACGCTTTTACACTGCTGAAGAAGTTGTTAGTGCAAAATACGACAGTATTATCAAAAGTCATGAATGGAAAATACTTGAATATGTGAGAATTCTGAAAACAAAAAATGAAGAATTGGAAAATAAAAACAAGTTAATTAATCAACTTCAAAAGCAATTAATTGATTATACTTTTAAAAATAGCGAGTTACAACTAAAAAACTCAATGAAAGAGGAAGAAATAAAAATCTGTAAAAATGAAATTTTGCACTTGAAAGGGAAGAAGTAATAAATTCGATTTTAAAACTATCCCATCAAAATCGTATTTACTTGTATTAATCAGAATAAAATTTAAATTTTTGTAGTCAAAATCTAAAGAATAACATTTTCGGATAAAATATTTATTCAATCTTTATAACTATTTAAATCAAAATTATATTTTTGTAAAAAAAAGTTAATATTGATAAAATATGTTTGAAGAAATTGATTACATAGTTTCGATGATTGAACAGGAAAAATGTGTTTTACTTTTGGGTCCTGAGATTGCATTGAATTCCGATAATAAAACTATTCTGTCAGAGTTAGTTAATCTTCCAAAAATCAGAGAAAATGAGAATATTATTTTTTATGATAACGAAGATTTGTTCTATTTTAAAGATGATACAGAGCAAATGCTTGTTTATTATAAAATTATAGAATATTACAAACAACAGAAACCAAACCACATTCATAAAATTATTTCTCAAATTCCTTTTAATCTGATATTTTCAACATCACCTGATTTACTTCTAAAAAAAGCGTTTGACGAACAAGGGATGAATGCTAATTTCGGATATTACAGCAAATCGAAAAAACTCGATAAAATTGATAAGCCAACAAAGTTAAATCCATTAATATTCAATATTTTCGGAAGTATAACCGATGACGAATCTCTAATTTTTACGCACAACGATTTGTTCGATTATCTTTTCTCAATTCTTGGTTCTAACTCACTTCCAACCGATTTGATGAACGAATTGCAAAGTGCAAGAAATTTTATTTTCATTGGTTTTAAATTCGACAGATGGTATTTAAAGCTGATTTTCAAACTTTTAAAAATTCAGGAAAGTAATAAAGCAAAACGAAATGCCTTTACTGAACAAATTAATACAGACTCAGTTTATTCCAATCTGTTTAAAATTCAATTTATTGAAAACAAAACCGAAGAATTTTTAAATGCTTTGCTCGAAAAATGTAAAGAAAGAAATTTAATTAGAACAGGAAGTGATATAATTGAACCTGAAATTGTTAAATTGGTTAAAAAAGATGTTGCAAATGAAAAAACTGAAGATGCAATTAATAAACTTCTTGAATTTCTGGAAGATAAAAACGAAGAACTTTACGACCAGATAATTCTGCAGTCGGGAAGATTTAAAAAGTTACAAAAAAATATCAATGAAAACAAAATAACACACGAAAATGCTGAAATTGACAGTGCTAAAATAAAATCGGCATTAATTGAAATTGCAAACGAAATTAAGAATTTGAAATAAATTTTAAATTTCAGATTTTATAGAATTTATAATTAATAACTTATAATTAAACACTATACATGAATCGTTATCCGGGAACAAAACCATTTACAGCCGAAAATAAATCGTTATTTTTTGGAAGAAATGATGAAATTGAAAGTCTGTACAAATTCATTAAAGTTGATACACTTACAGTTCTTTACGGAAAATCGGGACTTGGAAAAACTTCGCTTTTAAATGCAGGAGTTATTCCGCTTTTTATTAATAACCAAAATTCTAACGATAAGAATTTTCCTTTCAGCATCAGGTTTGGAACATGGACTGAAAATAAAAAAGAAACTCCGGTTGAGATTACCAAATTTTTCACTTCGTCGAATATTCCTGAAACAAATTTTTTGAATGAAATTGTAAAAGATGATGGTTCTCTTTGGTATTTTCTTAAGAAACAACAAATTGACAATTGTCTAAAACCTTGTAAGGTTTCCGAAACCTTACAAGGTTTAACGTCTTGTTTTCTGTTATTTTTCGACCAGTTTGAGGAACTTTTTACTTATCCTGCTGAGCAGATTAACGATTTTAAAAATCAGATTTCCGATTTGCTGAATTCCAGAATTCCACAGAAATTCAGAACAAAAATTCAGATTTTTCTTGAAGAAAACGAAAATTTTCTTACAAAAGAACAGTTGCAATTGCTCTATAAACCAATTGATGTAAAAATAGTTATGTCAATAAGAAACGACAGGATGAGCGAACTCGACAAAATTTCAGATGCTGTACCAAATATTCTGCAACGACTTTATGAGCTTAAACCACTGACAATTAAAGACGCTGAAACTGCAATTACAAAACCCGCAAATTTACCAGATTCAGAAGAAATTAAATTCATTTCTCCACAATTCAAATACGAAAAAACAGCTCTGAAAAACGTTCTGAATTTTCTTTCAAATGATAAAAAACAGTCGGTAGAATCAAATCAGTTACAGATTTTGTGTCAGTTTTGCGAAAATATTATAATTGAAAAAGCTAAAAACAATAATTCAGCAAATCATGAAATTACAAATTCAGATTTAGGAAATATAAAAGACATATTTACAAATCATTACAATAATATTTTACTGAAAATTACTGATTTTGAAGAACGAAAAAAAGCACAGATTTTTATTGAAGAAACACTAATTCAGGAAAATCGCAGAATTTCGCTGGATAAAGTAATTTGTCTGAAACACATCTCGGAAACTACTCTTAATTTGCTTGTTGATAATCGTTTAATTCGTCCAGAAATTAATACTGTTCAGGGAATTTCATACGAACTTTCGCATGATACTTTGATTGAACCGATTTTGGTTGTAAAACAAAAAAGATTATTGGAAGAAGCTGAAAAAGAAAAGTTAAGAGTGAAGAGTGAAGAGTTAAGAATCGAAAAGGAAAAAAGAAATAAAATAGTTAGTGGAATTGTTGTTTTTGGGCTAATCTTGTTAACAATTTTATATATTTTGTTATGGAATTTTTATAACATTTTAAAATTCAACAAAAAACTTGAAATTTCGTCGTTAATTTCAGAATCTCAGAAATATTCGTTTACCGATGATAACAAAAGTTTTGAACTTGCAAAAGAAGCTTATTTTAAAGATACAACAGATCTAAGTTCCAAATTCAATCTTATAAAAAATTATTATAATTCAGATGTTTTTTACAATATATTTTTTAGATCATCAGTTGGTGGAATAAACTGTATTCAAAATTCTAATAATGATAAAGGTATTTATATTTCATATAATCAATTTTTTATACTTATCGATATAAATGGGGTAGATATTAAAAATCTTTGCGCTTTTCCAGCATCTTTTGATAAATATTTCAGTATAGGTTTTAATGATAATTATGTAATTGAAGCAAATAGTAGAGTATATATTAAAACTGAAAATAATTTTGTAATTGAAATTCGTAAATATGAAAATCAAGTGTTTTCAGTTGAATTTTCAAAAGATGAACAAAAAATAATTGTTGCATTAGAATCCGGTGATTTTGAAATTTTAACTTTAAAAGGCGAGTTAATTGATTCAGTTCATTTATCAGATTTACCGTTATATTTTGCAACTTTTTCAAATGATGATAACAAAATTCTTGCAGCTTGTGCCGATAATTCTGCAATTATTTATAATTTAAAAACCAAAGAAAAAACAGTTTTTGAAGGACATACAAGAGAAGTAAATTATGCATTCTTTTCGCCTGACGAAAATTATATTGTAACTGCAAGTAAAGATTCTACTGCACGAATTTGGAATATTGATGGAACTGTAAAAACCATTTTAAGAAGTCATAACGAGAATGTTACGTTTGCAAACTTTTCTCACAACGGCAAAAAAATTATTACTTGCGGAAACGATAAAATTGCAAGAGTTTGGGATTTAGACGGAAATTTACTTTACACACTCAATGGGCACGAACGCAGAATAAATTATGCAGTTTTTTCTGATGATGACAATTTTATATACACCGCTTCTGGCGATATTTCGCAATTAGACAACACAGTACGAAAATGGAATATCGGTTCTGAAAAATTTATGACTATTCCTCTAGACTTTGGATTTTCAGATGCAATATTTTCGTATGATTCTAAATTTATGTTTGTTGCTATAAAAAACAAAGTTCAGAAATACGATTTGAAAGGAAATCTGCAAACCGAAAAAATATTTGGCGAAAATCAGATTTTAAAAATAGCAGTTTCACCCGATAATAATTCGATTTTGTTTCTAAAATCAGATTCAATTATAGTTGCAGATTTAGATTTAAACATGAATTTTGAAATTTTTGCCGACACTTTAGAATTTTCAACTGCAATTTTTCAAAATGCAAAAAATGAAATTTTAGTTGGTTGTTCAAATGGAAATCTACTGAAAATCGAAAACGGAAAAGTTATAAATAATTATAATATTCACACAGCACAAATAAATTACATTTCGGTTTCAAAAGATGGAAAATTCATAGCCACTGCAAGTGATGATTTTACAGCAAAAATTTTAAACTCAGACTTTGAAATTGTAAGCGAATTAAAATCCGGAAATTACATAACTTCAATCAATTTTTCTGATGATAACAAAAAGATTGTAAGAACATCGGGTGATTATGATATAACTATTTGGGATAAAACAAAAGATACAACTGAATTTTTAAAAATTTACGACAACGAAGTTACCGAAGCAAAATTTATTTTCGACGGAAACTATTTATTATCATACAGTTCAGCAGCAAGAGAAGTAAAAATTACCGATTTACAAGGAAACGAAGCAATTGCTTTTCCTGCAAATTTCGGAACTTTCATAAAATCTGTCCAAATCTCAAACGATGGAAAATATTTATTAATTGGAAATAAAGGATTTAAAGCAGGAGATAATTCTGTAAAATTGTTTGATTTAGATGTTAATGAGATAATTAAAAAAATGGAATAATATGAAAAAAGTTGTTTTAATTTTGGTTTTGAATTTGTCTTTTTTGTATTTAGGGTTTTCTCAAATTACAGACAACCTCTATTTAGACGAAAACGGGAGTGTAACAAACGATTTAAAAACTGCTGAATACATTTTAACCGTAGAAAAAGATAAAAAAGGTATTTTAAACGGTTATGCTAATTATTATAATTATAGCGATTCTACTTATTTATATTCTGAATATTATAAAGATAATAAAGATATTATAGATATAATTTTCGAAAAAGGTTTAACAAAATTTAATGTTAATACACAAACAACAAGAGAAATTATCAAATATTTTAATAAAAATTTAAAAACAAAATTTGATATTGACACATCTACGTTTTTAGTTTTTTTTCGTATTTCTAATTTATTAATAAGTACAGAAAACTATGCAGTTGCAAATAATTTTATGATATTTAGCTCTATGCTTGCCAAAGATTTGAATTTAAAATATGAAGAAGCAAATGTTTACTATCAACTTGCAAATTATATAAAATCTTTACCCGATAGCATTTATTCTCAATTTCGGAATTTAGAAAAATCTGAACTTATTATACATCATTTAACAAAATCTGCCAGTATTATAAAAGATATTTACGGTGATGAAAATGAAATTTTCTTAAATATTGTTTTGGAAATATACCAAATTCAAGAAAAAAGAATGGATTTACAAATATCCGATATTTTGACTTTATTGTTTCTTGAATATCTGAATGATGGAAATTATGAGAAGGCATTAATTTTTGCCGAGAAATCTTTAGCACAAGCAGAAATTGATTATGGTATTTATTCTAAAAACTATGCATTATCTTTGAATAATCTTGGTGTTTTACATTTTAATTTAGGTAACTATGAAAAAGTTGAAGAATATTGGTTAAAAGCATTAGAAATTAAGAAACAAGTACTTGGTGAAAATAATATAGATTATGCAATGTCTTTAAATAATATTGGTTTTTTGTATCAAAATTTAGGATTATATAAAAACGCTGAAGAATATCTTTTAAAAGCATTAGTAATTAATAAACAAGTACTTGGTGAAGATCACAAAGATTATGCAATGTCTTTGAATAATATAGGACTTTTTTATTATGATTTAGGAAATCTTGATAAAGCAGAGGAATATTTGTTAAAAGCATTGGAAATTCGAAAAAAAGTTTTGGGAGAAAACAATATCGAATATGCTGCTTCATTAAGTAATATTAGTACAATGATATATATAAATTTAGGAAAATATAAGGAAGCTGAAGAATATTTATTAAAAGCATTGGAAATTCGAAAACAAATACAAGGTGAAAATCATACTTCCTATGTATCAACCTTAAGTAATATAGGCAATTTATATCACATGTCAGGGAAATTTGAAAAAGCTGAAGAATGTTATTTAAAAACATTAGAAATTCGTAAACAATTTTTTGGAGAAGAACATCTTGGCTATGCAGCTATCTTAGAAAATCTTGGAGCTTTATACCTCGATTATGGTAAATTTGAAAAAGTCGAAGAATGTTATAGAAGTGCATTGGATATTAAAAAGAAAAAACTTGGAGTAAATCACCCTAATATTTCTTCTTCTTTAAGAAGTCTGGGTGGAATATATTATATTTTAGAGAATTATGAAAAAGCAGATTCATTGATTATAGAATCAAACTTAAACGTTGAAAGG
>Ga0316608_1001068_pt1 | contig 11355 bp, 11 predicted proteins | sample MIS2016152B_MG_FD_207673 | JGI IMG/M metagenome (GOLD analysis project Ga0316608, IMG submission 207673) | Microbial mat bacterial communities from Middle Island sinkhole, Lake Huron, Michigan, United States - MIS.2016.152B | ecosystem: Environmental > Aquatic > Freshwater > Lake > Sediment... | reverse complement strand
CAATAAAATGTATGTACTACAATTTAGCAACGTGTTTCGTTAATTTTGATTTTAAATTAGATGCTTTATTATCGTGAATGATATTTTTCTTAGCTAATTTATCAATCATAGAAATAACACTTGATAATTTAGAAGTAGCATCTTCTTTATCAGTAGAAAGTCTTAATGCTTTTATTGCATTACGAGTAGTTTTATGTTGATATCTGTTTAAAACTCTTTTCTTTTCGTTACTTCTAATTCTCTTTAAAGCTGACTTGTGATTTGCCATTTTCTTGAATGATTTTTCTTTTATTAATTTTAATTTGTAGTCCCTAGGGGAATCGAACCCCTCTTACCAGGATGAAAACCTGGCGTCCTAACCGATAGACGAAGGGACCTTCGTTTCTGTAATGCGGATGCAAAAATACAACTATTTTTGAAATCTACAATAGTTCAGTTAAAAAAAATTATTTATTTTAATATGCCTTTGCAAAAAGCACTCTTTGTGTTGAAGATTTCCCTGTGAGAATACAGCTTCCCGCTTCTTTAACTCCGTTCAATGGGATACATCGGATGGTTGCTTTTGTCAAATTTTTAATTTCCTCTTCAGTAGCGGCAGTTCCGTCCCAATGTGCTGAAACAAAGCCTCCTTTTCGTTCCAAAACATCTTTAAACTCCTCAAAACTATTCACTTCTGTTATGTGTGCTTCTCTATAAGATAATGCTTTGTTGAATAAATCAATTTGAATTTGTTCCAAAAGATTTTTGATATAAATCGCAATTCCATCTTTAGAAATAATTTCTTTGGTCAAAATATCACGTCTTGCCACTTCAAATGTTCCGTTTTCAATGTCTTTTGGACCAATAGCTATTCTAACTGGAACGCCTTTTAATTCCCATTCTGCAAACTTGAATCCAGGTTTTTGAGTAGTCCTATTGTCGAATTTAACTGTAATATTAAGCTTTTTGAATTCTGAAATTAATCCATTTGCCACGGTAGTTATCTCGGTTAACTGTTCCTCTGATTTGTATATTGGCACAATTACCACTTGAATTGGTGCTAAATTTGGCGGTAAAACCAATCCATTGTCATCAGAATGTGTCATCACTAAAGCTCCCATCAATCGGGTAGAAACGCCCCAAGAAGTTCCCCAAACATGTTCTTGTTTTCCTTCAGCATTGGCAAATTTTACATCAAAGGCTTTGGCAAAATTTTGTCCTAAAAAGTGGGAAGTTCCTGCTTGCAAGGCTTTCCCGTCTTGCATTAGGGCTTCAATACAATAGGTTTCTTCGGCTCCAGCAAAGCGTTCGGTTTCGGTTTTCAAACCTTTTATAACCGGAATTGCCATAAAATTCTCGGCAAAATTGGCATAAACATTCATCATTTTTTCGGATTCTTCTAGCGCTTCGGCTTTGGTTGCATGGGCTGTGTGACCTTCTTGCCACAAAAACTCTGCGGTTCTAAGAAACAAGCGGGTTCTCATTTCCCATCGCACCACATTGGCCCATTGATTGATTAACAAAGGTAAATCACGGTAGGATTGAATCCATCCTTTATAGGTGGACCAAATTATCGCTTCACTTGTAGGACGAACAATTAATTCCTCCTCTAATTTTGCATTGGGATCTACTATTAATTTTCCCGGATTATCCGGATCGTTTTTCAATCTATAATGGGTTACAATGGCGCATTCTTTGGCAAAACCTTCGGCGTTTTTTTCTTCTGCTTCAAACATACTTTTGGGAACGAACAAAGGGAAATAGGCGTTTTGATGACCTGTTTCTTTGAACATTCGGTCTAGTTCTGCTTGCATTTTTTCCCAGATTGCATAACCGTAGGGCTTAATTACCATACAGCCTCTAACTCCTGAATTTTCAGCCAAATCGGCTTTGACAACTAACTCGTTGTACCATTTTGAATAATCTTCTTCTCGTGTTGTAAGGTTTTTGCTCATATTGAATAGTTTGGCACAAATTTTGTTTTGATAATTTTAACTTAATAGTTCGACAAAACTAAGTAATTTTGTAATGTTCAACAATAAAAATCCTATCGATATGAAAACAAATATTTTATTTTTCAAAAATGCAACACTTCTTTCCCTAATTGGATTTTTAAGTGTTTTAGCAACATCTTGTGGTTCCTATCAAAATAGTTCCTATTATGACAACGACGGAATTTATGGCAATACTGCTAGAGAAAGTCAGCCTGTATCAAGTAATTCAAGTTCCCAGTACAAAAACTATTTTGGTTCTATGCTTGAGGAAAACTTGGTTTCAAGCGATACCATTATAACCCAAAATCAAAATCAAGGTTATACAGAAACGAACATTATCAATGTATATAACGATCCTTGGAATACCTCGTTTAGCGTAGGATTTGGATTTGGTTGGGGCAACCCTTATTGGGGTTTTAACAGATTTGGATGGGGAAATCCCTATTTCGGATATGGTTGGGATTATGGATTTGGTTGGGGTTATCCTTATTATGGTTGGGGTAATGGTTTTGGATGGGGTTACCCTTATTATGGCTGGGGATTTTCTGTAAATAATTGGGACAATAGATATTATAACAATTATTCTTATAATTCAGGTAGAAGAGGTTCTTCTTATGCTAATGGTGTAAATGGGAACAGATATTCACCAAACCGATATAATACTGATAGAACATCAAACTATAACAATTCAAGAAGAAGTGCAAACAGTAGTAGTACTACTAGAAATGATTCCTCATTTATGAATAGAGATTATTCACAAGACAATACTTCAGGAAGAAGAACTAGCACGAATACAAACAGTACTAGAAGCCAAAATAATACGAATACTAGGACTTATACCCCAAGTTCAAATAATTACAACAACAGCAGTAGCAATTCTAGATCATCTTCTAATAGCAATTACAATAGCGGAAGATCATCAGGAGGTGGAAGTTACGGTGGTGGAAGATCCTCTGGTGGTGGAGGTGGAAGGTCATCTGGAGGTGGAAGAAGATAATCTATTTTCCCTAAATAAATTATAAACTTAATTGAAAAATGATGAAAAATTATATATTCCTTTTGTTAACTGGCTTTGTTTTTAATTTTGCCAAAGCTCAAGAAATCCCAGATGCAGTTCGATATGCACAAGATAATTTGAATGGAACTGCTCGTTTCAGGGCAATGGGTGGCGCTTTTGGTGCACTGGGTGGCGATTTGTCTTCCCTAAATGTAAATCCCGCTGGTTCGGCAGTTTTTTCGAATAACCAACTTACTTTATCATTAAGTAATTTCAGCAAAAAAAATAATTCCAATTATTTTGGAACAAATACCGAAGATTCCAATAATTCATTTGATTTGAACCAAACTGGTGGCGTTTTTGTTTTTAAAAACCATAATTCCTCAAGCAATTGGAAAAAGTTTTCATTAGCAGTAAACTATGAAAACACCAATAATTTTGATAATTCGGTCTTTTCGGCTGGAGTGAATGGAACGAATTCTGTGGATGGATATTTTTTAAGTTATGCTAATGGTGTTTCTTTAGGTTTAATAAGAAATTCAAACTATTCGGAATTAGATTATGGTAAACAACAAGCTTTTTTAGGTTACGAAAGCTATATTATAAATGCTATTCCATTAGCATCAGACCCATTAAATGATATAAATCCAAATATAAATTCTTATTCAACTAACATTACCGCAGATGGAAATTACTATCAAGAAAATAGTATTTATTCTGAAGGGTATAACGGAAAATTATCTTTTAATGCTGCAACTTCTTATAAAGATAAATTGCATTTAGGAATGAATTTGAATTCGCATTTCGTTGATTATGTACAATCCAGCAGTTTTTATGAAGACAATTCAAATCCTTTAAGTTCCGATTATACTGTAAATCGTTTGCGTTTTGACAATGATTTATATACTTATGGAACTGGATTTTCATTCCAATTAGGTGCCATTGCAAAAGTAAATAAAGAAATTCGTTTGGGATTGGCCTATGAATCTCCAATTTGGTACACCTTAAACGATGAACTCTCTCAAAGCCTAACTGCTGTGAGAGCCAATAATGTAAACGAACTTACTGCAAATGTTAATCCGCAAATAACCAATTATTATGCACCTTACAAATTGCAAACCCCAGGCAAATGGACAGGAAGTTTGGCTTATGTTTTCGGAAAAACTGGATTAATAAGTTTAGATTATTCACGAAAAGATTATAGCGATACTACATTTAAACCGGAAAATGATTTCACAGGTGCCAATAGAGAAATGTCTAATATATTAGCCGTTTCCAACGAATTTAGAATTGGTGCCGAATACAAAATTAAAGAATGGAGTCTTCGAGGAGGGTATCGTTTTGAAGAAAGTCCGTATAAAAACAAAACAACAATTGGCGATTTAAACTCTTTTTCTGGAGGATTAGGATATAATTTTGGAATGTTCAAATTGGATTTGGCTTATACCAATGCACAAAGGAATTCGCAACAAGGATTCTTCACACAAGGTTTTACCGATGGGGCAAAAATTAAAACTACCAACAATAATTTCACAATGACATTGTTGTTTGAAATGTAATTCACTCTCCTACCCTCTTCAAAAGAGAGAAAGATTTTGAAAATCAAAAAAAGATTAAACCACTTTAATTCCCAATTTAAAGTGGTTTTTTGTTTGGAATCCGCTAAAGTTAAAAATTATGCATTTTTTATCTTCGATTATATTACAATGCTCTAGCTTAAAAAATCGTTTTTCACATTCCTTCCCTAAAATTCAATTTAAAAAAATTCAATTTATTACTTTTACACTCTCAAATTAAAATCAATGCCGAACCAATCGGAATTAAAATAAAAAATAAATGTCTGCATCAAAAAAAGATTACAAAAGAATCACCACAAAGTCATTAATTGAAATGAAAGCCAATGGAGAAAAAATTTCTATGCTCACGGCTTACGATTATTCGATGGCAAAAATTGTTGATGCCGCTGGGGTTGACGTAATACTGGTGGGAGATTCTGCATCGAATGTTATGGCGGGACACGAAACCACTTTGCCCATCACTTTAGACCAAATGATTTATCACGCATCAGGTGTTGTTCGTGCGATTCACAGAGCATTAATTGTGGTCGATTTGCCTTTTGGAAGCTACCAATCCGATCCCAAAGAAGCCTTGCGTTCTGCCATCAGAATTATGAAAGAAAGTGGCGGACACGCCGTAAAACTGGAAGGTGGAAGCGAAATAAAAGAATCTATCAAACGAATTTTGAATGCTGGAATTCCCGTAATGGGACATTTGGGTTTAACCCCACAATCTATCTATAAATTTGGAACTTACACCGTTCGAGCCAAAGAAGAACAAGAAGCCGAAAAACTAATTGAAGATGCTAAACTCCTAGAAAAATTAGGTTGTTTTGCTGTTGTTATCGAAAAAGTTCCAGCCGATTTAGCCGAAAAAGTAGCCAAAAGCATTTCGATTCCCGTCATCGGAATTGGTGCTGGTGGTGGTGTTGACGGTCAAGTTTTGGTCATTCACGATATGTTGGGAATGAATAATGAATTTAGTCCACGATTTTTGCGTCGTTATATGAATTTATATGAAGGAATGACCACAGCCATTGGGCAATATGTGGCGGATGTAAAATCGAGAGATTTTCCAAATGAAAAAGAGCAGTATTAGACTAAGTACGAGATTAGAAGTTGGAAGTTAGAAGTTGGAAGCTGGATGCAAAAAGCGAGAAGGCAGATTTATTAATAAAATATTTATATGACAATTATAACCAATACAACCATTGTTATCCCCTGTTATAATGAGGAAAAAGGGATTTCAAATAGTGAATATTCTAACTTTTTGAATAACAATCCTGAGGCATTAATTTGTTTTGTAAATGATGGTTCTAAAGACAATACACTGGGAGTTTTGAATGTTTTAAAAGCAAAACACGAAACCCAAATTCACATACTTTCACTCGAAAAAAATTCTGGCAAAGCCGAAGCAGTTCGATCCGGAATTAATTATTGCAATGCCAATTTTCAACATCAATACGTTGGCTATCTAGATGCCGATTTGGCAACCACCTTAGAAGAATTTATCGATCTTAGAGCGTATTTAAAAGGTGAAATCGTTTTTAGTTTTGGCTCTCGAATTCGAAAAATTGGTTCTACCATCGAACGTGAAAACAGCCGATTTTTGATAGGAAGAGTCGTGGCAACATTCATTTCCAATATTCTGGATATCAAGGTTTATGATACCCAATGCGGTAGTAAACTTTTTACTAAAGCCATTTCTGAAAAGTTGTTTGAAAAAGAATTTATCTCCAGATGGTTGTTCGATGTTGAAATATTCTACCGAATGATTCTCCTTTTCGGAAGAGAAAAAGCCATCCAAAAAATGCTCGAAATACCATTGAAATTGTGGGTCGAAAAAGGCGATTCTAAAGTGAAACTGAGCTACGGATTGAAACTTTGGTTTGATTTGTACAAAATCAGAAGTGAATATAATAAAATAGAAAAACAAACATCTAACCCAAATCTATCATAAATGATTTCAGAAAAGCTAAAAAACCACTCCAAAATCCTATCCATTTCGGTGTTTATCATCTTGATTTTTAGACTCTTATTAACTATTACAATTCCATTATTAGACAAAACAGAATCGCGTTATGCCGAAATTGCCCGAATAATGCAGGAAACCAAACAATGGGTTGTTTTGCAAATTGATTATGGAATTCCGTTTTGGGCAAAACCGCCACTATCGACTTGGCTGTCAGCAGGAAGTTTTGAAATTTTCGGTGTAAACGAATTTGCAGCCCGATTTCCTTCTTTTCTGTTGAGCGTTATCTTAATTATCATTGCAGGAAAAATGGTAAAAAAAGAAGGCTATTCTTTTTATCTTCCTGCTTTTATTTTGCTGACAATGCCTGAATTTCTGCTACACACCGGAGTAGTTTCAACCGATACTTCACTTGAATTTTGTATTACCCTAATGATGATTTCCTTTTGGAAAACAATGCAATCTGAAACAAAAACCTATTGGAATTATGTGTTTTTTGTCGCTTTAGGATTTGGATTTCTCGCCAAAGGGCCACTCATTACAGTGCTTACATTTCCTCCTCTATTTTTATGGTGTTGTCTGGATTTGCAACGATTTAAAGCCGTTTTTTCTAAATTTTCAATTCTACTTGGAATATTAATTACAGCCGTAATTGCCCTTCCTTGGTACTATTTTTGCGAGCAACAATCACCAGGTTTTCTGGATTATTTTATCGTTGGCGAACATTACAAACGCTTTCTGGTACCGGGTTGGAATGGCGATTTGTATGGCAGCGGACACTCTCAACCCAAAGGAATGATTTGGCTACTGATGATTGCCTTTATGTTTCCTTGGATTCTAGTAGTTTTGTATCAATTGTGGAAAAACAAATCTACCCTTTTCAAAAACAGTTGGGTTTCTTTCTTGATCGTTTGGGCATTTTGGACACCGCTTTTTTTTACTGTTTCTAGCAATATTTTGCACACCTATTTACTTCCTTCAGTTATGCCTATTATGTTTTTAGTAGTCTATTTCTGGGAAGAATTAACCCGAAAAAAAATCTTAATAAATACGGCTTTATTTTTTCCAGTCGTTGTTTTTATTGGCTATTTTGGTTTTTTTGTCACAGGAAAATTAGACTATAAATTGAATTCCGATAAATATCTTTTGGAAAATTTGAAAGTGACTACCCAGAACAAAGAAATACCAATTTACTATTGGAAATCTAAAAATTATTCAGGGCAATTTTACAGCAATGGCAAGGCTCAAGTGATACAAACAGAAAAACAATTGGATTCTGTGCTAACTTTGAATAAAAAGCTGTTTTTTGTAATTCAAACAAAAGAACAAAAAGAAATTTCAAAAAAACAGTTGGATAAAATGACTTTGACCCAAAGCAACTACAAAACTTCTGTTTTTGTAACTAAATAAGAAGTCTATAAAAATTAATGAAAATACTTTCGGACAAAAACAACCTTCAAATTCTGCACGAAGACAATCATATTATTGTAGTCAACAAGCGTGTGGGCGATTTGGTGCAAGGAGATAAAACAGGTGACAAACCCCTTTCGGAAGTGGTCAAAGAATACATCAAAGACAAATACAACAAACCGGGCGAAGTCTTTCTTGGAGTCGTTCACCGATTGGATAGACCCACAACTGGAATAGTCGTTTTTGCTAGAACCAGCAAAGCTTTGTCTCGAATGAATGAATTATTCAGCAATCGTGAAACGCAGAAAACCTATTGGGCTATCGTAAAAAACAAACCACAAAATCCTGAAGATAAACTCATTCATTATCTCAAAAGGAACGAAAAAAACAATACTTCGAAAGCCCATTCAAAAGAAGTTCCTGATAGCAAATTGGCAAGCTTAGATTATAAAATTATTAAGGAATTGGACAATTATTTTGCATTGGAAATCAATCTGCAAACTGGAAGACACCACCAAATACGAGCGCAACTTTCGGCTATTGGCTGCCCAATAAAAGGCGATTTGAAGTACGGTTTCGATCGCTCTAATCCCGATGGAGGCATTCATCTTCACGCTCGAAAATTGGTTTTTATTCATCCTGTTTCCAAAGAAAATATAGAAATTGTTGCTCCTGTACCTTATGATGTGATTTGGAATGCCATTTAATTTGAAAAAAATGTATCTTTAGAACTTCATTTAAGCCTTGAATATATGGAACACAAAACCAACATCAATTTCAGAAAAGAAGCCTTGACTAAGTTATTGAATGAAGTCATTCTGCACGAAAACGAAATTATAGATGCCTTATATTTCGATTTCAAAAAACCAGCATTTGAAGCAGTTCTCACAGAAACAAGCTATGTAATTTCAGCGTTAAAAGACACCATCAAAAACCTCAATAGTTGGTCTAAACCCAAAAGAGTTTTTCCTTCCTTATTGAATTTTCCGTCAAAAGATTATATTTTCAAAGAGCCTTACGGCAAAGTTTTGATTATTTCGCCTTGGAATTATCCTTTTCAGTTGGCACTTTGCCCTTTAATTTCTGCCTTTGCTGCAGGAAATCAAGTGGTGTTAAAACCATCGGAACTCACACCCAAAACTTCAGAGATTATTGCAAAAATTATAGCAAAAGTTTTCCATAAAAATGAAGTTTCGGTTGTGGAAGGCGGAATTGATATTTCCCAAAAATTGCTCTCCGAACGTTGGGATTATATCTTTTTTACAGGAAGCGTTGCCGTTGGGAAAATTGTAGCCAAAGCCGCTGCCGAAAACTTAACGCCGGTAACTTTAGAACTTGGAGGTAAAAATCCTTGCATTATTGATGAAACTGCCAATTTGAAACTCGCTGCCAAAAGAATTGTTTGGGGAAAATTTATGAATGCTGGACAAACTTGCATTGCCCCCGATTATATTCTGATTCAAAAAGATATGAAAAGTCATTTTGTGGATTATTTAAAAGAAGAAATTACCAAAGCATACGGCGAAAACCCTGCTGATTCTCCAGATTTTGCCAGAATCGTAAATACAAAAAACTGCCAACGATTAATCAGTATGATTGATCCTGAAAAAGTGATTTTTGGCGGACAAACCGACCTCGAAAAATGCTACATCGCTCCCACTCTCATTGAAGAAAATTCACTTGAAACTTCACTTATGAAGGATGAAATATTTGGTCCGATTTTGCCAATTCTAACCTACCAAAAGGAAACCGAAATTGAGACCATCATTTCAAAATACGAAAAACCTTTGGCATTATATATTTTTACCGAAAACAGAGTTTTTTCTAAACAAATAATTCAAAAATATTCGTTTGGTGGTGGCTGTGTCAATGATACTATGGTTCATTTTTCGAATAAAAGATTGCCTTTTGGTGGTGTAGGTCACAGTGGAATTGGTGCCTATCACGGAAGTTTGAGTTTTGATACTTTTTCTCATAAAAAAAGTATTCTAATAAAATCAAATTTATTAGATTTACCTTTTCGATATGCACCCTACAAAGACAAGTTGGCAACGATTAAAAAGATAATAAATTGGCTTTAGCTCCAAATAAATTAAACTATAAAAATAAAAAAATGGAAAATACAATGACTAAAAAAGAAAAAATTGAAGCAATTTGTACCAAAGGATACCAACTCGATTTTGGGACAGTATTCGAAAGTGCTTTCGAGAATTATAAAAAAATTGCGTTATATGCAGGATTGATGCTTTTGGTTTCTATAATTATACTTGGTGCAATAGGTTTTGGAGTTGGATATTCAGTTTATGGTATCGCTGATTTTACCAAATTGATAAGCCCTGAAAACTTAAACCCCAAAAATTTTTCAAGCACTTTTCTTGTGGGATACATTCTTGGTATTGCCTTAATATCCTCCTTCTTAAATCCATTTTACGCAGGATTTCTTAAAATGGCAGATTGTGGCGAAAAGGGCGAAGAATTTAATGTTGCAACCATGTTTGAATATTATAAAAGTTCGTATTTCAAAGAAATTTTTATTTCAACCCTGTTAATTAGTTTGACAAGTGCTGGTATTTCAACACTTTTACAAATCGTAAATTTAGATTTTGTAGGAGCAATTATTTCCTATGCAATATCTTTTTTCACTTTCCTAACCATACCGCTGATTGTTTTTGGTAATTTACAAGCGGTTGATGCCATAAAATCAAGTTTTGCAATAGTTATAAAACAACCTTTAGTGCTTTTGGGATTACTGATTGTGGCTATAATTGTTAGTTTTTTAGGGATTTTTGGTCTTTGTATTGGTATATTTTTTACACTACCATTTATGTTTTCTACAGAATATTCGATTTATTCAGCCATTGTTGGCATTGATGCAAAAAGTGAAATTGATGAAATAGGAACTACTGAAATTTAATTTAAAAAACATTCAAATATGAAATGGATTGGAAGAAGACAAAGCGATAATGTTGACGACCGAAGAGGAATGTCAGGTGGTGGGAAAACCTTAATTGGTGGTGGAGTAATAGGAATTGTAATCTTATTATTAAATGCTTTTGGCGGCGAAAATGGTCAAATGATTGGCAATATTCTGCAACAAACACAAGGGCAACAAGCCGCTCAAACAGAGCAAAGAGCCTTAACTCCCGAAGAAGTAAAAGAAGGCGAATTTGTAAAAACCCTTATGGCTGATAATGAAGACATTTGGGCTAAAATATTTGAAGAAAATAATCTGACATTCGAAGCTCCAAAACTGGTTTTATTTAGTGGTCAAGTCCAAACAGCTTGTGGAGGTGCGAGTTCTGCTTCTGGACCTTTTTATTGTCCGGGCGACAAAAAAATCTATCGAGTTATTTACATAAAAAACAACTATATTTACAGTAAAATATAGGATATGGAAGCAATATTTAGAGGGGAGAATGTTTTAGAGTTTATTAAAGCCTTTCCAGA